>Ga0209225_1004977_pt1 | contig 10181 bp, 4 predicted proteins | sample WasSprMetagenome_FD_184732 | JGI IMG/M metagenome (GOLD analysis project Ga0209225, IMG submission 184732) | Sulfidic aquatic microbial communities from Washburn Spring, Yellowstone National Park, USA - WS (SPAdes) (version 3) | ecosystem: Environmental > Aquatic > Thermal springs > Hot (42-90C)...
AGAATCGATCTTTTGATTAATGTTCCCAATGTAAAATATGAAAAATTGGTAGGACCTGATGAAGAAAGTAGCGAAAAAGTAAGAGAAAGGGTGATTTTGGCAAGAAAAATTCAAAAAGAGAGGTTTAAAAAAGATAAAACGAATTCTGAAATGGAAATTCCAGAAATTAAAAAGTATTGTGAAATTGATTCAAAATCTGAGAATTTGTTGAGAAAATATGTGGATTCTGGAAGGCTATCGGTGAGAGGTTACCATAGAATTTTAAAAGTTGCTAGGACTATCGCAGATTTGGAAGGAAAGGAAAAAATTTCTTTTGAGCATTTGTCAGAAGCCCTGAGTTACAGAATAAAAGAAGGAGAAATTTAAGTTACGCGTTATTTCGCGATCGAGAAATAACAAGTAAGCTAGTAAGCAAAGGGGTTTCTTGCACCAAAAACGTCAAAATGTAAATGGCAACCAGTGGCCCTACCAGTTGCTCCCATAGTCCCAATGATTTGTCCCTGAGAAACTTGTTCTCCTGGAGAAACAAAAATTGTTTGCAAATGCCCGTACATCGTCACTACTCCGTTTGGATGTAAAATTTTGACATAATTTCCTGCTGTCTTTTGCCATCCTGCTTTCAAAACAGTACCAGCTGCAGCAGCCAAAATTGGCTCTCCACATTTTCCGTTTGAAAAATCTACTGCGTTATACCAGTGAAGCCCCTGAGTAATCCTGCAACCACCAGCAACAGGACAAATGAAATAACCCTGGGCCAAAGGAGTTAATGGCTGAGGCGCAGGTTTTAGAGATGGCATTTTTCCACCAGGGATTATTAAAATGTCGCCAATGTAAATATCGTTTTCGTTTTCAAGTTCATTAAAAGAAACAATATCTTCAATTTTTGCCTGATATTTTTTTGCAATTTCAGAAAGAGTATCCCCTGCTTTAACTTCGTGCAAAACCCCATTAACCGGTAAGATTATCAATTTTTGCCCTGGCTTAATGACTGAGCTTTTGCTTAGGTTATTTGCCCACAAAATTGTTTCTACAGAAATTCCAAATTTTTTAGAAATTGAAAAGAGGGTATCTCCCTCCTCTACAACGTATTCTTGGATTTCCTTTCTCTGTATTGGTTCTTCAACAATCGTTCCCAAAACTTTTCCGCTAACGAATGCTGGCGGCAAAAAAAATTTCAAAGAATTGTTATCGACAAAAATAAACTCTGGCAAATTCTGCCAGGTCTTTGAAAATGCAAAAGGGTTTTGAGAATAAAACTCTTTTCCTGTCTTTACCTTTTCCCTTTTCAAGTTAAGAATAAAAAACGGAACAAAAATTAGAAGGCCCAAAATTAAAATTTTTTTCTGCTTACTCATTTTTTTCATTTTCTAAATTTTTTAAAAATATGTCAAGTCAAAAACAATAAACAGCGAACAATAGAACAGCGAACAAATAAATAAGCAATGAAACAACGAACAATTAAACAATAAAAAGGGCAAAATCTATGGAGGTCGGACCTCAATAGATTATACCTTTGTATGGTAAGTCCAAAAGAAATTTTAAAAAAATATAGAATTTTTCCTTTAAAAAGATTGGGGCAAAGTTTTTTAATTGATAAAAAGGTTTTGAAAAAGATAATTGAGGGGGCTGAACTTTCAAAAAATGATACTGTTTTGGAAGTTGGTCCTGGAATTGGAAATTTGACGATTGAATTGGCAAAGAGAGCGAAAAAGGTGATTGCAATTGAAAAGGATAAAAGAATGGTTGAGATTTTGAAAGAGAATTTAAAAGATTTTAGAAATGTTGAAATAGTGGAGGGGGACATAAGAGAAATGATTTTTGCGATCGTCAAAAAGATGACCAAGGATTACAAAGTGGTGGCAAACATTCCCTATTATTTAACTTCGCATTTAATAAGGAAATTTTTGGAATTAGAAAGGAAACCAAAATTGATCGTTTTAATGGTTCAAAAAGAAGTGGCTCAAAGAATTTGCGCAAAGCCTCCAAAAATGAACCTTTTGGCAGTTTCTGTGCAATTTTATGCAAAACCTGAAATTATTTCTTTTGTCTCAAAAAATTGTTTTTGGCCAAGACCAAAAGTAGATTCTGCAATAATAAAGATTTCAAACATCAAAAAGCAAAAAGCAACGAACAATGAGAAATTGTTTTTCGAAATTGTTAGGGCTGGCTTTTCCCATCCAAGAAAGCAATTGATAAATAATCTTTCGAAAAAATTAGGAAGAAAGAAAGAAGAAATAAAGAAATTGCTTTCTCAGCTTGGAATTTCTCCTAAAAAGAGGGCTGAAGAATTATCCATTGAGGATTGGATGAAATTAACAAAGTTGATAAAATAGAAGAATGAAGCGGGGAAAATTTTTCTTAATACTTTTCTTCCTTTTTCTATTTTCCGTTTCAATTTTTGAAAAAGTTGAGGCTGTTAGTTGTACAACCATAGTTACAACCACAGTTCAATCATTAGCTCAGTACAGGTGTACTTTAGGATATAGCTCGGGAACTTGTGGGAAAGAAATTCAATTTTTAAAAAGAATTGCGTCAAGAAAATGTGAAAGGGAATGTGAAATTTGCGATGGAGAAATTACTTCTTGCGGTGATTGGTCTTGTGAATCTTGGAGTTACGGACCAGAAAAAATTGTTACGAGGTATGATTCCTCAAAAACTCCCTGGATAGTTTGTACTTACAAATATGGAAAATTAAAAGAGGATTATCAAAATCCGGATTTTTATTTAAAACATGAAAGGGCTACTTTGACACTTAATCCCGATCTTTTGAAGCGTGGAAAAATCTTCTGTATGGAAGGGAAAGGAAATTGTCCAAATGTTGACGAAATAGATTGGCTTCCTGTTCTTTGGGATGGAATGAGCTATGAAGAAGCGAATTATGTGATTTCAAAGTATTCAACTAGATTTTTTGATGTTTCTCAATTAACCTGTTGGGGAAAGTGCTTAGAACCAGTGGAGAATGCTCACTATTTTGGGGGTGCAATAAACCCAAAGAGAAAAATAGGAAATTTTGAAGAAAATGGAGAGCAAGAACCTAATGCGGTAAGGTTGCCGGCAAAATTTGGATGGGAATTTGAAGAAGAAAAATGGGGAGCAAACGAATGGAAAGAAGCAATAAAGAAGGCAAAAACAAAATGTAGAGATTTTAAAGAAGGAAAGAAAGGAGGAGATGGAGAATGTTGCAAGCCACCAGATGTTAAAAAAAGCCAAGAAATTTTAGGATGGGAAAAATTTGCGGTTAGGGTGGAAAACCATACCCTTTACAGAGATTTAGGAGCAGGTTCTTTTTATTTTAAAATTTTAGGTTCAATAAAAAGATTCTTGCCGCTCGCAGAGGGAAAACACATTTTGGGAATTTGGGAGGGGGAAAATATTCAAGATTGGCAAACTCCGGGCCCTGAAGAAAATTTAAGGGAAGAAGATGAAAGAAAACAATTTGGAGAATGGCAAACTCCTCCTCCTGGGGGAACTAATATAGAATGGACAAGAAAAGATATGTACTATTATTTTGATTATTACTTTTTGAGCGATACCCAGTATGAAGGAAACAAATTCCGCTTTGGTTTTGATGGATACTTTGAAAGGGAAGGAAGAAAACTTTACCTTTACGTTTACTCTCCTTCCCAAGATACCAAACCAGATTATCTTTGGGTTGAGTACAAAGATCCAAACGAAAATGGCTTAACGAAGGAGGTAAAATTGCCTAAACATCAACCAACTTATGGTCCTTGCGCAATCACTCCTTTTGCAAGCCATTCTCTTGAGGTATATCCTTGTTGCGGTGCAGACCCCGAAAATTGCCTCCCTCCAGATATAAAAAGAATGAAGGGGGAAGGTTGGAACTTTTACGCTCTTGGCCCTGAAATAAAATCGATTTTAGGAATTAGATTAAAGGAAGTAACAGAACTTTATCCCCTTTTTCATCTTGGAACTTTCAACAAGGTTGAGGGAAAAATTTATCGATTCATCGATATCGATTGGGATAGGGTTTGGCCAAGTAAGCTAAAAAGGGAATTAGATCAAGAAAGCCAAAAGTACAATTACTTTTATATAGGGGTAGTTGCCCTCGATCAGTTCGATAATGGGTTAAATGACTGTGAAAAGGAATGTAAGAAAAAATGCGATGAAATATGCCTTAGCATTTGTGAGGACGAATGCGATCCAGAATGTAAGGCAGTGTTTGATAAAGATTTAGAGGAATGCAGAAAAAAGGCTGAGAAAAAAGAAGAAAAATTTGATGATTGTAAAAAAAGAGCTGAGGGAAAATTTGAAGAGTGTAAGAAGAAATGTCATGAGCGCTTTGATTATGTAAGAAAAGTGAAATGCCCAACCTGTAAAGGAGAGGAAAAAGACATGGGATGTATTGTTTGCAAAAAATGCTTAGAAAAATACGAATGTACTGAAAAATGTATCACTGATTGCTACCAAAGGAAAAAAGAGGCTAGAGATTGCGACGAAATTTGTGGAGAAAACCCAGAGATTGATTTAATTGCGGCGAGAGGGGAATGTGGAAAAATAAACGATGAGGAAAAAAGAAAAATATGCAATATATGCGCTAACTGTAAATACAAAGCAGATTATGTAGATATTGAATGGTGTGGTAATGTTTCAGGAACCACAACCTTGAGTTTCTTTTACAAAGCGAGAGAAGAGAAAAATTTCCCAATAAAGGATTTTTATGAAAAAAGATCTACAAGCACGGAAGAATGCGAAAGGGTAGATGCCCCTTGCCCTTGTAAATGCGAAAGGAAATTTTGCGAGTGTTACAAGTACACCAGAGATGGAGTAGAAATTTTAGAGCACGATGGTTGCGAAGTAAAAATCGAAGATAAAATTTTACAATATCCAACTCTAAGAAGCTTGCAGGCCTTACAGGAGGTTGGAATAGAATCGAAGTTCCTATGCGCTACTTCTGCTCCCTATGAAGTAGGAACTTGTTATGGAGTGTTACCTTTACAATATAACGATAAATTTGAAAATTCAAAATTAATTAGAACTTTAAGACAATCGATCGAAAAATTGAAAGTAACAAGGGACATTTATACTGAGTTTGGAAATTTTGGCCAAAAATCAACTTACTCAATTCCAATTTCCTTAGATACTGAGACTCCCTGGAATCCTCAACCTTGGTGGGAACAGGATAAATTTTATCCTCAGTTTGCTTCTTTTGTCGCAAACAGCGTAATTGTTGGAATTGAGGGAAAAAATTCTGGTTTAAGATGGGATTTTAAGATGAAAACATTTCCAAAAACTCAATTGTGCAATTATAGTGTCCAACAATGCTTAAATGAGGTGGAAAGAAAATGTGAAGAGGAAAAAAGAGGTTGTTCTAAACTAAAAGATGATTATACATTATTTCAAAAATGTTTGGAGGAAATAAGAATAAAATGTGAGAGAGAAAAAGGTAAATGCTACAAATACGACAAAGATGATTGCATTGGAGAAAGGGAGGATCAATATCCTTTTTGCGAAAAAATTGGATACCGAATTATCCAAGGGTTTTTACCTCCAGAAAGGCAATGGGATAAAGAGAAAAGAGAATTTGGAATATATAGATCAGAAAGTATTCAGGTACCTCAAGTGGATAGAATCTCCTCTTTTAGATTAAAAATAAAATCTGGAAATTCATTCTTAGATTATTTACCCAAAATTCCCACTCAGTCTCCAGTAAATAATTTCTCGATTTGGGAAATATGGAAATCTCTTCCACCATTGAGAGATGCTGTAAAAAGATTGAAACAAGAATTCGATTTTCTCATTTATCCTTGTGGTGATGAAAATGGATTTTTCTGCTTCAGAAAATATGAAAATGGAAGTTCAAAAATCTATGGATTTTTACTAAAAACTAGAACTACTGGCAAACCTCCTCCTTTTCCATTTGAAGAAGAAACCTCCGGTCCTCCTCCCCCAAAGAAAATAAGAATACCCCATTACTTTAATTGGGATGGCTCCTTGGGTGCAGCTTCTTATTGGTTAAAATTCGAGGGCGAGGAAAAAAAGATTTTCCATAAAGATGTTGAAAAGGTTGAAATGCAAAAATCGAATAAATGGATAAGTTGGCTAAAAGAAGATACTCCTTACTATTGGAGAGTCAAAACCTGTGCCGATCTTTGTGAGAAAGAAGATCCTGACAATTCAAGCCCAACCTTCCTACAATGCGGAGAATGGAGTGAAAAAATTGGACCTTTCGTGGGTTACTATTTGAATCCTCCTTCTAAAATGTTAAGTAATGTACAATACTTCCCAAATGAAGAAATTTCTCTTTGGTGGAATCCAATAGCAAAAGGAACTGATTGCACACATATAAGGGTTGTTTATAAGGGTGGTATTTTTGAAAAAAGAAAAGATTGTATAGAAAAAGCGAAAAGTACCCTTGAAGGGTATATCGTATTGGATGAAATCAAAAAAGGAGATCTGGGGGGAAAGTTTACAGTTCCAAAAAACCTACTCCCTACTTCTGCTGAAATTTTTGAAGATAAAACAACTGGAATAAGAACAAATATTTGCCTTGGTGATTATCATTATCAAGTAAGGTATTGCACTGGAGAGGATTGCTATAAAAAGAAGGAAGAATGTAGAAAACCTGAAGAATGCAGAGGTAGTGGAGGAAATTATTTAGATTGTGTTGATTGTTATTATTCTGCTGAATGCCAAGAAGCAGGAGATTGGTCCCATTTAGCCTCTTTTAAAATTGTAACGAGAAAATATGAAAGGAGAGGGGGTGGAGGAGGATTCGGAACTTGCAAAAATTTAATTCCTTGTATTGAATGCCATATTTCAGATATTCCAAAAATTATTTCAAACATTATAAGCTGCATTATTTGGACCCTCTCCCCTATTGCCTGCATTTTCCTTTTAGTTTATACTGGAATTGGAATTTACTTTTCCTTTGGATCGAAAGAGGCAATTGAGAGGGCAAAATCAATTTGGAAAGCAGTTGGAATTGGTTGGTTGATAATGCTCTTTTCCTGGCTAATAGTGAATTTAATAGGTAAAACTTTCAAAATGCCAGGGTTTCATTAAAATGAATAGAAAATTTTTAAAATCTCAAAATAAATTCCTTTTTGGTCTTATTTTTCTTTTACTTTTTTCCCCTGGTGTAGCAATAGGAGGAATATGGCCCTTTTGGCCTTTAAATGAAATTTGCGCTTATTGTGCTTGGTGGGATCCTTGGTGTAACTTTTTGGGATGTCCATTCGGGTACTTAATTTCTCTAGGTTTTAGATTCCCAGTAATGCTATTTGCTCTTTTGGGGGTTGCTCTTTCATTTATTGGAATTTTTTTGGGAAGATTGATTGTTCCTCCTTTTTCTAATACTCTTATAAAACTTAGTCTAGGCCAGAGTTTGGGAATAGGGGGGGAATCGATCTACGACCAGTTCTTTCAAGTTTGGAACTCTGTACGAAATTTTAGCTTAGAGTTAGTAGAAATTTTTCTATTAATAATAGGTCTTTTAACAATTTTTAGAATAAGGGAGTACGAGGCAAGAAAAACCTTGGTTTCTCTTATAATCGCTGCTCTATTGGTTTCTTTTTCTTTTACTATAGGGAAAACAATAATTAAGTGGAGTAATGATTTCATAATAGATGTAGGTAATAAGTTTTTGGGCGTTGGAGTTGGGGGGAATTATTTTCCGGGTGTAGAAACAATATATGGAGATCTTCTCGATAACCTTTTAACACATTTTATAGCGGGATTTAAAGAAATTATTGCAAAGGATGGAAATTTATGGCACTTTCTCACTCAAACTCTTTGGATGCTTATATTTATTTCTATTTCCTATTGGGTTTTTGCTTTTTTGACTTTTTATATTTCTTTTGTCCTCTTGGCTTTGGGAATTGTTTTTTTGATCAGAATGATTTATTTAATTTGTCTTTTAATAGTCTCCCCAATAGCATTCTTAACTGCTGGATTAAGAACAAAGGAAATTAAGCAAATTTTTGGAGGATTTTTGAATTGGGACGGATGGTGGCCAGCTTTTTTGGAATGGGCTTTTGTCGGGGTGGTTTTAATAATTTGGTTAGGAGTAGGAATAAAAATTTTTGAAGCTATAAAACCAATGATCACTGCTAGTTTTATTAATGAGCTTCTAAAAATAATAGATTGCTCTCAGGTAATATCAAACGCAGACCCCGAAGTTGTAAAGTATTGTAACGACGAGGTCGGCCTTTTAATTCCCTCTTTATTTACTATTATACCTACTTTGGCTCTTGCTGTTGCTGTACATATTGGAGTGAAAACTTCTCCTGGAATAATAAAACAAGCAGTAGGAGGAATTATAACAACGGCAGGACTTGTAACCACCGCGGCCGTCGCCGCCGGAACCGCAGCTATTACTGCGGGAGCAAGTGCTGCAGCTAGCGGAGCTGGAGCATTAGAGAGTATAAAAACTGCTTTTAAGCATGGAGCGGGAACATTTGCTGGAAGATTGGCTGCTGGTGTTCCTGAAATGAAAAAAGTATTGCCAGAAGAACTTAGACCCGGCCTCGAAACCGCGGCAGCAGCTGCAGAAGAATTTGAAAAACGTGTTGGTTTAGTAAGAAGAATGAGAAGACCTTTAATTTACAGTAAAAAGGAGGCTGAAAAAGAAGTAGAAAGAACTTTCGAGGAAGAGGGAGTTAAAGGTGTTTTGGCATTAGCCGAAAATCCTTTAATGAGTGCGGAGGTAAGAAAGGAGGCGATCGAGATGCTAATGGAAAAGGGAGTCGATAAAGGTGAGGAGTGGGTAAAGAATAAGGATATGCAGAAATTAATGCTTCAAATGTACGAAGAGGCAGCTAAAAAAGGAGATAAGAAAACAATGGCAATGATGGAAAGAAGATTGGTTAAAAGCTTGGCAGAAGATGCCGAATTACAAAGAAGTTTCAGAGAAACTGGTATAAAATATGGAATTTATAAAAAAGAGGAGTTTGAAAAATTAACAGAAGAAGAAAAGAGGAGGAAATATTTAGAGGAAATCTTAAAAGGAGTAAAAACTGCCGATGATGTAAAACAATTGCAAAAGGGATGGTATAAAAATGCAGAATTACTTGCCACTGCAATCGAGCATGACTATCTTGGGGGACCTCAACTTAGGGCGCTGGGCGAAGATAGAGAATTCGTTGAATTTTATTCTAGAAAAATTCAACACTTAATAGATAGAATTGGCATAGATGAATTTGTCAGAAGACATCCTCGACAGGCAATGTATTTAGCAGGAAGTGCAGCTCAGGAATTAGGTTACACAGCCCCACCTAGTTTAACTAGAGAAAGAATAAGAGAATTAAAGAGAAGATGGGAGGAGGAAGAAAGGAGAATAGAGGAAGGAAAGAGAAGAGCCGAAGAAAAAAGGAGAAGAAGAGAAGAGGAAGAGGCTTTAAGAAGTTTTATGAGAAGAGAAATGAGAGGTAGGATGGGTCAATAAAAACTCAAAAAATAAAAAAGTCGGTAAAAAATTATTACCGACTTTATTCTTCCTCTATTGCTTCCCTCAAAGCCTTTCTATACTCTTCATCCGAAAGCCTTTTTCTGGTCGAATTTTCCCTTCTCCTTCCTTCTCTTCCTCTTGGCATTCTTTGCCAGGCAGCTAATGCATTTAGTAACATTCTTTCAAGGCCTTCTGCTCCCTGAACTCGAATATCCAGGTAAGCTCTCCCCTCGATCCCCATCTTCCTTATAATTAAATCTTTTGCTAGGCTTAAAAACTCCTTTTTCATTTCTGGATCTTGATCAATTTCTTCTTGAATCTTTTTTGGGTCTTGATTTCTTGCTCTTGCCATCATCTCAATCACCGCTCCGACGGTCTCTGCTGCTATTCCTTTTGCCTCAAGTTCCAGCTGTTTTTCCCTAGCTGCGGCTTCAGCATACTCGCGAGGAAGTTTTACATCTCTAATCTGAATTCCATTTTCTTCTATTAAGATCCCCCATTCTTCTTTGAACACTTTTTGGATTAAATCCGAAGTTCCAATTTCTTCCCAAAGTTTTTGGGGTCCTTCTTCGCGAATCGCTAAAATCTCGTCCAAACTTTTTGTAGCAACCCAGTCTCTGAAAAGAGCATTAAGTCTTGAAAGAACGTTTTCCAGCCAGTTAGGAGGAGCTTTAAAGAGAGCTTTGTAAGGATTGAGGACTCTGGCCGTCACTAAAAATTCGATATCTAAAGGAATTCTCTCTGGTGGCATTGTTTCCGCTGCTTCTATCTTTGT
>Ga0209225_1004980_pt1 | contig 10177 bp, 9 predicted proteins | sample WasSprMetagenome_FD_184732 | JGI IMG/M metagenome (GOLD analysis project Ga0209225, IMG submission 184732) | Sulfidic aquatic microbial communities from Washburn Spring, Yellowstone National Park, USA - WS (SPAdes) (version 3) | ecosystem: Environmental > Aquatic > Thermal springs > Hot (42-90C)...
GCGCGCAGTTCGGGCTATTACCCCAGCAGTCTATATCAGAGCTTATTGTGTAGCTACACCAATTTACTAATTCACAATCTATACAAGAGGGCATGTAGTTGAAGTAGAGTTTGAAGTACATCTCCATGTTCCTCCTCCAAATATCACTTAGTTTCTCCCTAAGAGCATCTCCAATAATGTGCTCTCTAATCTCCCTCCCCACACCACGTATTTTAGTCACCCAGTCATAAGCCAAGTACATACATGGTGTTACTTTGCCATCACTCCTCACAAATAATGCTTTATTAGCAATAAATGGGCATAGCCTAGATGTATAGGAGGATAGATTGGGAGACCATATTCTAATAGGCATATTTATAGCTCTAATGGCGATTTTCTCGAGTTGTTCTTTGAGCTCTCTAATACAGTCTTCATCTTCACAACTAATACCCTCTAACCCACCAAGGTATGGAATGTATAGGCTTAAGTATATTTCAATTATATTAGCCTCAACGGCGTAATCGAGGAGCTTCTGAATGTTGCTTAAATTTAGCTTAGTAATGGTAAATATTGTCTTCACTATGGGCTTCCTACTATCTAGCTTCTTCTTGACTTCAAATAATATCTCTAATCCTTTAGACACCACTGAGAGATCTCCCAGTCTCCTTATTTTTTCATATAGATCAATGTCTACGGCGTCAATACTCACGTATAATTCATCCAAGCCCATTTTTACAAGGTCTGTTGCTATCTCCCGTAGTCTTACCCCATTAGTGTTCAATACTGTTGTTAACCCCCTGGATTTAGCGTAGCTAAGCATGTCTAGAATAGACCTATTTACTGTGGGTTCACCCCATCCAGTGAAAACAACGCGTTTAACACCAGATTCGACTGCATTATCCACTATTTTCTTATACTCCTCGAATTCCATATCTATGTATCTAAAACCCCGAGCCCCATATCTAAAACAGTGGATACACTGGAGATTACACCTGGTCGATACCTCTAAAACAATTTCCCTTGAAGTAAAGCCAGTATTAGGGGTTATTATCCAATCGCCTAATCTAAGCTCCGTAATACCCCACCAATGAGTTAATAGAGAGGATGAGAAAGAGTGGTAAAAAAGAGAGTTCTGGGTTACGCTGGTAGTAACCCCTCTTCTTCAAGTTTATCTGCAACCCACTTTAAGTCTAGTTCTTCTAGTTTTGCCCTTGTAGGCCTACCCTTAATCCAGCCTCTAGCTTCATAGTACTCTGGAAGCATCTCCTTTAATCTCACGACGTGCCCCTTCGCCGGGCCCTCCGGCATTGGCTCTTCTAGTAGTCTCTTTGGTAAGGTATCGTAGTCTTCACCATCTCCAAATGACAATACATTGAAAGCTCTTTCTGCATTGTATATTCTCTCCCCTATTCTATAGAACTCCCCTGGTGTAATATCCCAGCCCGTCACCGCGGATACTTGCTCTGACAAGACCTCAACATAGTATGCAAAAGTCACAAACTTGCAGACAATCATACTATCTAACGCTGCAAATGCATCCTGCATCTCCCTAACCATTTTACCCTTACCCCTAGTCTCGAATCTATCTGCTTTAACCGGTATTCCAAGTACCTCTGGTGAAATCATGTATGCTCTTAGGTGGCAGCCACCTCTATTACTCGTGGCGTATGCTAATCCATGCCCCTGCACTCCACGAGGATCATAGGCCGGCAACTCCTGTCCCCTGACAACCATTGCTAACTCGGGTGCACAATACCTCCGGGCTAGTCTTAGAGCTCCTTCAGCGAGATCATCTCCAACACCAGATCTGTATGCAGTCCTCCATGCAAGCTCCACCAATGTCTCTCCACTACCCCAATTCGCCTTCAATCCACGGAGTTTCTCAGGTGGAATCTTCCCCTTCTCAACGAGCTCGAGGAAAGTCCCTATTACGTGCCCCATCGAAATAGTGTCTAAGCCGAGCTCATTGCATAAGTAGTTTGCCTTTGAAACAGCTGCAAGGTCTCCTGTACCCGTCTGTGCACCGAGAGCCCATACAGTCTCGTATTCTGGCCCACCACCCTCACCAGTGAATGGGGGTTTAGTGATCCTCGTATACCTTGCACATCCTATGGGGCAACCCCAGCAGATTTCCTCCCTATACTTCTCCCAGTCCATAATCTCCTTCGCTATTGTCTCCCCGCTAATTTTCTCCGCCTCAGTGAATACACCAGTCTGGAAGTTCCTTGTTGGGAATATACCGTGGGCATTAATTATATTCACTAAGATAGCTGTACCATATTTGGGTAGTCCCTCACTAGTAACTGGGGATTTCTTAATTAAATCCATAGATTTAACAACAACCTCCTTGAACCTAGCTTCATTCCCTATTGGTGGCTTAAAGTGGCCTCTAACAGCTATTGCTTTGAAATTCTTACTACCCCAAACAGCTCCATGTCCACCACGACCAGCAGCCCTATTCTTATCGTTTATAATGCATGCGAATCTAACTAGTCTCTCCCCAGCGGGTCCTATACAAGCTACTTTAATGTGTTTTGCATCGTCGCGGCCAATGACAGGTGACTGCTCCTCTATAATAGTATCCGTTGTCGCATGAGTATCCTTACCCCACAAGTGCTTTGCATCTCTAAGCTCGGCTTTACCATTGTAAATCCATAAGTAGACAGGCTTCTCAGCCCTACCCTCTATTATGACGAGGTCGTACCCAGCAAACTTCAATTCAGGGCCGAACTTACCACCACTCTGTGAATCGTGAATAGTGTTTGTTAATGGTGCCTTAGTGACAGAACACCACCTACCAGCAGCAGGTATCCCTGCAACACCTGTAACTGGACCTGTGGCCACTATCGCCTTGTTCTCTGGGCTGAGTGGGTCTATTTTTGGATTAACCTCCTTCAACATATAGTAGACTCCTAGTCCACGACCACCAAGCCACTTCCTCAACACACCTTCAGGAGGTAGTGGCTCAACATATACCTTCTCACTCCACAAGTCGACTCTCAGAATTCTACCCATATATCCTCCAGGCATTCCAGGACACACCTTTCCCATATAGAGGTAATACGGCAAAGTATATAAGCTTTTCCACATTTGTGGGTAAATAAAACTTTTAATTATAAACCCTATATTTAACTATAGAAAATAACGGGTGTATTGATTGAAAAGAGTTGTAGTTAGATTCGTATCAATATTTGCTGAGAAAATGGGGAAGGAGAAGATCTATGAACTACGTGACGACGCTACAATAGAGGACTTGGTAGAAGCAATCGCCAGTGAACTAGAAGAAGTAAAAACAAAGGGCATTATATACGTTAACTATAGGTTTCCACAGGAAAAACAAATACTACGCGAAGGGGATGAAGTACTAGTAATGCCGCTCTTCGCTGGGGGATAACAAATACACAGTAATCAATAAATCCCAAGCATTCTTTAACATCTTAGGTTTATAATATTGTATTGTTGTGAAGTCTTCTCCTCAACCTGCCGCTACAGAGTTGTTTTGTTTTGCAGTATTATATTAAAGTATAGTAGTAAATCCTATAAGTGTTTATGGAGATGCATTAAGGGGGATAGTATACCCCTACATTGTTATTTTTAACCCTTTACAAACAATATATTAAGTTGGAAGAAGTGTTTTAAAATAGATCACGCGGGGAGATCATTGTCCATTGAAATCAAGACATACATCGTGAGTTATGCTATACCGGATGTTACACTTAAGCTTGTTTACTACGTTGGACACTTCCTAGATAGCTCCGGGGTTTTTGAAGTAGTGGAAAGAGGTGTGGATCAATATAGAGTGAGGTGGATTGTTTCGAGAACCGCAGTTAGGAGAGTTGTCGAGTTAGTAACAATTCCAAAGCTGGGGAGGATAGTTGGCGAGAAAATTGTGGTATCGGGCTCAGCCAGCTCATTTAACTTCACACTAGAGTTCAGTATTCGTCCAAATAGAGAGGTAGTAATCCTGGTAACTGGAAAGTGTGGAGGAGACCTCGATAGGTGTAGGAAATTCATAGATGTTTACCTAGCCGCACTATCAGCATATGTTAAAAACCCACCATTAACAACACTTTCAACGATACTTAGTCTGCCAATACCACAAGTCGCTAGAGCTCCGCCAACTCCCACACCACCGACTCCACCAATAACGCCTCCTAGAGAAGCTGAGAAAAAGCCCATTGAGGCACCCCAGGTAAAGCCTACAACACCACCACCTACACCACCCCCAGAGAAGCCTCCAACACCAGTACCAAAACCCACTGAGACAGCTCCCACCCCACCACCAACTCCACCGGCAAGGATTGAAGTGAAAATGCCTGAAGTTAAGGCTCCACCTGTTGATCCCTCGGAGGCTCTAGATATCTTAAACCTAGCTACAGTTGTAATAAAGTCTCCAATAGTCTCCATGCATGTCTACAAGCCAGGTTGGAGTGTTGAAGATCTATTGTTTTACTTCACAAAAGAGTCCTCGAAGCTAAGGGACTACACATATGGAATTTCAACAGTGAAGAGCGATACAGATTTAGATCTATCGCTATACCTTGATCAAGAGGGCAACATGGTAGCATGGCGTGGCAAGGTGAAGGATAGAGAGTACGATGTATCAAAACCATACCTACTACTAGAGTTATTGAAAGACTACACCAATCGCGAACTCAGAGTTAGAATCTATGGTGTAAAGAAGTAGGTTCCCCGTGTATTTCTCGATTGTAATATAAATTATACCTAGACTAAACATCCTGTAGATATTGACAAACACGTGGTGAGCTATATTGGTCATTGTGAGTCCAAAGCTCGTAGAGGAGTTTCTAGAGGCTAGTGAATTAATCAAGAAAGTGTACTATTACTTAGAGTCTGATCCAGAGGTTCAAGCACTGTGGTATATGGCTAACACAATGGCTGTCAATAGACTAAAATACAATGACCATGGACCAGTACACGCTAGAATAACCGCTGGCGCCGCCCTATACATCTACAAGCTATTGAGAAATAGTGGAGTAGAGTCCTCCCTCATCAAAGATGGCGTTGTATCTAGAGAGGAGTACACGTGGCTTGTCCCACTAATAGGTGGGTTACTACACGATATTGGTAACAGTATCCACAGGGATCTACACGAGAAGCTGGGATCAATATTAGCGGCTCCCATAATCGAGAAAGCCCTCGAGAGAGTTATTAGTGACACCTACGAAAGAGTAAAACTGAGGCAGGAGATCATGCATGCAATACACTGTACAAGCTATGATGTCGACTGCTTAACAATAGAGGCAGGGTGCGTTAAAGTAGGTGATGGATTAGACATGGCTGAGGGGAGAGCGAGAGTACCCTATAAACTAGGCGGGGTTTCAATACACAGTGTCTCAGCACTAAGCATTAAAATGGTTGAAATCACTACGTCAGATAAACGACCAGTTAGAATAAACGTTTACATGAGTGAGAAAGCGGGTTTGTTCCAAGTAGATAATGTATTAATGCCCAAACTCAATACAACCCCGTTGAGAAACCACGTTGAAGTCTACGCGATAGTTGACAGTACATACTTAAAGTCCTATCCGTAATGGAGGAGAAACTAATGTATTTAAAGCGATGATGCTCTATTCACTCAGGGCCAACTGTTATTGAGTAATACGTAATTACCAATTGATCGACTAATTTAAATCCACATATTTTATTAAATAATTGGTGATTACATGGATGTAGTCGTCACGGGGTTCAGCTACTACAGCTCATACTGGAACAATCCTAGCGGGGAATTAGCGAGAGCCCTAGATGGATCCATCATAAATGGCTATAGAGCGAAGGGGCTTGTGCTACCTGTATCTCTAAAAACGCGGTCTCAAAAATGAAGGAAATATTGTCCACAGCAAAGCCAAAGCTAGTTATAGGTATGGGATTAAATCCATCCACTCGCTTCGTAGACATTGAACTAGTATCTGTAAATCAAACTTACTTCACACAACCAGATGTTGATGGAAATATAGTACGATTACAGAAGATACTGGATACTGGTCCCCAAGTTGCCTACACAACTCTACCATTGGAAAAGATCATGCGCGAATGCAGTGAAAAGAAATCACTCCCCATAAAGCCAAGTGTATCTATTGGTTTATACCTATGCAACGTAGTGGCATACATGATCATGACGTATGGAGTAGAGAAGAAAATACCAGCAGGCTTCATACACCTGCCTCCAACAACTATAAATCTCTTGAGGAGGGAGACAGAGCATGGGGTTCCATTTAGTGAATTACTTGAAGCTGTAAAGTGTATAATTGAGGTTTCAACTAGTGATATGCATGATCATTAGGGGAATACACTATGGTTTAACACTACTATACTCATACCTCCTCCCACTATTTAAAATAGAGGAGACCCCTGGAGGCTTCACATTCACTATTGATCTAGGGCCATTCAAGGGGCTGAAGTGTAGATTCAACGTGTTTACACTAGAAACTACTTGTAGCACAGACCCCGGCTTCATGGAGATTCATATTGAGAGAATACTGGGGCTTAAAAAGCACTCGCTATTCAAGGATCTCTGTAAGTGGATCAACGTGGAGAAGTGTATAGTTGATCAAGTATCACTCATATATGAGCCAGCTTATAAGAACATCGTTGCCTACTCAGTCTACTTATCTAGAAACACAAATTACTACATTAACACACTGAAGTGGGTTCGAGAAGCAATAGAAATAGGTGTAGTGGATTCAAATTCATACATACCACGCGAGTTCAATAGAGTGAAGAGGGAAATAGACCATGTACTCTCAACCGGGCTATACCCCATAAGTGAAGCACTAAGTCTAATGAGGATAAGAGGATTTGGAATTAAATCTGTAAATGCTTATCTACTACACGCTTATGGATTAACACAATATGCACCTATCGATAGACACTACGCGAGATTGATCAAGGCGTTAAAACCACGATCTAAGTTAACTTGCCAATTACATGGCAAACTACAGTGTAGCCAGTGCATTATACATTGCCCCTATAGACAAGCATACTCTAAATTCAGAGAGTTAAATGGAGTGATTCAGTCTCTAGCTTATATACATGGGAGATTAAAGAACCCTGTAAGGAGCAGAATTGAAGAAATCTTAGTAAAAGACACGAGTCAATACCTTGACTCGCTTGAAAATCTACTACGTAGGTTAATCAACTGGGAGTAGTATGAATTATTAGTACCATTAGTAGTGTTGTTGCAGATAGTATGGAATGGTTAATATATTATATTGAAGTAAACCTATAGAGTGTTATTAATTTATTAAGTGAGTATTCGCAAATTAGCTACGTGGTGTAGTGGATATACCTAATTGCTGGTTTTTATGCCCGGCCTAGATCCATTTAAGCTAGCTGAGATCGTTGCCAGGCAAGCTACTAGGAGGAGGAATGGCGTATTGGAGAGAAGGTATTATAGATTCCGCGGTGGTAGATGGTATGGTGGAATAGCAACGGGAGATGTTGTTGGCTGTAATTTGAGGTGTAAGTTTTGCTGGAGCTGGAGGTATAGTTACTACGGTGATAAGGGCTGGTTTGAAACACCGAGAGGTGCTTTTGAGAGATTAGTCTCCATTGCCTCTAGTAAGGGGTATAAGTATCTTAGATTAAGTGGTGGTGAGCCCACTATTGGATTAGAGCATTTAACTAACTTACTTGACCTCGTGGAGGACACCAGATTCTACTTCATACTGGAGACAAACGGACTCTTAATTGGCAGATACCCGGAGTACGCTGCGAATCTCTCGAGATTTAGCAGGTTAATTATACGCATTAGCTTCAAGGGATGTACACCAGTAGAGTTTGAATTACTGAGTGGTGCTGATAGGTCTTTCTATGAATACCAATACAAAGCACTTGAAAACCTAATTATATATGGATTTAAACCCTGCGAGGACTTCTACCCTGCCGTAATGCTGAGTTTTAGTAGTAGTGAATCGTATTCATTATTTAAGAAGAGGCTTACAGAAATACATCCATCCCTCGTGGAATGCATTGACGAGGAGTATGTAATACTTTACCAACACGTAAAGGAGTTATTGAAGAGGAACAAGCTAACTCCGCGGATAGCCTATGACCCTAGTGGTGTTCCAGACTTCATGATTTGACCTTCTATATCGATGACTACCCATCATCTTAAATAAAAAGATTTATAAAGACCACCAAGTTATTCACATCTAATTAAATAAAAAACTTACAGGTGGTGTAAATGAATATAGGTAAAAATGGATTAGTAGTAGTTGCATTTGGTGGAAATGCTTTTCAAACCAAAGGCGATAAGGGAACAGTCGAAGACTACTGGAGGAACGCTTACACAGCCGCTGAGACGGTTATTAGGCTCGTCGAGGAGGGGTATAGAGTTGTAGTTACACATGGTAATGGACCGCAGGCAGGCATACTCGCAGAGTTAATGATGCTTGGCTTGAAATACAAAAATATTCCACCAATGAGCCTAGATATAGCTGGCGCAATGACTCAGGGATGGCTGGGTTATATTCTACAGCAAGCACTATACAATAAGTTATTAGAGAAGGGGTTGTTGGGGTCCAGGGTTAAAGGCGTTGTTACTGTTGTAACTCAAACACTCGTTAGGAAGGACGACCCAGACTTCAAGGACCCGAGTAAGTATGTTGGACCATGGTATGAGAAAGAAGAGGCTGATAAGCTAGCTGGGGAGTTCGGGTGGATCTTTAAACCAGATCCTAGAGGAGGGTATAGGAGAGTTGTTCCGTCGCCAGATCCAATTATACAAGTTGAAATAGAGGCGATTAAGACGCTGGCTGAGAATGGATTTCTAGTAATAGCTGATGGTGGAGGTGGAGTACCTGTAATTAATGAGGACAGTAGATTAAAGGGTGTTGAAGCAGTTATAGATAAGGATCTTGGAGCTGAGAGAATGGCTTCTGCACTTAGAGCAGACGTACTATTGATCCTGACGGATGTAGACTACGCATACATAAACTATGGATCACCAAATGCTAAGCCAATAAAAGAGATCACGGTTAGTGAAGCACTAAAACTCTATAAAGAAGGACACTTTAAACCAGGTAGTATGGGTCCCAAGATACTGGCAGGCATTAGGTTCATACAAAACGGTGGAAAACTAGCTATAATAGCCCACTTAAAGAACGCTGCTGAGGCAATACGCGGGGAGTCAGGTACTAGGATCATTCCAGGGTAGCGTATTGTATATTAAACAAAAGAGATATAAAATACTCGGTTTTTTCTCCCTCGTATCCACTACTCTCCTATGGGGAACTAGTTTTGCATTCATAAAGCTATCCGTGGGCTTAATAAACCCACTCACATACACGTTTACAAGAACAACCTTAGCATCCTTAATACTACTACCCATCATACTTTACAGGGTATTAGCTGGAGGAATCGACTACAAGAGTCTCTGGTATGGATTCATTGTTGGATTAACTTATTCAACGGGACTGGCCCTTCAAGGGGCTGGAACTGTATACATAGAGCCTTCTATGAGTGCATTCATAACGGGGTTGGCGACAATACACGTCCACTTGTACTCAGCGTTAATTAAGAAGAAGTATTCTTGGCTCGATCTAGCTGCGCTAGTCTCCGCTATTATTGGATTATATGTTTTAACAACGCCAAGCGGAGGGTTGGGCTTAGGGGGAGTACTGGTTTTCGCTGGATCAATAATGTGGGCTCTACAAATAATCCTGATCTCGAGGTATGGGTATTCAAGTATAGTGGAATTTCTCTTCGGCACGTTCATTGCGGGTGTATTGTACGGTCCACCAGCGTTGCTGGCAGGGCTTGATTTAACACTGGAAGCTTGGATCTACATTTCATACCTAGCGATCGTTTGCTCAATAGGGGCAACATTCTTCCAAGTATTGGGGCAAAGGTATATCTCGGAGTCCACTGCAGCTATAGTATTCCTACTAGAGCCGGTATTCGCCACTATATTCTCTATACTAATTGGTATTGAATACATTACAGTGTATAAAGTAGTAGGTGGGGGGTTAATTCTACTCTCACTATACATTAGCACTATTGCAGAGTTGAAATCACATAGTGAAAAACACTCCAAATAAAGACACGGCAGAATGGGCCCGCGGGGATTTGAACCCCGGACCTCCGCCGTGTGAGGGCGGCGTCCTACCAGGCTAGACGACGGGCCCCTGCAACATATTCATTCCGCATATGGATTAATAAGCATTAATCTCAATCT
>Ga0209225_1004986_pt1 | contig 10169 bp, 9 predicted proteins | sample WasSprMetagenome_FD_184732 | JGI IMG/M metagenome (GOLD analysis project Ga0209225, IMG submission 184732) | Sulfidic aquatic microbial communities from Washburn Spring, Yellowstone National Park, USA - WS (SPAdes) (version 3) | ecosystem: Environmental > Aquatic > Thermal springs > Hot (42-90C)...
ACGAGGAGGGAGGAGTCAACGAAGACAAGAACACACCTAAGAATCATAATATACTGCCTAAAAATCCTAGTGAGGTGGACATATGAATAGTTGGACACGCCCATTCAACCGTAAAATCTCATATAGTTGTGTATGAAACAGGTATTCTATAAATGATGATCCTGTATGTATTAAAAAGCTTATAGTATCCAGTAAGGTTATAAGGCACACTGATCCTACTAGCTAAGCTATGATTTTAGGGCGTTAACTGTTTTCCACAGCTTGGACAGAACCTTGCGGCTGGATCTACTCTTGCCCCACAGTTTGGACAGAATTTTCCTCCAGGTGGTGGAGGTGGTACCTGATAAGTGGGGGGTGGTGCAGCTGGAGCTGTCCAAGGAGCCAGCTCAGTTGCAGCCTTTCCACAGTAAGGGCATACTCTGTATGACAACGGTATCCGTCTTCCACACCCCTGGCAGATTCTTGTCTTGACCTTTGGCCTAGTGAAAATAGTATATGAGAGCCGCTGGCCAACAAAGGACGACCAGTAGGATCAATATGCCTAGATTATATTGTCTTTTTTCCTCTTCTCCTTCTCCCATCTTGGTCATACTAGACTGGAGCAGGATAAATTTAAGCTTTCCAAGGATAGTACATCCCTACCCTACCTTAGGCAACTTACTTAATTAAAGTAGTCGTTGAGAAAATTGGTTTTCAAAGCGATTACATACACTAATAGGATGTACGCGCACAGGATCATCAGGCCAATTAGGAGCAAATACAGCATACCCTTCGCTAACAGCAGGAAGAAGAGCCCCCAACCAATTCCGAGGAGAAAACCTGTTCCTACCCGTATTAAATTCTTACTCTCCCTAATTTTACAACTCTGAGTAGTCCAATCAACCATGGCGGGCGCTGGAAGTATCGCCAATAAAAGAATGTAAAGCCATACGGGGAGGTCAAGCCCAAAGAGTGAAGCAAGAAAGATACTTATCATTCCCGTCCATATTCCAGTGCATCTAGCACAAAGGTAAAGATGCTTCCCCTTGATACAAATATGAATCGTCCGGTGAAGTTTCTCTGGCCTATGATGTGATAGCAAGAAGAACATAAGTGAAGGCTCATCTTCATTTTTCATAACAAACTCCCGCTCCATTTAATTTCTGTTTACACACGCCTAATACGATTAAGACCCCCCCAATTATAAACTTTGAAAATGAAGGACTGATAATAGCTGCTGGGCTTATATAATCAGTAAATAGATTGGTTTATCGGTTTTCTTGCAGGGCTTTCCCAGTTTTACGGGTTTCGTGGAGTTTTGAAATTACTTCTTTTTAGAATAAAGTTTACTGTCCATAATAACCTTAGTAATTTCGATGCTGGAGAAACCGTATATAGCCGGTGAGGTTACGGAGAACCTCAGTTTATCCTATGTAGCTGTGGAGAAGCAGGCTTACCCTGGTAGGACTAAGTATATTGAGCTCCTAGACTCCTGGTGGTGGTTGAGTCTGCCGTTGGAGACTGTTAAGCTTACAGCAAGCTTTAAGCTAAGTGGATTAATTCCTGAAAGCCTATTCTCAACATATATGTAGAGATCTTAAACAATCTGATTGGATATGCTTCAACAAAAAGAATTACAGACTTCAGAAGACTGAGAATGAAGAAATACCATGAGTTGAGAGCAAGGTATCCAAGCCTTCCATCACATTACATCTATACTGCATGCCAGATGACCTGCTCAATCTATAGGAGCTTCAGGAAGCTTAGCGAGGGCAGAGAAGCCACCCTCCAAGAAGAATGTAATAATGTTGGATGACTACTTTTTCAGCCTTGACCTTGAGGGCTGGGAGGCATCGATAGCTACTGAGAATGGTAGAATTAAGCTGAGGCCACTCTATGGAACATACCATGAGAAGGTTAGAGAGGCGAGGCCGGGTTAAGCTTGGGTCTTAAAGAGGGAGGATAGATTCTACCTGAAGGTTGTCTTCTCTAAGATTGTTGAAGATCGTAGAACCAAATGGGAAAACAATAGCTGTAGATGTAAATGAAGATAACATCGCTTTCGGCTCAGGAGATTATGTTACCAATATTAAGACTTGCGTGAAGATGATAAGGACAACATACTTCCTTAAGCATAGAAGGCCCTAATCCAAGCCTAGACTGAGCGAGAAACCTATACTAGCGAAGTATAGGGGAAGAGAGGAGAGGAGGATCGGATACGTCTACTATAAGATTACTAACTAGATAATCAGTGAGACAAGGAAAGCCGGAGCTTCAATAATCATACTAGAAGATCTCAAAAGCATACGGAGAAGAGTTAAATATTCAAGAAGGTTTTCGGGGTGAACGATTGAAGGAGGAGTTTTCTAACAGCTATAACGTCTCTACCCTCCTCTGAACTGCATCTTCGCGGCCTCCACCACTTCCAGAAGCCATGAGATAGACTATTGCTCAAGCTGCGGATTCGAGTGAGTCCGGAAAACCTGTATTGTGGAGACGGTGAGAAGAAGCTGCAGTAAATCTTGTGGCTGTATAGTTGAATGAGTTATGAAACTTTATCTTAGAGTCAAAGATGATCAATTCTTAGGGAGTATGATCCCTATGAAGGTTAGGTTGAAGATTGGCAGGATACGGGAAGTTGAAAAAAACTCCTAGGATAGGCCATATAATAGAGACGGGTCTCGAGAGGAAGATGACTCATGGGTGTAAGAGTAAAGCTTAGAAGCTTGCAGACAGGTAGGGAGGTTATCACGGCAGCCCTCTTAAATGCAGGCTATGAAACCGAGAAGCCAGAATGCCTCCTCCCAGTTAGGCTTGCGGAAGAGCTTGAAGTCTGGCCTAAACTACCTAAAGGAGCTAAGGTTAAAAGTTATGAGACAGCTGGAGGTCCAGTTAAGATGTACTGTATTAAGGATGGCGTCGAGGTAGTAGTGGTTGCTGGGGATGAGAGTTCTAAATGTACATCAAATCTAGTCGTATCTGAGATAGAGAGGGAAGTACTCTTAAGCGATGCCGCAATAGAGGCGCTCAACATGATCATAGATTCTCCATTCAAAGGCTTATGGAGGTTTAGAGACTCAAGCAGACTCCATGGAAGCGAAAAACCAGAATACTGGTAGCAAAGAAAAACATAGAATATGCTTATCACATCTTCTCTAAACAATTCTAGTCGAGACTTGTAACCTCGGTTACATGTCTTCCCTGAGAGTTTACACTCTTTAGAGAAGAAACCTAGGAATACACACCATTTTATGTAAACATGATATGCTTAGATAGAATTCTCCAAGAAGGAGAAAAGTCTGATATCTACGTTAAAGTAAAGAAGAGAATTGAAAAGGAACTATTAAACACAGGCTGCGAGAGAATTCTTGAGAAAATGATAAAAGATTTTTCGCTTGAAGTTCCTTTACCATACAAACACATCACAAGTCTATACGAGATAGAGTTTATCTTAAGTTGCTTACGCTAATGAGAAACAAACATCCTTTAGTCATAAACAAAAATTTAAGAATTAGATTACGTGAAAACTCATTATTTTAAAGAATCTGATTCACTCATAGAATATTCTTACGTCTTGCTTTCCTTTCTAACCTTCTTTGAGCAGCTGGACTGATTGACATTTTATGGTCTGCGGTATTAGCTACTGCCTATCATGCTTATCATCATCAGCTACTAAGACCTTTTTATATTATTGTAGAATCCCAAGCGACTTAATGATGCATAGATTACCACTCTTGAATAGTGTCTGCAGCAGAGTAAAAGAAAAGTTAAGTGAAAGTTGGCAGAATCAATAAGGAATAAATAATATCATGGAAAATAAAAGATATGTAGATTATGGTTGTTGGATTTAGAGAACTGCAAAAAGCTGTTTTTAAATTTGCTGAAGAAAATGGTATTTTAGAGCATATAAGAGATGATCACATGAAAGCCAGGTTCATCTTATGGATGGGCATGCTCGGTCTTGTTGAAAAGAGGGTTCCAATAGATATTGATAAATTCATAGGCGAACATATAGATGAATATACGGATTGGTTCTTATTCATAAATGAGTATAAGGAAGGGAAAACAATCGGGGAAATTTATACTGAGAGGAAAAATCTTAGAGGAGAGAGAAATGAGGTTTCCAAGATAAAGAAGAAAACTAGCTCATTCCTACTGGAAATAGAAGAAGTAGAAGATAATGGATTAAAAGTTACCGATCTTACAAGTAACAGGAAGCTTTTCATCAGAGATAAGACATTACCATTAAAAGTTAAGAAAGGGCAGGGATTAATAGGAATACTTATCCCCTATGCAGGCGAATATTATTTTTCTGGGGTAGTAAAACTTATTGATGAAGAAGGAATTGTTAAGATTAAGAAGAAAATATTGTTTATAAGAGAATTTGAGAAATATGTAAATGAATTCTTAGATTATAATAAGCGTCAAGGAATTAGTGAAAAAACATTGAGGATGTATCATGATGCATTATCTTTCTTTAAAGATTTCCTGGAAGAAGAAAATCTAGCAGGTATAAATGAGGTTAAAGTAAGGCATATAGAGAAATTCTTAAAATGGTCAAAGAGAAAGATTCTGAATTATAGCATAAGTATGAGAGAAGAACATTTAATTACCTTGAAGAAATTCTTCAAATATCTATACGAAAGAAACTATATAGGTGACAATATCTCTAGAGACATGCCGTAGACAACAGTTTCAAACTAGATAATTTTTAATAGAAATGAGTTGAAGATTTATCTGAAGTGATAAACCAACGGAGAGAAGGCTTTGAAGGAGGGGCTCGTCAGAGATTTGATAAAGAAGCTTAATAATATGGGATAACAATCTTACTGGTTGAACAGCATATTGAGCAAGCGTTGAGGATAAGTGATAAAGCGTATATAATAGAACGCAGGAACATAACCTTAAGCGGTTCTGGAGAAGAACTATTAAGAAACCCAAAAATCAAGGAGAGTTATATAGGTGTGTAAACTATTTATACATTAGCTATGTCTTAATCCATTCTTTTGAAATTACTCTTAGAGCCAACCTCTCAGAAAAAGTATGAAGAAAATGGATTTAGAGATTAATGTGGACATCTTGAGAGTTGGTGAGATATTGAAGGCTCTAGGCTTCAAGGATATCTATATGGAAGACGATCTTATCGAAGCTAAGTTAAAGGATGGATGGGGGAGGATACACGTCTTAGGAGCCAAGGTAAACGATAGTACAGTCTACCTAGACGTACATAGAGATTCTCTAATCCACTTTACCTTCATCGACGTAGACTACTCCAAGAAGCCGAGAGAGATATGTGAGAAAATACTAGATTATGAGCTAAGATAGGAGTAAATGGAAGAATAATCGGTGGAACAAGCTGGTTTAACAGAAAGAACAAAGCTGTATTCAGAGGAATAAGATTTTAGTTAAAACTCTATTGAAACCGGAATAGGCAGCGTATCCTTGCTAACACTTAACGTATAGAGAGTGGAGAAGGCTACGGATCAACAGTAGCAATAGTCAGAAACCTGCTCATAAGGGCGTGTCCAATAATTCGTAAACTCTTCCTAGATTACTTATAAGTGTAGCTTTAAAGTTTATAAATAGCAAATAATAGTTGGACACGCCCTGCTCATAATAAAACTTAAGAAGGAGTATTACTTGGTTGACAGAGTCTTCTCTTGCAGTGAAACTTTTTATAAGCTTTTGCTCTAGATTTAAAGTTTGGTGCCGGGGCTCCTGAGGGATAAATCGGTATGGATTATTATCATAGTGTTGCTGGTGACCGCAGGGTTGATATTCGGTATTTTTTCTTCTTTTTACTATGGTATCTCAACGAAGACTCTTACTATCGAGAAAGAAGTTACTAGGACTTCTGTAGAGACGAAGATGTTAGAACAGACGAAGACCTTGGTCTCAACTTTGGCGACTACTAAGACTTTGACCACGACTGCTATGATGCATACAGTAACCTCGACGCTAATCTTTAAGCAGTTAGGTCCAGACAGTATTGTAATGCTCATAGGTGACCTAGATGATGAGGGTCCAAACTCGATGGTAGAGCAGGCTTTACGCCGTAGAATTGACGTAGCGGCAAATAGTGGAGTAGACATAGTAGTTATAGTGTTTAGGACTACTAGCGTTGAGCAAACATATGACCATCTCGACCAATTAATCCAATATGCTTTGTCAAAGGGCTTATCCGTTATACCTAGAATAGTTATTGATTCAAAAAAGTTTAGTGAACGATTAATAGGAGATCCAAACCTTCCAGACCATAATCTTCCAGACTACACTAACTCAACCCAGCTTAGAATGGGTATGGAGCTCCTAAGCAGAGTCCTGATGCATCTAGAGGGGTTTCCAAATATAGTGGGTTATCAGATCGAGTGGGGTCATTATGGCGAGTCATGGATAAACTCTGTTTTCTGGAACAGTCATTCAGCAAATAATTCATTTAGACTGTACATATCGAGAGTTGCTCCCCAGCTTGCTCAGATGGATTTTTCATGGTGGTGGCATAATAATCTTGTGGAAGGCGACATAATATACTATTCAAGTAATCTTCCAGAATCAGACCCTAGGAGTGATCCTGTGAAAGTAGCCCTGTTTTACTGGTATCAGGAGTGGCGTAACCATGTTACATTAAATATAACGTGGAGCTTTAGATGCCTGGCTAAAATGCTAACCAGCAGGCCGATAATTGGTTTTTCCTATGTTGGAGCAGTATCACCATCATACGTCTATTCAGGAGATAGATGTATTGATGTAGCTTATTCACCATTTACCCCTCATCCCCACTGGAGACCGACAAAGTTCTATCAGAGGGATGCATTCTTTGATGGTCTACAGTTGGCTGAACTCGATTTTGATAGCCCATACCTCATGATGGAGTATGCTGATCAAGTAGTCCGTGATGCTTATGAGAAAGGGATAATTCCAGTTATCTTCTATCCACTGTGGAGCAAGAACCTCAAAGATGCTGATATAACCAGACTTGTTGAACTCATGAAGAAGTATTCTTCACTCTATCTTAAACGGGAGGATAAACCAGTTCTATTAGTGGTGGGCTCTTATGATGTAGGTTATATGGGTTATAGTGGCTCAACACCGATATCTGTTGCAAACTGGCACTCTGTAGACCCTCCTGGACTTATCAGACTTCTAGAAGATTCACATATCAAGTTCGATATAATAGACGCTAGAGTTTATAGGTCTGAGATTGGAGAGCGGTATAAAGCTGTAGTAGTATTTGCGCCGAGAGACTCTATTGAGGGGGTCTTTCTACGCAAGCTGGAAGAGACGAATACGAAGGTATTCATAGTTTTCCCAAGCTTCATCGTAAGCTCACCATCTATCTTGAGACCCTACGAGACCAATTCAGCTATCATGGGGATGTGGAACAGAATAACGGTTTGGGGACGTAACATAGGGGTTCAGGTAACTGGTTCTCCCCCATCCTACAACATAAGATTTAGAGAGACCCTATCATATCTAGGAAGCTTAACAGGTTATACTGCAAACCATCTAGTAGCTTACTATAGTGGAGACTTCGACGAGATACTAGCTGAAATCGAACTTGATAACTTAAGATTCCCTGTGATCGCTAAGATACGAAATATATATCTTATAGGGCTAGATATGCACGTCCATGAAGAAAACGTTAGACAAAGAATATTCGAAGCATTAAAGATTTTATTAGAGATATAGCGGACCTTCTCTTGGTCATGTTATCAATGGCTCTTCAATCTGCTGAACCGAATAGATGAGTCAGGTATGGTCAGAACATAAATAACTCAGTTCAGAGAGGAGAATTTAAGGGAAAATCTACAAGATATCAAAAATTATTTAGATTGTTGAGAGGTATTCTGATGGGATTGAACTAACGTTATGCAAAGACCTCGAATGTTTTGTATTATACTATAAGAAATATCTAGATTCTCTCCTCAAAGCTGGAGTAAACACTTGCCTAGTTTGCGGTGTGCGACAATCAAATCTTACGAGTCTTAACATCCCCAATCGTCCTAGCACCCAAGTATACTTCGTTCTCTCTAGGAGACAGTCTACATGATACTTTCTCGTCAGGGTGGATTTCGATAAATCTAGAGTCTAAGCGTCGCCATTCATACCCTTGCCCAGGCGTTGGTCTAATCAGCCCAGACTTGATTAGAGCATTGATGATGTCTTTAGCAGTATTCTCCTTAAAGATTTCTAGCTTGTATCTTTTTCCTGAGATCCTATCTCGTACAATTAACCTCAGGGACTTTCCTTCTCCTTCTCTGAACCTATAACTATAGGAGTCTTCCATGAGAGTAGATAGGGTCAATAGAAGACTACGCATCAACAATAGCAACAATAAGAAAACTACGCATAATAATGAAAGCTCAGGAAGGGGTATTACCTAGTTGGCAGGATCTTAAAATTATTATTCTTCTACATTATTTCTTAATAGAGTTGAGTATTTTCTCTGTAATTCCAAGCTGAATATTTTGTTTCTTTCTCCAACGCTTGACTACGTCATTGACGACATCATATATCTTACTATATGATAAGAGGGTGTTGAAAAGAATAAGTCTGTAGTTATAATTAAGAGTTTACAACATGTATACAGAAGGTCTTCATCAAAATCTTCTATCCATACTTGATTCGGCCTCTTTAATATACACTTGAAGAATTTTTAAGAGAAATGCGTATACACGCTAAGTATTGCCCAAGCCTCCTCTAGAGCATACATATCTAATAGTGGAAGAATATCTCCATAGTAGCATTCAGAGCCGAGTAAATTGTAGAGGGCTTAAGGTTATAGTGCCTGTGATTTTAGCAATCATCATTTTACAAGATTCTAGACAAAAGGCTTATTACGGCAGCGATTACACCGAGCAAAGTAACATAAAGTCGAACGTCAGCTCGAAGACTATTGATGGATGTTGTAAAGGTTTCTTGCATATTGCCAGTCTAAGACATTCTATAATGATGTGGATAATTAGAGACCTACTCACAGCAATAAAACTCGTGAGGAATATTACTTAATTGACAGGTTCTTGTATAGTTTGCTTATTTTGATATGCTTCTGATTTTTTTCTCCTTTGATTTTTGTTTTTCCTTTATCATTTCGGTCAATGTTAATAATTCTTTAGCTTGATTGTAAGCTGCTTTATCGATGATCCTACCCTCCATGGATGTTGCTCCTAGACCTTTCTTTATAGCCTCTTCATATGCGTTTACTATTCTTCTTGCTAATTCGATCTCCTTCTCTGATGGTGTAAATACCTCGTTTATAACTCTTATGTGTGAAGGGTGTACGCACATTTTTCCTTTAAACCCTAAATTTAACGCTATTTCTGCTTCTCTTTTGACACCTTTTAAATCTATTATTAAACCTAGAAATGGTGTATCAATTGCGTATACTTCTGCACTTCTCGCAGCTATTACTAGCTGGGCTCGTGGAAATATCAACTCATACTCCTCTAAGGATAAGGTGAAGTAGCTTCGTCCAATATCTCGAAGATAGTCTGCTGCACCAAATGCTATGGCTATCACTCTCTTAGTAGCTGAAGCTATTTCATATGCATTTAAGACACCCCGTGCGCTTTCAATTAATGGTATTATTGATATATTACTCAAACCTTTTAGACATTCTTCTTCTAACAACATTTTCTCTAACATTAACACGTCATCTTTTGACTCTGTTTTTGGTAGCATTACAGCATCAACCTCTTCTTGCACTACGAATCTAAGATCCTCTTTAATAAGATTTGATGCAATGCTATTTACTCTAACCGCTACGATATGGCCTGCATCCTTCAACTGTTTAACAGCATCTTTAACAAACCAACGAGCTGTTTCTTTATCATCTATCGGCACAGCATCCTCTATATCGAGTATGATAGCGTCTACATCGATTAGCTTCTTTGCACTTTCAATTAATCTCCAATTATTCCCAGGCACAAACAATAGTGACCTTAGCAACATAGGCTTCATCATATCACCTCTTCACGAGCTGTTTTGCAATCGTTGCTAGCTCTATAGGTTTTTTAGCTATATAAGCTCCCGCCTCTTCAAGTACTTTCTCTTTATATTCAGCTGTATCTGATCTTCTCTCAATAATAGCATTAGCATGTGAGAAGCGTACTCCAGATGGCAGCATCCTACCAGCTATATAGAAGATTATAGGTTTTCTAAACCCTCCTTTCGCCATAATCTCAGCCATC
>Ga0209225_1004987_pt1 | contig 10167 bp, 11 predicted proteins | sample WasSprMetagenome_FD_184732 | JGI IMG/M metagenome (GOLD analysis project Ga0209225, IMG submission 184732) | Sulfidic aquatic microbial communities from Washburn Spring, Yellowstone National Park, USA - WS (SPAdes) (version 3) | ecosystem: Environmental > Aquatic > Thermal springs > Hot (42-90C)...
GAAACATTCCGATGTGGACAATTTTCGCGATGGAAATTTAGAGAATACAATGAACTCGGTGGCGGCACTTGCAGTCATATTAGCTTTGTTTACAGAGGGGGAAGGAAAATTGTTTATCAATCCAGGCTTCTATCATCCCGAGGAATATCTTAATAAGCGACTATTTTTCAAAGCACATGATTCTTAATTTTTATGCATAAATTAAGTTTTATTGAACATCTAACTAAGTAATGATGCTAGTGGTATTGTCTCCAACCCATCTTAACCGCGCGCCTGGAACTGGTTGGTAGTGAGGGAACGGCGAGTCCCCCTTCAGGCTAAGAGGTAACTCGTAGTTTCTTTCAAAGACCTGAATTCTCTAAGAAAGAAATTTAGAGATTTCCTTTACTACTACAACAACGAAAGAGAAAGTTTGGCATTAGAAGAACTTACTCCTTTGGAAAAATTGAGAACATTTCCACAATATTTAAATGTCAAAGAAATATGCTAAATGTGCTTGCCTAAAACAGTATTTCTCCCTTTTCCTCTTTCGGGGTCTAGAGGTATGTTAAAAGAGGCAGTGTTTAGGCTGAAATAACCTTAGTGTTGCTATTCAAGTTTACCAGCGAAAGCTACACCTTTGATCTGCTGGTACTCCTTGAGCAAAGCGCGCGCTATTGACGATGCCATCTTGACACTACTTCTTGCTTTTGTTATCATCACTTAGAGGCGATATGAATTTTGGTCAAAAATCGAGACAATTGAGGATTAAAAAAGGTTTAACTCAGCAACAATTGGCTGAAAAGCTTGGCTATGTAACGAATAGTTATGTTTCGGATGTTGAGAGCGGTCATTTCATTCCTTCAGGGGATAAGCTGAAGAAGATTGCTAGGGCTTTAGATGTTCCTTTCAAAGAGATTGATGATATGCTTTTAGAATCTAGGCTTGAGGCTTTAGGGATAAGGCGCGCGCGCGAGCTTCTCAGTCTATTCAAGGATATTCCGAGCTTGCCTGAAAGGGATAAAAGGGCTATAATCAATGCCTACCTCAAAATTAAAGAAAGAAAACAGAAGAGAAAAACATGAAGCATATTATTGAGAAAGCAAATGAAATAAGGAAAAAGTATGGGATTGATGACCTTGGGCTTTTAGCTTCAAAGCTTGGAGCAGAAGTTGTTGAAATCCCCCTCGGCAGGATAATCAAGGAGGTTTACATTATGGATGAAGGAGTTATTGTAATAGATCCTAATTTGCATCCTTATAAGAAGAGGCATTTAATTGCTCACGGATTAGCACATCACCTATTCCACAGAAATACAAGGACGAACTACTTTCTAGGCGAGAGAGACAATAGGTTCAACTACTGGAAACAGAGAAGACAGGAGAAAGAGGCTGAAGTATTTGCAGCTTATCTTTTAATCCCAGAGGATAAATTGAAGGAGAAATTGAAAGAAGAATGGGTTGAGGAATCTCCAGACTCAATTCCAGAACTCGCCGAGGGGTTTCAAGTCTCAGAAAACTTTATGAGAAAGAGGCTGAAGTTCATTAAAGAGGTCATCTAGCAGGTGGTCAAAAATGATCATATTTAAAAAGATTGAATTAAAGAAATTCCGAAATATAAAACATATCAAACTCGAAGATCTTAGAGACTTAAATATCCTCATAGGACCTAATAATTGTGGAAAGACAAATTTTTTAGAATTTATTTCAAAGATGGGTGAATTGAATTATGGAACATTTTATGATTACTTATGTAAAAAGTGCCAAGAAATAAAAAAGAAGATTTCAGAAGAAATTAATGTAATTCTCTCTCTTACAGCTGAAGATTTTTACCTGAAAAATACTGACAAAGGAATGGAAATTTCACTTTTGCTTAATGAAGAAGAAATCAATAAGCTTGTGCCTAGGGCTTTAGAAAAACAACGAGAGAAGCTTGAAAAAATAAAACAAAGTAGTGAAGCTTGTGAGTCTATCGGAGATGAGATTGTTATGAAAAATGAGAAAGGTAGTAGTACCTTATATGGAGAACATCTTTCACCTTTTATTCACGAGGGTGTTATTGGCGTAATAAAAAACAGCATCTTGTGTTGTCCAGAAGAACGTCTCCAAAGCTATAAAGGAAAGGAGTTTTCAGATTATATAAAAGAGCAAAAATTAAGTCGTGATAAAAAGATGAGATGGGTTGATTTTCTTCGAAAAACTGTTGATCCAAGGATTGATGATGAAAGATATGAGAGACTAATTAGAAAAGTTGATAGCGCGCGCGCGCTAAGTTCATCCAGTTTATTGTCTAAAGGAAAACTGTATCGAAAGGTATATAATCCCAAATTTCGACTGCGCTAACCTTCCACAAGATTACAATAAAAGAGTTGACGGGCCCAAAAAAGCAGAAGAGCTAGCTGAAATCCCTGATGAAATAAGGCAATTGTTTAAGACAATATTTGAGATTCTAGGTGTAGGATCGGAAAGATATATAGTTGTTAAAGATCGAGCGCGTGGTCGATATTAAAGATTTTATTCAAATCTTAAGATGAATTCATGAAATGCCTTAGCTCATGTAGTTTCGACTAAAGAGCAGATTGAAAAGAGATTGGTCAGAGAATTTATTTTATCACTCCAAGAAGGCAATAGCCTTCTTTTTTCTTTTAAAATAATGAAAAATTAGCTCCTCTTGACAATCGTATTTGCCCGATATAAACTGGAGTAAGAAATCATAGTTTTACGATTATTATGAAGCTGGTAACAAAGATAAATGAGAAAATTTCAATTTTTGCTGATGAGAATCAGTTTATAGTTAAGATCAGGTCAAAGTCAAATCAGAGGCTTGATAAGCAGGAGACTTGGTATTTCCCTACTCTAGATATGTGCTTTCAGGAGATCTTTGAGTATCTCTGTAGAAAGAGGTTAGCTGATGGAAAGAATAAGAGCTTAAAGGAAATCGCTGAAATCATCTTAAAGACTAAAGAGGAAATCCTCAAGATAATGGAGCCTTTTGTTAGGCTCAGACCCTAAATTTTTAAGTGGGGTTTTTAGGGGTAAAAGCGGGTTTTAAAGGAGTTTCATATCAAAGAGATATAGGAAATCATGTTGAGCCAAGAACTCATAAAAGAATTGAGGGAAATAGTTAAGGAAGAAATTGGGAAAGAACTCGATGATAAGGATTTGTTTGAGTTTGGAGAAAACCTCCTCTCCTTTTTTGAATTATTAGCCAAAATCTACACGAGGGGGGATTTAGATGATAATCAGAAAATTGAAGATAAGGTAGAGTTTGACTCTTTGGTAAAACAATTGTAGAATATTTTAATGCTTTAACATGAGGGCAGTAATATATGCAAGGGTAAGTTCAAGGGAGCAGGAGGAAACTGGTTACTCCTTGCCTGCTCAAGAAAAGCTCCTCAAAGAGTATGCTCAGAGGAAGGGTTTTGAAGTTGTTAAAGTATTTTCAATCTCTGAATCTGCCAGCGGAAAGCGTCAGAGAGAAATCTTTAATGAAATGCTCTCTTTCGTTAAGAGAAACAATATTAAAGTCATTCTTTGCGAAAAAGTTGATAGGCTAACTAGGAATTTAAAGGATGCTGTCTTAATTGATGAATGGCTTGAAAAAAATCCTGAAAGACAGGTCCACTTAGTTAAGGATTCATTGGTCCTCCACAAAAACTCTAGGTCTCAAGAGAAGTTAAATTGGGGGATCAGGGTTATTTTGGCTAAAAACTATATTGAAAACCTCTCTGAGGAGATAAAGAAGGGGCAGATGGAGAAGATAAATCAAGGTTGGCTTCCGGGGGTTCCGCCATTGGGTTACAAGCTTGTTGGAAGCGAAGGACATAAAATTCCGGTAATCGATGAGGAGAAAGCTCCTTTAATTAGGAAGATGTTTGAGCTTTATGCTACTGGAAATTATTCTTTAGAAAAACTGGTTGAGATCATGTGGAAAGAAGGTTTAAGGACGAAAAGAGGCAATAAGCTCTGTAAGTCTAGAATGGCCTCTCTCCTCTCACATCCATTCTATTATGGGAAGATTAAATGGAATGGAAAGCTTTATGACGGAAAGCATCAACCATTAATTTCGAAGGAACTTTTCGATAGGGTTCAAAGAGTGTTAAATGGAAAGGCTACCCCAAAATACAGAAAGCACCTCTGGCTTTTCAAGGGATTAATTAGATGTGGGGAATGCAAGAGGCTCATCACTTGGGAAGAACACAAAGGAATTGTTTACGGCCATTGTAGCCAATATAGAAAATGTGCACAGAAGACTTGGGTTAAAGAGAGTGAAATAGAGGAGCAGGTTTTAGAGGCCTTCGGAAACCTTGAGATAAAGAATAAGCGTTTAATGGAGTGGATTCACAAAGCATTAAAGGATAGTCACAGAGATGAAATCGCCTATCGTGAAGCCTGTTTAAATGAGCTTAAAAGAAGGTATGAGATGATTTTGAATAGATTAGATAGGCTTTATGACGATAAACTCGATGGAAAGATATCTGAGGAATTCTATGAAAGAAAGTTTAAGCAGTATTCAAGAGAGAAAGAAGAAATCGAGTCTGCAATCAAAAGACATGAGAATGCCAATCTGAAATACTATGAGTTTGGATTAAACCTTTACGAGTTATCACAAAAGGCAAGGGAAATTTATTTAAAAGCTAAGCTTGAAGAAAAAAGGCAATTAATAAAGTTAGTTTTTAAGGCACTTTCCTTAAATGGAAACAATTTCACTTTTACCTACGCTAAGCCATTTGAACTCATATCAAAAGCAGTTAAAGAAACTAACAGTTCGAAAATTAAAATTTCTTCCCAAATTTCGTCTGAAAAATTCGAACCATTAAAAATGAACTCAAAAACAGGGGCAAAATCCCCTGTTTGTTCCATTTGGCGGAGAGCTTGGGACGATTTTAGAACTTTAAAATGGATGGAGGAAATTGTATGCCCTGAATTGATTATAAAACAAGTTGAACAATTGTTGCAAGCCTACAATTAAAGTAGGGTTTTAATGGGAGAAGTAGGGGTTTAGAAAGTCTTTCATTTTCGGAGGCACAAAAATATCTCTTTCCAATTTTCGAGCCCTAAAAACTAATTTTAGCGTGCGATAGTATGAGCTAAAGTTAGCAACACTCATTTAACAGTAGTAAACTTTATTTGTCTAAGTTAGTTTGAAAATATTGGAATGAGAGAAGAACAGTTGTACGATCCAATAGGGGAATGGCTCATTAAGGAGAAAGGATGCCAGCAGGATAGGTATTCTCAAGGTTATTTAAAGAATGTACCAATTGGAGACTTTATATTCGACATACTTGGCATAAGGTATGAAGTAGTACACGAATACACAAACCATCTGGATTTTCACGGTTATATCGTTGAGGTGAAGGGTGATGAAACCGGTCTGGATGAACTCATCGGTAGAGTAATAAGAGTTAAGGAGGGTATTGAGAGCCACTCCATGATAGAGCATTTTCGTGGACTAGACACTGTTGAGCTGTATATAGCCTATCCGACAGAACAGGTGAAAACAGAAATACTTAGAATATGTGAAAGAGAGGGAATCGGCATCCTGAGGCTTCAAATCGTCGGTGAGAAAACCGTATATGTATATGATGTGGGTATAAAGCCTAAAGAAATCCATACTGGTGGCATATCACATGGAACTCAAAGATCTCCCGGAACTTTTGAAAGCGCCATAAATGAAATCAGTTATCTGAGGCAGATGTTTCAGAGACCCTCGGACATGTTTGAAGATTTCATTAGGCCAAGCATAGAGGAATATAATGCTCAGCTAAAACTGAAAGAGCTTCGAGATTATGTTGGAAACAAGGAGAGCAAAGAGGCGATGGATTTCCTCATCGAAAAGATCCAAGAGAAATTCCCGCAAGTCAAGATCGCGAGTGCTGGAGGAAGGATAGCGTTCATACTGCATGGAACCGAGTTGCTTAATATCGTCCCCACTGCTAAATACTTTTACTTGCAATTAGGCGAGGGAGAAAGATATAGAATTCTATCTAGAAATGGAATAGAAGGATTCAAAGGCAACATTGATAATCTGATAGACTCTGTAATAATACCATACGTAAATAATAAGATTAAAAAGGGGTAGCATGCGCTCCAATCCAATAATAGCGCGCGCGCTATTACCTTTCAACGGTCGGACTTCATCTCCTTCTAAGTAAGCTAGATGACATTGAAAGGGAGCATAAAAGCATTGGGAAAACGCCAATTAAGATCGGTGGCGTATTATTTACCAGAGTTAAGCCAGTGAAGATTCATGAGCAAAGAAGGCCAGAGGTAAGGAGATTTTTGGAAGAAAGGAACATCTATTGTTTTTATAATTACATTAGAGATCTTATAGGCGTGGCGGAAGCTGCATCTGAGCGCACAACGTTGTGTTCAGATAAAAGCGGAAATAAAGAACAGCCTGCCCATGATTATAGACTCGTGACTGAGGAGTTTATAAAAAAGATTGAGGAAGGGTAAATAGAAATGCCTGGAAAGAAAGTTCCAGAGGAACTAAGACCGATATTAGATGACGTAAAACAATTAAAAGCCAGTTAGATGAGTTAGTACAAGGGATCTCAAATGGTTTAAAGGAAGTGATAAATTGACGTCAAAAAAGCTACTGGAAAATCGATAAAGAGCTTTATTGAAGCCGATCTTTCTATTGTAACAGATCTTTATAGAGCCTCAAAAGGCGAATCTCAAGAGATTAGAGTTTCTTTAGAAAAGATGAGAAATACTTTAGATAAAGGCTTTAGGGCGCTATATGTCTTAATGGTTGTAAGAGAAATGATCCCATCGGAGTACATCGCTGACTTTTCTAAGAACACCTACGGAATCGTCGCTAATGATCCTAACACTGCGGCTATAGAAATAGCGAAAGCGGTTGTTGAGCACGATGATGTTGATAGGATTGCCGAGGAAGCTCGAAAATACCTAGTGTCTATTGGGCTTATAGTAGATATCATTAGTATGAGTCCTGAGGAAATCAGAAGAGAATTTGAAAATGACCAAAAATATCCGGATGTTGAATCGATTAGGAGGAAGCTTCCTAAGGAATTCAGAAGCATAGTTACTGGAAGTATAAAGAAAAAGCAAACAGCGATAAATAAAATAGTAAAGGAAATAGAAAAGCTGAAGGGAATAAGAAGACTGAGCGGAAGTAAGTATTAAACTCGTAGATTAGGACTACATCTCATTTAAGTCAAATAAAAAGAGGAAATTCACAATATTCTCAAGGCGAATCTTTTGAAATAGAGTAGCTCTTCAAAGAAATGAGGGGACAGCCGGACATTATCTAGAGAGTAGTTCATCTATGTGTTTAGGAGCAAGAGAAAACGATGTCGATGATCCCAGATAGATAAACGTAACGCGCACCGTTTCAGCCCCCTTTCAGCTTAGAACCCTTAGATTAGATTTGTCATAAATCTCCTTTAGCTTTTCTGGGCTGAAGTCAGTGTAATGCCTCGCTAAAACGCTCCTCGGAACCCTACCACAGAAGGCATCTACGTAGCGGTCTGGAACTCCTAATCTCCCCATCTCGCAGGCAAATCATTCTCTTAGAATCTAAGGTCTTATACCGCTCCATAACGCGAGAATTAATTAGAGGAAGGCAATTTTCCTTTTCTAAGTTACCTCAGCCATCATTTCATTGATCGCCTTAAATACCCTCTCTCTGAGTTCTTTTATTGCTGGGCTGAAATAATGCCTCATGAAGATGGATTTTCCAACTCTTCCCTGCAAAAGGTCAACCTCTTCTTTTATTAGCCCATGATGAACCATGAAGGTTGCGAAATAGTCTCTAATTTCGTTGAACCTCACACCTAGGCCGTGTTTCCTTAGCTTCCTCCTTAGTGGGTAATAAGCTACTGCTTCGCAACTTTTAATCTCCTCGATGAATTCTTTAGGGATGAAGGCGTTCTTAGTCCTCCTTAAGAACTCCTTTTCGAACATGAAGTGCTCTAATGCCTCTATTTCCTCATTATAGTATTCTCCCAGCTTCCCTTCCTTTAAAAGCTTTAGAATGAGGTTGAATGATTTTATCGCCTCTTCTTTCCTCAATCCTGAGATTATGAGAAATCTTAAGAACTCAGCCATACTCCTATCTAAGATGCCAAAGCATTTTCTAACCCATTCGACTAAGTCCTCCCTCGTCTTCATAACCCTCAAAAAAGATTCAAGGCTATCCTGCCTCTCCCATTTTATGCCATAATTTTTTATTTTAGCCTTAAAATCCTCATAGACACCGAGGTATTTTGAAAGGGCTATTAATGCCTTCAAGACGTTGTTTTTCTTATGTTTTGGAAATGAGTCCAAATCCTTTAGGTTTCCATTGAGCATTTGATATTATTTCTTTGCATTGCGGAAAACTGCCTCAGCCCAGCTCTTACTATATTTCTTATTCAACCATTCTCTAAATCCAGAAAATGTATTCTCAATATTCTCAATTCTCCCTTCGGAAGCCGAGATTCCGAGATTCTCTTGATATTTAGAAAAATTTAAAATCGTCTCTCGAAACTCGTCTTCGCCTGCTGCGCTTCCTCTCAACCTCTATCCCCTTACTGGCTAGGAATTCGTTCTCCAATTCCTTATTGAAAAACATCTCCCTGGCTTCGTTAATAGCGTCAACCCTCTTCATGGTCTCGTTGATTAACTGCTCATCATCCATGCCTGTTGAGTCGAAGGTCGTGAAGAATCCTGACTCAGTATCTATCTCGAACCTGACTTCTAAGCCATGTTTTTCGCTAACCCTCCTAGCTACCTCATCGCCCCACATATGTCTCCCAGCGAAGTATGCGATGGTTCTCCCTTTCTTAATGTAGTCCTCGAACCTCCTCTGCTTGAAGTCCTCGATGATCCTGTTTCTTTCCTCCTTCTCCTTCTGTAAGATCCTTTTCTTTTCCTCCTCGGTCACCGCCTTCTCGTACCTCCGCTTGTACTTCTCCCAGAGGTAGAACTCGGATATTTCGCTCCTGGTCCGCTCTGGGCCGGCATCGACCTGTACCTTTCCGTTCTCGTATGCCGTGATGAAGATTTCGAAGAATATCCTAACGGCTATCATCCACTTCCTGGGGGAAGAATATCCCAGTAGCTCAACCTTCTCCAACGGCCTGCGCTCGAACTTCTCCGCCAGCAGAACCCTCAGCTTCTCAACCACGCTCATTCCTCGAGTTCACCCCTCGTATACACTCTTATGAGCGGGGGCACGCCCGGCTCTTCTGCAAGCACCTCTTTTGGATCGTATGAGAATCCTATGGCTATGCCGTATTTAACGTTCTTATACTTATCGAGCTGAAGATGGTTCTTAAGGTCCTCGATTGCATTATCAAGTAGTTCCTCAAAGCTTCTCCCAGTTACCGTCGACTCCATCTCTATTATCGCTATTACATCGCCCTTCTTAAATACCACTTCATCATCGACTACGATATCCTCTAAGGCAGATAGATTGCCGTCAACTTTCCCCTTTCCGCCGACGCGCTTGAACCTAATCTTGCCCTCGAGCGCATCCATAGGGATCCCGGACTTCTCCGAGAAAGCTTTGAGGATATCTCTCTGATAGTTTATCTTCCCATATCCTTCAATCACGATATGTTCGCTGGCCACTCCCACTTTATAATTCATTTCTCCCAGTTCTCTTTCTCCCAGATTTCCCCCCGCCCGCATCTCTATTATCTCGTGGAGGAGAAGAGTTACCTCATCCTTAATAGAGACTACTTTTATCCACTCTATCTTGCTCGCGCCCTCAGGTATATCAATCTTGAGCTCCTTGGTCCCGCAGTATGCCTTCTTGCCATTATCATATTCCACGATGATGCTATACTTGCTTCCAATGCCCTCTTCTAGTTCCTTTAATGCATCGTAGCCCAGTAACCTGAATAACCGCTCTTTTAAATTAGCACCCTTCTGGCCCTCTTCTAACAATATTTCACACGGTATTTTACCCATCTGCTCGCTGAGGGGCTTGAGGTTGAAGCTGTATTCTGCCTCGCGAACCCTGCTTCCGTCAGAGTACTTGACTCTGATTAATTTAAGCTTGGAGTCAACATCAATTCTCTCAACTAAACGGGAACGTTCTCCATATTTGACTTCTCCATCCTGATAGAATGAGAGCACCAAGTTTTTGCCTTCTATGTTTTTCCCGTCGAACTCCGCATCTACGCGTATCTCCCCTCCCCAAACATGCGTCTTCTGCTTAAAACCATAACGATTT
>Ga0209225_1004990_pt1 | contig 10161 bp, 15 predicted proteins | sample WasSprMetagenome_FD_184732 | JGI IMG/M metagenome (GOLD analysis project Ga0209225, IMG submission 184732) | Sulfidic aquatic microbial communities from Washburn Spring, Yellowstone National Park, USA - WS (SPAdes) (version 3) | ecosystem: Environmental > Aquatic > Thermal springs > Hot (42-90C)...
GCTCCCTTACCGGTGATTCTCGCACTAGAAGAAATCGGAGAGGGCGAAGTCCGTTTCCGTGCTCTTCTTGGCGACCGCACCCTTCCCGTGATTTTCCGGCTGAAGGGGAAAGAAACGGAGCTCCTCTACGAGCGCTACAAACTCCGCCGCATTTCTTCTGCGAGTTAAAATTGTTTTAAGGAGGCGGATATGCGAGCATTTGTTCTTTGTTTCGCTGGATTTCTGCTGTGGAGTTTGGTTAGCGTCAACGGCATATGTCAAGAAAACCCCTTTCCTAACTGGAAAGTGGAGTGGTATGAAATGAAAGGGAAGTTGGTGGGGTCCCCAGATTTCGGTTGCAAAGTTGGAGAAGGCTCTTTCCCCTTCATCTTTTACTATGACTGGGGCTCTGGCTCAGTTTACAAGCACTATGATGATCGCATTGGTTTCAAGGCTTTTCTTGAGCTAGAGATCCCTGTCCCCATCGCAATTGATTTAGAGGTGGGAGCTGATGATGGTGTTCGACTTTACATTGATGGCAACCCGAACCCGGTCATAAATTTGTGGGAACAAGGCAAGTATCGCGAGCTTAGAATGATGTATCCTTTTACTGCGGGCAGGCATTGGCTTGAGTTGGATTATTTTGAATGGACTGGGGTGGCTAAAGTTAAATTCTCTGCTGATATTGGAGATCTGTTATTGCTCGGTAGGCTTAAATCTTTAACGGAGAACCTACTTAAATTGCAAACAACGATTGAATCAGCGATACAAACCATGACCAAACAGTTGCTCGAGCAGCGATCGAATGTGGATGACGTCGTTAAAGAGCTTCAGAAATTGTTGGCGATGAAAACCCAAGTGGAAGTGCTGCAGGGCAAAATTGAAGCTTTAGAGCAACAAATGCATTCGGTAGTGCAGAATGTCTCCCAACAATCAGAACTCCTTGAGGTTTTAGAGGAGAAGCTAGCTTCTATTGAGCCGGTGATTAGCGGGCTGGAAAACGCAGTTATGGAGATAACGCAGACGATGCAAGAGGCCATTAGCACTGTACAGCAAGAAACTCACTCAATATCGCAGAATGTTTCAGAGCTTTCAGAAGCTCTCGATGCTTTGGGGAAAAGACTGGATTCCCTTGAGTCCAAAATTGGCGATCTAGCGAATGCGGTTCAGGAAATAACGGAAACCATTAAGGCCGAAGTTCTCGTGCCGAGAGACTCTTGGAAGGTGTGCTGGTACGAAATGACCGAACCGGGAGTTTTTGGTCAATCGTTAGGTACCAGCTCTTTCCCCCTGAACTTTTTCTTCAATTGGGGATATGGTCAGATTTTCCAGAACCGCTACGATTACGTTGGTTTTAAAGCTTATGCCAAAATTTTCCTCCCCAGGGACACTTTCTGCCGCTTTAAGGTATTTGCCAACAACTGTTTTACGCTTTACATCGATGGTACAAAAGTTTTGGAACACTGGGGAATGGGCGAAGCTCTTCCTCCTGAAGAAAAGCTCGTGGAGCTTCTCCTTGCGGCTGGCGAGCATGATCTAGAACTTCACTATTACGAGTGGGAAGGCGAGGCCTGGATTAGTTTTTATCAATGGTAGCTTGAAGGGCGGCGTCAATAGCAGGACACTCAAGGCCAGGCAAGGGTTTGCAGTTTAAATCAGGGCCTGCAATGTTTTCCAGGCTTTCGCATTTGCGTGATTTTCCGTAAAGGCATTTTCCGGGTGAAATGACCTTTAGTTTTTGGTTTCGGCGGGAGCTTCCTCGATGCTGAGACCAACGATGGCTAGCTCCTTCCCCGAGATAATCTCAACGGGCAAGCCGCATTGAGGACAGGAAAGGATCGGTATAGCCATGTGCCATCCTTCCTCTGTGAGGTAACGGGCATCACCTTCGTATCCACAGGAAGGGCAGCGCACCCGCACGGGAACGTTTTCGATCACGAGCTCCGCGCCGGAAAGTTCCGTTCCCTCGGAGAGGATGGAGAAAGCCTCCTTCAGGGCCCATTCGGAGAGGATCACAAGTTCACCCTTTTGCACGTGGACTTTTTTGACCCGGCCGGGAACGGGGTGCTCCCGAAGATAATCCAAAAGCGAGCCCAAGAGGCCTTGGGCCAGGGAATACTCGTGCATCAGAATCCCAAAGCGGAAAGGAGTTCTACCACGCCTTTTCCGTTTTTGGCGGCGGTGAACACGAGTTTCCCGTGGGGATTAATCTTCCGATAATCCGCGGCAATCCTCTCCGGATCCACTCCCACAAAGGCAGCAAGATCCACTTTGTTGATGGCTACCACATCCGTTTGGGCGAAGATTTTCGGGTGCTTTCGGACCATGTCATCGCCCTCGGTGACGGAGATGACCACCAAATCCATATCCGTTCCCAGGGGGAAATCCGCGGGGCACACGAGGTTTCCCACGTTTTCGATGAAAAGAACATCCACCTCGTCCAAGGGAAAGTCCTCGAGGGCGTGGCCGACCTGGTGGGCATCCAAGTGGCATTGATCGCCGGTATTGATCTGGAGGGCGGGAAGGCCGGCGGCGCGGAAGCGCTGGTAATCGTCGTCGCCGGCGACATCGCCGGCAATCGCCCCCACCCGAAGCCCCCGCTCCCTAAGCTTTTCGGCCATGCGGAGGATGAGTTCGGTTTTCCCCGAGCCGATGGCGCCCATGACGTTGATGGCCCGCACTCCCTTCCCCTTCAAAAACTCGTAATTTTGGGCGGCAAGCTCAAGCTGCCGCTGAAGAACATCGCCAAAGGAACCAGTGATGTCGTGCATGGCGGCCAATCCTAACCCTCGGGGCTTTCGGCCGCAATCGCGAAACGGACTGGGTTTTCTGCTCAAGATTTGCCTTGCCCTTTGGGCTTTGGTATACTCGCGCGCCATGCGGCGGGTCGCAGAGATGGCGGCTACGTTCGTCTTGGCTTTTTCTATTTACCTCATCCTCACCGCGTTCAGCGGGGGAATCGGCCTTTGGTCCCTGGAAGAGCTCATCGGTGGCGCGGTGGTTTCCCTTCTTGTGGCCCTTGCTTCCTATCGCCTCCTTTGGGAGCGGGGCGGTTGGCGTCTCCTTAACCCTGTGCGCTGGGTTTTATTCCTGGTCTACCTCGTGGGCCCATTCCTTTTAGCCATGGCCAAAGCTAATTTGGATGTGGCTTACCGGGTGATCACTGGCCGCATCAACCCCGGGATTGTGCGGTTCAACCCCGGCCTCAAGACCGACGCGGGAAGGACCATGCTTGCCAACTCCATCACCCTCACCCCCGGCACTTTGACCCTCGAGGTGGACGATGAAACTGGCGACTTCTATGTGCACTGGATCAACGTGGGCAATGTGGAACCCAAGCCGGAAGAAGTTTGCGGGTCCTTCCCAAAGTGGGCGAAGGTGGTGGCGGAATGATCGTGGAGTTTTCCCTCGCTGTGGCTGCGGCGGTCCTTTTGGCCTACGTTTTGGTCTGCGTTTTGCGGCTAGCCATCGGTCCCACCGTCGCGGATCGCGCCGTAGCAGTGGACACCATCAACACCTTAATGGTGGCCATAATGATCCTCGTTGGTGCAGCTTTCGATCTTGTGGTCATCATGGATGTGGCCTTGGTCTACGCTCTCCTTTCGTTCGTGGGCACGCTGTACATCGCCCGCTATTTGGAGGAGGGCTACAAATGAACGTGCTCATGTACGTGTTTTTGGCCATCGGCGCCCTTTTCAATGGTCTTGGGGCGGTGGCGTTGCATCGGTTTCCCGATGTCTATACCAGGCTTCATGGGGCCACGAAGTGCACCACGTTTGGCTCGATCTTTTCCATTTCGGCGGTGGTGGTGTATGGGGCCATGCGGGGCGGGGCTGTGGGGATGAACATGGTCATCCGGGCCGTTTTGGCCCTGGTTTTCCTTCTTCTCACTAACCCCACTGGGTCTCATGCCCTGGCCCGGGCTGCGCACCGCGCGGGTATCAAACCTTTCCGGGCGGTGGTGGATCGGCTGGAGGAGGCGGGCAAATGACCATTTGGGCGGCGATGCTCACCGCAACCCTGGTTATGGTGGTGATTTCCTCCGTTTTGGCCGTGGTCCTCCGGGATCTTCTTGCCGCAGCGTTGGCCTTGGGTGCCCAAGGACTCCTCCTTTCTTTGGCTTTCTACCTTCTCCAAGCTCCGGACGTGGCCATTGCCCAGGCCGGGGTAGGCGCGGCCCTCACCACCGCTATCTTCCTTTTGGCCATCTGGAAGACCAGGAGAAAGGAAGAGGAATGAGCCAGTGGCTAGCGATCGGGGCATTTTGCCTGGCCGCGGGTTTTCTCATCTTTGGGGCTGTGGCTCTGCGGCCCTTCGGCGAACCCACCCGCACGGAGATGGACGATTATTTCAACCGCTACTCCCAGCCGGAGGTGGCCGCCAATAACGCCGTAACCGCCATCGTCTTTGACTACCGCGGTTACGACACCTTGGGCGAGGCCACCGTTCTTTTCACCGCTGTCACCGGCGTGGCCCTGATCCTCCGGAAGGTGCGCAAATGACCGTCGTTGTCCGAACCATTACCCGGCTCCTTCTCCCGATCTCCTTGGTATTCGGGGGCTATGTGGTCATGCATGGGCACCTCACCCCTGGTGGCGGATTTCAGGGCGGGGCGGTAGCCGCATCCGGATTAGCTTTGGTCATTGTGGCGTTTGGGGCAGAGCGTTTGGCTGGGAAGAAGGGGCTTTTTTCGGCATTGGAGAGCTTTGGCGGGGTGGCCTTCGCTGCCCTTGGATTCCTGGGCCTTGGGGTAACCTTTTTCGCCAACGTTTTGGCCGGCTCAGGCAAGCTCTTTGGGCACCCTGTGCCCTACGGCCCGAATCCCGGGGATCTCAACACCGCCGGCACCCTCCCCCTCATGAACTGGGCCGTGGGATTCAAAGTTTTGGCCGGCCTTTCCGCAGTGGTCCTCCTCTTTGCTCTATTTGGAGGGGAAAGTGATCGGTAATTTGCCGTTTGTGGTGTGCATGATCCTCATTGCCCTTGGCCTTTGGACCCTTTTAGCTAAGCGGAACCTCATAAAGCTTGTGATCGGGATGAGCCTGATTGAGAGCGGGGTGAACCTATTCCTCGTTTCGTTGGGCTACGTGCATGGGGGAATCCCTCCGATTTACACGTATGCTCCCAGTGGCGCGCCCATGGTCCTTCCCACCCCTCAGGCCCTGACCCTCACCAGCATCGTGATTGGTGTGGCCACCAGTGCTCTCATGCTCGCCTTTGCTGTGGTCATCTATCGGCACAAAGGGACTTTGGACGCCCGGAAGATCCGGGATCTCAGGGGGTAGGGATGAGCGTACACGCTCCTATCTTGGCCATTGCTGTTCCTCTCCTTGGGGGATTTGCTGTGCCCCTTTTGGCCCGCATCCATAAAAAAGTCCGGGATCTTTGGGTCCTCCTTGTGGTTCTTTTCGTGGCCGCGTGCGCAGGGTATGTGGCCGCCCATGTTCTTGAGCAAGGCATTTGGGTTTACGTGCTTGGGGCAAGGAATCCCCAGGAAACCCTGGCTCCCGGAGGTTTCCCCATCCGCATCATGCTCACCGTGGATGCGATGAGCGCGTTTATGGGCATTATCGCCGGACTCCTCGCCCTTGTGGCCTTCCCCTTCGCCCTCAAATACATTCCTGAGGAGGAAGGGAAAAATCTCTCCCTTACCTTAGGGGTTCTCCTTCTTGCCGGGATAATGGGCATGTCTTATACCGGCGACCTCTTCAACTTCTTCGTGTTTTTGGAGGTCACAAGCATTGCGGCCTGCGGGATCATCGGCTTTAGGACCTGGACAAGCCGGGCGCCGGAGGCCGCTTTCAAAACCATGCTCCTTTTCAGCTTAAGCGGCCTTTTCTTCCTTTTGGCGCTGGCCTTCCTTTATGGGGAATATGGGGCTTTGAATTTGGCGTATCTCGCGGCGCAGATAAGGGGTTCGGTGGTGGACCGGCTAGCGCTAGCCTTGTTTTTGGCCGGGCTTCTTATGAAGGTTGCGGCCGCGCCCGTGCATTTTTGGGCTCCCGATGCCTATGGCGAAGCGCCCGCGGCTAAAACCCTCCTTCTCGTGGTTAACACCCAGGTTTCCCTTTACGGGCTTTGGCGGGTTCTTTTTACCGTGTACGGCGGGGCTTTGAGCGCCGGGGTGGGTTGGCTTGTGGTGAGTCTAGGCCTTCTCACCATGGTGGTGGCGGCGTTCATGGCCCTGGCCCAGACCGATCTTGGGCGACTTGTGGCCTATGGAGCGGTTTCCCAGATCGGGTACATGATGCTCGGCGTAGGGGTGGGGCTTGTTACCCTCTCCGGCCGGCCGGATTACGGCCTTGTAGCCATGAAGGGCGGAATTTTCCACATGCTCAACGACGCCCTAACCATTGGCCTCCTTTTCCTGTGCGTGGGCGCGGTGGAATGGGCTAAGGGGACGCGGGACCTTCGGGAGCTCGGCGGCCTTGGACATGGACTTCCCGGGGTAGCCCTCTGTTTTCTCCTGGCAGCTTTAGCGTTAGCCGGCATTCCTCCGCTCAATGGATTCGCCTCCAAGATCCTCATCTACGAGGGGAGTTTTCGGCTTTCCCCGATCCTTGGGGCCGTAGCTGTTTTGGCCTCCATCCTCCTTTTGGCCGTATTCGCTCGCGCTTTTCAGGGGGCGTTTTTGGGGCCCAAGGCCGAGGTCAGGGTGAAATTGCCCTGGGTTTTCTTTTTGTCGTTGGGCGCGCTTGCGGTGGGGATTTTGGTGCTGGGGCTCGTGCCCGGGTTTTTCGTGGAGGAGCTAGTGACCCCGGCGGCCAAGGCCCTCTGGCACGGCCGAGCCTTGTACCTCGCGGCCGTCTTGGGAGGCTGAGGCATGGAGGAAACCCTCAAGATCTTCACTGGCCAGGGATATTGGAGCCCGCTTATTTGGGCGGCCGGGGCCCTGGGCACCTTGATCCTCGCCTTCCTTATTTGGTCCCAGGGCCGGCGGGAACATAAACGCGATACAGAACAGGAGCTTCCCTTCCTTTCCGGCGAGCGGGTGGATGATCCGCGGGTTGATGCTTCCCATCTTTACTGGGGCTTGGCCGAGGCCTTGAAGCCTTTCCTGGGAAGGCTCAAATCCTGGCATTCCGGGATCATCAACGATTATGCGGGCTGGTTCATGGTGATCCTCGCGGTGGTTCTTTTGCTCGTGTTAGGAGGATGAAGATGGGGCTTTCGGCGTTCAAGCGGGCGTTGTGGGTCTTCCATGTGTCCACGGGTTCCTGCAACGGTTGTGACATCGAAATCTTGGCTGCCCTGACCCCGCGCTACGATGTGGAGCGTTTCGGGATCCGCCTTGTGGGGACGCCGCGGCACGCCGATGTGCTCCTTGTTACCGGCGCGGTGACCCGGATGATGGCCGAAAGGCTCAAGCGCATTTACGAGCAGACCCCGGATCCCAAGGCCGTGGTGGTGGTGGGCGGCTGCGGCTCCACTTCTGGCGTCTTTTACGAGAGCTACAACTTAGTGGGCCCAGTGGACCGGATTATCCCCGTGGATGTTTATGTTCCCGGCTGCCCGCCCAGGCCGGAGGCCATCATCGATGGCGTGGTCAAAGCCGTGGCCAAACTGGAGAAACTGGGGGCAAAGGTATGAAAGCTTCCCAAGTCCTTTCCGCTCTCTCCACGGCCCTTGGGGAAAAGCTCAAAAATTACGAGCTTCGACCAAGGGAAGTCGGTGTCCGCCAAAAGTGGACGGTGGAGGAAATCTGGGCAGAGGTTTCGAGGGACGCCATTCCGGAGGCGGTGGCGACCCTAAAATCTCTAGGGCCTTTGCATATCTCCGTCATCTCCGGCCACGATGCCGGCGAGGAAATCGAGCTCCTTTACCACTTGGCCGTGGGCTTCGGCACCGAGGGCGGCGAGGTCATGGTCACCCTGCGCACGAGGGTGCCCAAGAGCGACCCGGCCGTTCCCTCCATTTGCGGGATCCTTCCCGGTGCGGAGACAACGGAACGGGAAAAGATCGAGTTTTTGGGTGTGGACTTCCCCGGGATTCCCAGGAAAGACCATGTATTTTTGCCCGATGATTTTCCCGGGCATCCTTGGCGCCGGGATGAGCCAGAGCTAGGGAAATATTTGCACTACATGGTGGAATGGGAGAAGGACGATGGATCCAAAGAATCCTGAAACCAAAGACTTGGAGTATCAGGCTTTAGGTGAGGTATTTGAAGTGCCCATTGGGCCGATTCATCCGGCCCTGAAGGAGCCAATTCGTCTCACGTTCCGGGTTCGGGGCGAGCGCATTGTGGGGGTGGAGATCCGCGCTGGCTTCGTCCACCGGGGAATCGAGTTCATGGGCATGCGCCAGGGACGAAACCTCATCCAGGTCCTCTATTTGGCGGAAAGAATCTGTGGGATTTGCTCCATTTCCCACCCCATTGCCCTAACTCAAGCGGTGGAGAGGGCGGCGGGGATCGAGGTTCCGCCTCGGGCCCAGTACATCCGGGTCATCATCTCCGAGCTTGAGCGCATCCATTCGCATCTTCTTTGGGCCGGTGTAGCTGCCCACGAGCTTGGGTTCGATACCCTCCTTCACCTCACCTGGCGGGTGCGGGAAAAAGTTCTGGATATTTTGGAAGAGCTCACGGGAAACCGCATTAATTACGCGATCCCCATTTTTGGCGGCGTGCGGCGGGACATCACGCCCGAGCAATATCCCAAAGTTTGGGAGGCCCTGCGCTACTATCGCGGGCTTTTGGAGCAGCTTTTGGATGCTTTCCTCCATGATCCCACCGTGGAGGCCCGCACAAGGGGCGTGGGAATTTTGGAGCCAAAGGAAGCGGAGGAGCTTTGTGCTGTTGGTCCCACGGCCCGGGCCTCCGGGCTCCGCAAGGACGTGCGCCAGGATCGGCCCTACCTCGCGTATTCGGATTTCCAGGTGAAAGCCATCACTCCCGCGGATTACGGCCTCACCCCCATGGGCGACGTCTACGACAAGATCGTGGTGCGCCTCTTGGAGGTTGGGCAATCCCTGGAGATCATCGAAAAAGCCCTGGAAAACATGCCGGAGGGCGAGATCACTTCCTTCCCCAAAATTCCGGCCCTTTTGGCGCACCTAAAGAAAGCGGAGGGCGAGGGCTTGGGCTGGCACGAGGCTCCCCGCGGCGAGGTGATCCACTACATTCGGCTCGTCGCCGGGGAGGAAGCGCCGCTTGTATGGAAAGTGAAGGCGCCCACCTATTCCAACCTCCTCAGCTGGCGGCCGATGTTCGAGGACCAGGAGATCGCGGATATTCCCATTATTGCCGCCTGCATCGATCCTTGTATTTGCTGCAATGACCGCTTCTATATTGTTGAGGGGAGCCGCGAGAAAATTGTGGCCAAAGAGGAGCTTTTGCGCCTTTCTTGGGAGAAAACACGAAAAATTTCCGCCCATCATCGTGGGGAACACGGAGGCGCAGGATGAGCGGGTTAGGGATTTTTGGGCAGGCGGTGTTGGTAATTTTGGGAAGCGGCGTGGTTGGCCTTGTCTACCGCGGTTTGGATCGAAAAATTGCCGCGCACATGCAGGCCCGCATTGGCCCGCCGATCCGCCAGCCCTTCCTCGATTTGGGGAAGCTTCTTATGAAGGAGACGGTGATCCCCAAAACCGCGGTATCCTGGCTTTTTTCCGCCGCTCCGTTTTTAGCGGTGCTCGCATCTTTCACCGCGCTCCTTTATCTTCCCCTTGGGCCATTTGGTCCAGTTCTGGATGGGCATGGCGATGCTATTCTGGTCCTTTATCTTTTGGCCGTTCCGGCCCTGGCCATGGCCCTAGGGGGCTTTGCCTCGGGCTCCCCCCTGGGTATCGTGGGCGCGCAGAGGGAACTCGTCATGCTCATGTCCTACGAGTTCCCCTTGGCTGTGGTTCTTATGGCTGTGGCTTGGCGCCTTTCGGAGCTCGGCGTTTCCCCGGCTTTCTCCCTGGGAAAAATTGCCAGCCATCCCCTTTGGGTAGCGGTTGGGCCGCTTGGGGTGATTGGCCTGGCCGTGCTTCTCCTTGTGCTTTTGGTTGTGACCCCTGCGGAGCTCGCCAAAATCCCGTTCGATATTCCGGAGGCGGAGACGGAGATCGCCGGCGGCCTCATGGTGGAGTACTCGGGGACGTATCTTGCCCTCTTTTATTTGGCGGATGTGGTGCGCACGGTGGTCATGGCCGCGCTTGTGGTGGCCATTTTTATCCCCTACGGTATCGCCGGCCCTTTGG
>Ga0209225_1004991_pt1 | contig 10161 bp, 10 predicted proteins | sample WasSprMetagenome_FD_184732 | JGI IMG/M metagenome (GOLD analysis project Ga0209225, IMG submission 184732) | Sulfidic aquatic microbial communities from Washburn Spring, Yellowstone National Park, USA - WS (SPAdes) (version 3) | ecosystem: Environmental > Aquatic > Thermal springs > Hot (42-90C)...
CGAGGCTCGCTAGGCTCTCGAATCTCTACTTACCAATTGCCGCAGGACCAGAACTAGCAGTTCCAGCCACAAAGACATTCACCTCAACCCTTCAAGTTCTCTACCTCGTAGCCCTAAGCTCATCAAGACAAAAAGGCAAAATAGAGGAATCCGAGCAAAAAGAAAGGCTTGAAGCTATAAAGAAGCTTGCACAAAGCCTCGATGAAAGGCTCGCATTCATGGATAGTGAAGCAACAAAAGCCGCGGAAAAAATATCTCTTTGCAGGTCAGGCTATGTAGTTTCAAGAGGATTAACGTATCCCCTCGCACTAGAAGGAGCACTAAAAATAAAAGAGGCCTCGTATTTCCACGCCGAGGGTGTCGAAGCAGGAGAATTCAAGCACGGCCCATTCGTCCTTGTAGAGCAAGGTTTCGCCACAATATTTATTATGCCTGTCGAAAAGGTTTCTTCAGAGGCCACATATCCATTGATAGAGATGGCCAGACAAACAGGTGCAACCGTAATAGTGATAGGCTCTGAGAACAACCAGAAGTTGCTTGAGCTTTCACAAGACGGTGTCACTACCATACGAGCCGTAGATACTGAGAGGCACCTTGCACCAATATCGCTGGCTGTCCCTCTCCAGCTCCTCGCCTATAGACTAGGCGAGAAACTAAATAGGCCCATAGATACTCCTAGGCACCTGGTAAAGGCCGTTACACAGTAGGGTGTCCAACTTGTTAGAGTCGGCTTTTTCAAAGACAACTATAACTCCTCAGCCGGCTCAAGGACACGAGCTGGCTGGCTACATAACCAGGAGAGGAAAATCGCAGGGAGTACATGACGATATAGAACTCCGGGCCCTACTTATTGAAGACGACTTAGCGGTCTTGCTTGTTAATCTCGACCTTTTAGGAGTAGACACGCATATCAAGGAAACAATTCAAAGAGTAGCAGAAAAAACAATTGGGAATGTCAATGTTATAGTTACTGCTACCCATACTCACTCAGCCCCAGCAACTCTGTTTACAAACTTCTTGCTTACTTTTGGAGACAATGCTTTCCGAAAGGACTACTTCGATTATTTTGTGGAACAAACCGAGAAGACTTTTTCAAACATAGCTAATAACCTCGAAACAGCCGAGACATATATCTCTAAAACAAAGATAAGAGATATAGCCACAGACAGAAACGATCCACGAAACCCTATAGACAACGAGGCACTTCTGTTAACTTTTGCCTCGAAGGGGGAAGCCAAGGGTTTCCTTGTAAATTACGCAGTCCACCCTACAGTATTAGGACCCGACAATTTACTTATAACTAAGGATCTCATCGAATATATTCTCAAAGGACTTTATTCTGTCCTTAAAACAAATATAGGCCTCTTCCTAAATGGTGCGGCAGGCAATATTTCAACCAGGTTTACCAGGAGAGCACAAACATTCAGTGAAGCCGAAAGAATCGGCAATGAATTTTCACGCCAAGTTTTGGCATCCAAATTTAGGCTCCACAATGTGGAAAATCTTCGAATAGTGTCCAAAGAAATAACTGTTTCTTTCAAAGAATATACCGAGGAGGAGATACGCAAGCTATCAATGCCTACATGGAAAAACGGAACACGTAGAAGCGAGTCGCTGAGAGAAGGAATAGAAGCTTTAAACAAACTTTATCCAATCATTTCAAAGAAAAGATACACAGCGAAAACAGAAATAATAGGTCTAAATCTGGGCGACCTCAAAATGGTATTTGTCCCGTTTGAACTGCATTCAGATATTTCTCTAAGTTTAAAAAAACTGGTGGAGCCCCAATATCTTGCGCTTATAGGATATACAAATGAATATTTTGGCTACTTATTGATGAAGGAGGCCGAGCCAGGATACGAAAACATAATGCAGTTTGTAGATGAGAAAACGCGTCAACAAGTGTTTTCTGCGATATGTAATGTGCTAGACATCGATCCATGTTCCCTGTGAGCTAGAAAGATAAAACGAGTCCAACAACTGTTGATTTCGAAGCCCCTCTTTCAAGGTAGGCTGATAGTCCCCCCGTAGACCCGCTAAGTACTCTATAAACTGCTTGTACAAAATAACATAGGAGTAAACCCATCCCTCAAAGCTCTTTGAAATTGGCCATACTAGGTCTGGATAAATCTCCTCGTAACCTTTTACTATTTTCTCAATGCTCTTACTCTTTCTCTTAAAAACATAAAGATTGTGAGGCTCATTCAGAAGGAATCTTGCACCCCCTTCACTGCCATAGATCTCTATTCTCATCTGTTCTTCAAAGCCTGGAGACACTTTTGAAGCCTCAATACTACCTACTTGTCCCTCGTCATACTCGAGAAGTGCAAAACCAACGTCTTCTGTGTCAACTTTACGCCTTGTACCAGTCGCGGGATCAATTCGCTCACCTATAAGCGTATAGGCCTTGCCAAAAAGCCTCTTAAGGCGTCTGCCTGTGACGTATTCAGCAAGGTCAAGAACATGCACGCCGATATCTGCAAAAACCCCACCTCCTGCAATGGCCTTGCTCATTCTCCACTCGAAGGGAGTATCTCTGTAAGCATGTTTTGCATGAGCTATTACACCCCGGAACTCTAGAAAGTCTCCTAGCTCCCCATTCCTAAGAAGTCCACGCAAGTACTGGATTCCTGGGGTAAACCTCGAAACTAAACATACAGTCACATTTCTGCCCGCTTTACCAGCGTAGCGTTCAATCTCGCTTGCTTCTTGGAGGCTTAGAGCTACAGGCTTCTCCAAGACGACGTTAAACCCTCTTTCTAAAGCTTTCAACGCTAAAGGATAATGCGTATTATTTGGTGTAGCAATTGCAACGATATCTAGATCAGCATTGAAAAACTCATCTTCGCTTGTGGTCCACCTTTTGAACCCAAACTGCCTGGCAGTTTCCTCTGCATGAGTAGCTGTTCTACTCAAAACAATTTCAAGCTCTATTTCGGGAAAATCTTTCTTTTTAACTATTCTGTTTAGTGAAGAAAGTGTCCATCCTTGTGCCTGAGCCGACCACCCAGCCCCTATAAGTCCAGCCTTAATCTTCATTAGGCATCATCTTTTAGAATTTTATACTTCTTATCTTTTCAGCCATATCTAACGGCTTCGGAGGAAAATCTGGAAGTTGCTGATAATAAAGCTTTATACCCATGTCGAGAAGCTTAAGCAAAGCCTTGTGATCCTCGGGACCAATATCGAATGTTTTTTCCACCTTGATTCTCCCAGCTCTATAACCCATCTGTCCCAAGAGGACCCACTCAACATTTACTCCAGATTTCTCAATGAAAGCTAGAACATCGACTGGATTCTCAAAGAGCATTAATATCTTTAGAGTATTATTTACATTCTTGATTTTAGTAGCAGCCTCCTCTACCTTCAACACTTCAACAGCAATGCCTGGGGGAGCAAGCATAACCTGCAACTGCTTCAAGGTAGGATTATTAGCTATCTTATCGTTTACCACCCAGATAGCATTTGCTCCAAATTTTTTTGTCCATGCCGCTGTTACTTGGCCATGTATAAAACGGTCATCAATACGAATGATAATATTCTGATTGTTTTCCATCAATTACACCCTATCTTCTTACTCATGTAAATTTTAATTTTCTCTTTTAAGCTTTTTCTAGGCATTATTAAGACGAGTTTATTTTGAAATTTCAACAAGCTGAGGTCCCACAAAGGCTCTTATTCCCTGCAAGCCCGCGTCCTTTACTCTAGAAATAAACTCTTGCAGATTACTTCCGAGATCTTCATTCGTGAGGATCTCTATAGCTATTGCCATGTTAAAACCTGTAATAACAGCCTTTGCCCTTCCCTCTTGGAGCAACATTAATGCGGCCCTACTAGGAGTCCCACCAAACAGATCAGCCAATATTATTGTTTCAGGATCCACTTTACCCGAAAGCTTCTCATAGTAATTCTCGAGGCTCTCCCCCTCTAAAAGATCTACACAGTCAGTCTTCTCTTTGACAGATAAGCCAAGGATCATTGAAACAGCCTCACGCATTGCGCACCCAAGGCCTCCATGAGAGGCAAACACTATCCTCATACCCCTCACCTCAAATAAGACATAGCGATACGTCTATAAGTATGTCTAACACCCCTCACAGCTAAAGAAAGCTCCAAAATATTCTCTGGAAGAGCTACCCTCATCCCATACCCAGAATCCCCAATATGGTGAATATCACAGCCGCATGCCTTCGAGGTTAAACCGATTTTCCGGATTACACTTCTCTGGGCCCCCTCCTGAGACGTCCCAATTGTACACATAAGTACAGCATCATACCTATAAGCAAGCTTAGCAACCGAACTAACATTTTCCGGCAGTGACCATGGAACAGTGTAAGGTGCAGGTATCACTATTCCATCGGCACCCTTAGCTAAAACCTCTTCAACAAGTCTCAAGTCGTACATCTCTTCTGTTCTCAAGCCTCCACTATGCATCTTTCCACCAAAAACCAAAACTCTATCTCCAGCAATTTTTCTCGCCAATTCTACACCTTTAGATATCCTACTCCAAGTCACGCCAAGACCTGGATTCCCCGTAACAACTAATAGTTTAGATCCCAAATCAATGCTGGCCTTGACACTCTCCTCTGAGAGAGTTCTTCCAGCAGGAAGCAATCCAGGATCCACAGGCTCAAGGTTATGGCCGACAAACCTGCCGAGAAATTCAGAAAGCATCGAAAAAGAAGTATAATACTTTTCAGGAACACCCTCAATCCTGGGATTAAATACATCAACCATGTTCAGAAGAATTACATCCGCACCAAATGACGCCGCCAACTCTACATTGGAGATCCCATCTATGAGTGGAGGAGCAGTAACCACGATTTCTGCTGCAATGGTCCTCCCCTCAGAGCTTAGAACAGCTGCCTTAAAATCTTTAGCTAAACATTTTGAGAGCTCTCTACCAGTCATTTCCAAAACTCTTTTAGCCACAGCTGTAGACAGCTACATTTGAATTAAAAATTTTTTCGTTATAAATCTTTGTGATCCGAAAATTTTATTAATAAGCGATATCCGTTATACATTTGTATGACAACAATAGGGCCATTCGAAGTGGGACTTCTAGGACTCCTAGCATTCTTCTTCGGACTAGACTACATCTGGGTAACCCCGCTAGGAATCTGGCGCCCCGTAGTAGCCGGCACAATAACAGGCATTCTCCTTGGAGACCCATTAACAGGTCTACTAGTAGGTTCACTACTCGAATTCGTCTTTGCAGGTCTCTTTACAATCGGTGGAGGCACAGTACCAGAGGCCGCAACAGGAACAATAGCCTCAGTCGTCGTAGCCGTAGTGACCGGCTTAAAGCCGGAGGCAGCTGTACCACTAGCAATTCCAGTCGCAGTTCTAACGATGAACATAGAAATCGTTGTAAGGTCTTTTGACGCCGTATTCACTCACTGGGCCGACCGTGAAATAGAGAGAGGAAACTATGGAATGATACCAATAATAAACATATTGGGTGCAGTTCCCTGGGGTCTTTCCAGAGCCATACCTATATGGCTCTTTGTAGGTGCACTAGCAATCAACCCGCCAGCAGTTAAAGCCGCCATAGACGCATTACAAGTAGTATACATAGGGCCATTTGCCATTAAATTCTGGGATGCGATGGCCGTTGCTGGAGCAGTTCTACCGGCACTCGGAGCCGCAATCTTAATGAAGCTTATGATTTCTAGAAGAAACGTCATGTTCTTCATTCTTGGATTCGCACTGGCCGCCTACCTCAAGCTAAGCCTACTAGCAATAGCACTCATCGCTGGCTCGATAATATTTGCCATCTACTATTTCATACACCGCGAAACCCTCGAGACACAGCTTTCAACTACAACAGCGCCTCCAGCTGGAAAAGCCACAACAAAAGACTTTATCAGATGGTTTGGCGTTTCATGGTTTATTCAGTCCTCCTGGAACTATGAAAGAATGATGGGCACAGGATTTGCACATGGAATGCTAGACATAGAGAAGAAGCTAAGAAAAGACCCAGAAGAACTGAAAGCCTGGATGAGACTACACAACGAATTCTACAATACTGAGCCACACATTCACAATGCAATATACGGAATGACGATATCATTAGAAGAACAAGGAGCAGACCCAGACACTATCCGAGGCGTAAAGACAGCACTAATGGGGCCATTCGCTGGACTAGGAGACTCATTAATATGGTTCACAATCCTTCCAATAGCATTCCTCATAGGCGCCTCCCTAGGAGTACATGGAAATATCCTTGGCCCAGTAGTTGCACTCCTCATATGGATACCCGTCTCATGGGCAATCAAATACTATTCCCTCGTCTATGGATACAAATATGGTCTATCATTGGCTGAGGTATTAAGGGGAGACGTCCTCAAGATATTCAGGGAAGGAATTGCGGCATTTGCAATGGCAATGGTTGGAGGCATAGCGGCCACATACGTCAGAGCAACAACACCAATAGTCTTAGCCCAGTACGGTGGCCAGGCCATCAAGCTGCAGCCAGTTCTAGACCAGCTCATGCCATCACTGCTCCCACTCCTATTTACACTCTATGCCTACTGGCTCATCAAGACAAAAGGCTACAGCTACGGTAAAGCTGTCATTATCCTGTTCCTCACAGCCTTCGTGCTTGCTTTAATAGGAGTCCTGGGATAAAACAAAAATATTTTTTCTTTTTACTTTGTTTCTCCAAGAATCTTCTGTAAGCCTTCTATGACCCCCTCACCATAAGGCCTATTAGTCACATAGTCTGCCATCTCTTTCAATTTTTGATCCGCATTAGCAACAGCCACCTTAAAGCGGGCAATCCGAAACATTGGTATATCAGACGCGCTATCTCCAATAGCAACCATATTCTTAGCATCCCAGCCAGTTACCTGTAAAAGCCTAGACACCCCGACACCTTTATCAAGCCCTCTTGGTGCAAAAACATGAGTCCGCGAACCTACCTTCTTCATTTCCACAGAGTATTCACTCTGTTTGTTTAACAATACCTGTTGCGCTAGGGAAATATTATCTTGGTCAAAATAATACAGAACTTCTCCCAGGTTAACTCTGGGGACAACTCTAGAAACCTCTTCGATAAACGTGCTCCACCATTTGGGCTTAAATAAGATCAAATCACTTGGCGGGAAGAAGAGAACACTGCCAAGCTCAAGAACCAAGGCATCAAACAAACTCACTTTAACGAATCTCTCAATGTCGCTTAAAGGTCTGGCCGTAGCTAGAATTAGCTTAAAACCATGCTTTTGTTTAAGAGTCATTACCGACTGAGCCACTTCACTTCTAACAGGATGATTCTCCTCGGCCAAAGTCCCATCATAGTCAACAACTATCAACAACATTTTTTCACCTAGTGCTGAAACCTTTCAAGAATAAAAGGATAACTTATTACTTTAGACCCCATGCATCCAATATAATTGCGTGACAAGCTGAGGGAATTATAAAATAAAAGGCTACACATCTTGGTTGTATTTTTGCTGATTAGTTTAAGTTTCTTCTTAACGTTTATATGCTAATATTTATTACAATGGCGTAAAAAATAAATAGTTTAAAAAAGTATTACTACCGTATGAGCCCGTTAGAAATTTTGTACTGGATAGGGCAAAATATTCTTGGACAACCACCAATACTTTTGGGCATAGTAGCCTTAATAGGCTTATTGATACAGAGAAAGTCATTTGAGGAGATTATAACTAGCACCTTTAAAGTAATGATAGGAGTTGTAATGATGATTGCTGGCGCTACTCTTTTTGTCAATGAATTGGTAAACTTTCAAAACATTGTAGGTACTGCGGTTGGCTTCCAGCCAAAATACCCGCCCGGGTATATCCCTCTAGGAGACTTTACTGCTAAGTTTGGTAGCTATGCAGCAATGATAATGACTGTTGCATTTATTATCCACTTGATAATTGCCCGATTCACCAAAATAAAATTCGTTTACTTAACAGGACACTTGATGTGGTGGGTATCTTTAACTGTTGTTGCTACTCTTCTCACCCTTAAACCTAATGCATCAGCCCTCGAGATAATAGCAATCGGTTCAATAGTTATGGCACTCTACTGGAGCATACAGCCATGGTATATACACTCTGCAATGAAAGAAGTTATGGGCACAGATGAGATAGCTTTTGGTCATACATCATCTTCGGCTGCTTTTCTAGCTTTTTATCTAGGTAAATATGTAGGTAAACCAGAAGAGAGCACAGAACAAGTAAAATTCCCCAAAGCATTAAGCTTCTTTAAAGACTACGCTGTAAGTACAGCCGTAATCCTGGGCTTAATAATGATCATAGCCGCCATAATAGGTTATGCCATAAACCCAACTGCTGTAGTTAAATTAGCTGGAGAGCTCAATCCTATAATATGGGCTTTTCTGAGAGGCATATACTTCGCCGTAGCCATCGTTGTTCTTTTAACAGGAGTAAGAATGTTTATCGCAGAAATTGTCCCAGCGTTCAGGGGTATAGCACTGAAACTTATTCCAGGAGCAAAACCAGCACTTGATTGCCCAGTAGTTTTTCCGCAGGCACCAACTGCAGTAGTTATCGGATTTGTAAGTGGTTTAATTGTCTTCCTAGTATTCATGGGATTATTTGCAACGACAGGTTTTGCAATAATTGTTCCGCCAATGATAATGTTATTCTTCCCAGGCGGAGCAGCAGCTGTATTTGGAAATAGAACTGGAGGCTGGAAAGGCGCAGTACTTGGAGGTGTTATAAATGGTGCTTTCTTAGCTATTGGGCAGGCAGTTACCCTGAATGCATTGACTTATGCTCCAGAACTTGCAACACTAGCTGACCCAGATTGGTACATAATTATCTGGTTGTTAAAGGCAATCTTAGGACCTTTCTTCAAATAAGAAATAAATTAATTTTTTTATTTTTTCTCTATCCATCCAGCATCAAGTAGTGCTTTAGTTATCTTTTCTCTCATCTCTTTTTTATCCACGAGACTCTTTAATCCTACAACTATTTTTGCCGAGCCTTTTAATTCGGGTTCATGTATTATAGAGCAAACAATAATATCGGCGCCTCCGGCTTTTGCAGTCAATATTTCTGTTGGTTCAACCTTTGCAGGAATACCGAGTTCCTTAAAAACATCATCTACGAACATTTTCATGATCAAGGAACTTCCCTGCCCAACACCACATACAGTGAGAACTTTTAATTCTCTTCCTAAAATGTAGCTATAAGTCATCGGTTTTTCACCTTACCTTAAAATTTAATTGTAAGAAAGTATTTATTGTTTTTCAGCCACGCAATGAAATGTGGCCTGCTCCTATAAGGAGATATGGGAGGCGGTTGAGGAAAGAATCAAAGTTGTGGAAGTAGTGTCAGACTGGAAAGAAGCAGTAATCCTTGCAGGTAAGCTTCTGCAGAGAGATAATTGTATAGAAGAATCCTACATAGAGGGAATGATCAAGACATGTCAAGAATTGGGACCCTATATTGCAATTGCTCCTGGACTTGCTATTCCCCATGCACGACCAGAGGAAGGTGCCCAAAAAACGTGTTTCTCTATACTAGTAGTGCGTAAAGGTGTTAACTTCGGTTCTCATAACGACCCCGTTTACATAGTAGTGGCTTTTTCCTCTCCTGACAAAAAATCACATTTAAAATTTCTCCAAGTTTTAGCTGAACTCTTCGCAAATAAAGGAGAACAAATAGTGAACAGCCTCCGTGAAGCAAAAAATACCTATGAAGCCCTGTCAATACTAAGGGAACTATTATAGAAGTAATTACCATGCGTAATTATTGATGCAAAAGAAAAAAAGATTGTTTTTCACTGCTGAATGTTGAGCAAGACCCGAGACCTAACCTCCTCGCTGAGAACGCTCCGCCACGCATTGCTCAATGATACTATTGCAAAGACGCCCACAGTGTACGCGTCAGCATCGCGGACAATATTCAATAGTGCCTTCAAGGTTCTTCCTGAACGGAGTAGGTCATCAGCTATGAGCACTCTAGAGTTCTTTGGTATATGGTTCGCCGGGAGATATACGTGGACAATACTGGGTGGATCTGTCTGAAAAATCTGTGCAGAGAGATATTTTATCGACTGGCTTTCCCGCTCCCTACGTGCCACTGCCAGCTTGGCGTCTAAAACCCATGCAAGTAGAGATGCTAGTGGGATACCATTTACTGCAGCCGTCAAGACGACGTCTACGCTTCTAAAAAACGATAG
>Ga0209225_1004992_pt1 | contig 10160 bp, 9 predicted proteins | sample WasSprMetagenome_FD_184732 | JGI IMG/M metagenome (GOLD analysis project Ga0209225, IMG submission 184732) | Sulfidic aquatic microbial communities from Washburn Spring, Yellowstone National Park, USA - WS (SPAdes) (version 3) | ecosystem: Environmental > Aquatic > Thermal springs > Hot (42-90C)...
GCCGATACCCCGGGCAAAGGTCACGTTGAGGAGCAGGCGGTGCCTGTCCCGGAGGTACAGCGCTCCCCCGGCAGACACACGGTCAAGGAGGGTGAGGAAATCCCAGAACAATGCTTCTTTGTGCTGCTGTATTTCCTCGGAGAACTGTTTGAGACCCCCTCTAAAGCCCTGTTCCGGTAATACTTCGGAGAACTCGGCCAGGGACTTCCTCCCTTTCAGGAAAGCAAGGGTGTATCCCAGGGAGAACGCTGCAATCCCCAAAACCCCAAGGAGGAATAGCTCAAGAGGGTTCAAAGGAATACCCCACTCCCCGAACGGTCACAATCTGTTGTCCCAGGGCACCGAGTTTTTTTCGAAGGTGCGCCACGTACACGTCCACCACTCGGTCGGTGATGAAGGCGTCCTCTCCCCAGACTTCATCGAGAATCTGCTGTCGGGAGACCACTTTGCCTCGATTGCGCACGAGGAACTCGAGGAGTCGGAACTCCCGGAGAGAGAGGGGAATAGTCTCTCCGTGGACTTCCACGGTGAGTTTCTCCGGGAAGAGCACAAGGTCACCAGCCTGGAGGGGCTTCTCTCCAGGGGATAGGTTCGAGACTCTCCTCAGCACTGCTCTGATACGGGCTAAGAGTTCTCGAGGATGAAAGGGTTTTGTTACGTAGTCGTCGGCTCCCATCTCAAGACCCGAGACAATGTCCATGGGGTCGTCTTTCACAGTGAGCATGATAACCGGGGTATTTCGGTAACGGGGATGAGCCCGGATGTGGTGGAAGACCTCGAATCCTCCGATACCAGGAAGCATGAGGTCAAGGAGAACGAGCTGGGGGGAGAGGTGCTCCATTTCCTTGAGGAAATCTTCTCCTCTGAAGAAGTGGATGACCCGGTACCCCTCGTTTTCCAAAAAGTACGTCACAAACTCCGCAACGTCTTTCTCGTCTTCAATGTAGGCGATTTCACCGCTCACCCAATGTCCCTCCCAGGATATTATACCCGATGGAAGCACGCGTTTTGGCATTGCCTGGGAGCGCGGGTTGAAGGTTGGTGTTTTCACCATACCGAACCCCTGGTGGAGGGTGGGGGCCAATGTGCTGGTAGGGGGAAATACTTGATGAATCCGTGGAAAATCCATTTGCCTTGAGGGGATTGATTGAGGGAAGGGCCATGCCGGAGTCTGGAGAAAGCCCTGGGGCATTTGCGGGACACGGGACTTTCTGAGTGCCCCACGTGATGTGGACCCATACGTAGTTCCCCGTCTGGGCGAGAAGCTTCTCAAAATGGGAATCATTGAGGAAGAACACCTTGCCGAAGCACTCCGGGTTCAAAGGTTCTCCCATCGCCCTCTGGGTGACATCCTCTGCGAAATGGGGAAAAGCGCGAGACCTCCCGGTTCCCCTGGAACACAAAACATGTTCTACGATTGATGCGTGCTGGTGGTGGACACAAGCCGGGAGAACGTATTGCGCCTGGTTTCGTGTTCCGGTACCATGTTCCCTGAGACGATACTGCTAGACCCGGGGAGGTGCAGAACGTGTACCCATGGCACGACACGTTCCACATGGGCATTGTGCATTTTATGGCCTATCCGCAGGCGACGACTCAAGAAGACGTTGTGCAGAGTGTGGAAGAAATCCTTGCGGATGAATTCTTCCAGGCCGTTGAGGTGAGTGCCCTTCTTGACGGAGAGGTGCTTCAGGCCGTTGGCGCGCTGTGTGACGTGGCCCGGGTCGAGGTCCTTCTGGGGGCCCAGCCTCTTGTGCTCTCAAAGGGACTCAGCCTGGGTGCTTTTGAAGAGGAAGAGAGGAAACAAGCCCTTGAAGCCCTCAAGCAGGCTGTGGATAAGGCGTACGTTGCAAAAGCGAAAGCTCTGGCCTTCCTTTCCGGAAAACGACCGGAAGAAGGGAGAGAGGAAGAGGCGAGAAAACGGCTTGTCGAATCCCTTGTGGAGCTTTGCCGGTACGCAGAAAAACGGGCAGAGGTTTCCGGATACCTCCTTGGGGTGAACCTCGAGGTCTTTGATTACGCGGTGGACAAAAGGGCTCTCATCGGCCCGGCTCCCTTTGCCTTTGAGGTGGCTTCGCTCGTTCGAGCTGAGTGCCCGAATTTCGGTCTGACGATTGACCTTTCCCATGAGCCGCTCCTTTTTGAGGATCCTGCCTGCACGCTCACCCTCCTTGCCCCCTTTGTGAACCATGTCCACATCGGGAACGCTGTGCTGGCGCAAGGGCACCCTGCCTGTGGCGATACACATCCCCGTTTCGGCCTGAAAGAGGGGTGCAACGATGTCCAGGAGGTAGCAGAATTCCTCAGGGCACTTTTCCGTATCGGGTACTTTGAGAAGGCGACCTTCACCGAACGTCCGGTGATTTCCTTCGAGGTCAGACCACTTCCTGGGGAAAGCCCTCGTCTGGTAGTGGCCAACGCCAAGAGGACGTTTCTTTCGGCGTGGAACCGGCTCTTCCCCATGCTTTGAGAGAGGAGTGAAGACATGGTGAGGCGACCCACAGTCTTTATCACCCGCAGGATTCCTGAAGAAGGTATCAGGATTGTTGCATCCTTTTGCGAGGTCGAGGTCAGTGATTTCGACGGTGTGCTTCCCCGAAAGATGCTCCTTGAGAAGGTACGGGGGAAAGACGGGATTCTCTGTCTTCTCACCGACACCATCGACCGGGAAGTCATGGAGGCGGCAGGACCGAAACTCAAGGTTATCGCCAATTACGCCGTGGGGTACAACAACATCGATGTGGAAGAGGCGACGCGACGGGGTATCATGGTGACCAACACTCCTGGGGTATTGACGGAGACCACGGCGGATCTTGCCTGGGCGCTCATGATGAGCGTGGCCCGGAGGATTGTGGAGGCAGACAGGTTCGTCCGGGCAGGGAAATTCCGGGGATGGGAGCCGATGCTCCTTCTTGGCACCGATGTGTACGGGGCAACCCTGGGCATTGTGGGTTTCGGCCGGATTGGCCAGGCTATGGCCCGAAGGGCCCTGGGATTCGACATGACGGTCCTCTACTACGACCTGCAACGGGCTCCAGAGGAGATCGAACAGAAGTACCGGGTGAGGTTCACCCCCCTTCCTGAACTCCTGCAGAAGGCTGATTTCGTGAGCCTCCATGTTCCCCTGACGAAGGACACCTACCACCTCATCGGCGAGCGGGAGCTCCGCATGATGAAGAGAGAGGCCTACCTCATCAACACCGCCCGGGGGCCCGTTGTCGATGAAAAAGCTCTGGTCCGGGCCCTTCGGGAAGGTTGGATTCGTGGTGCAGCCCTGGATGTCTTTGAACGGGAACCTGAAGTAGAGCCGGAACTCCTCGAACTCGAGAACGTTGTGCTGGCTCCTCACATTGGCTCGGCATCGTACGCCACCCGGACGAGGATGGCGGAAATAGCAGCTCAAAACCTCGTGAAAGCACTGCAGGGAGAAATCCCTCCCAATCTTGTGAATCCGGAGGTTCTCAGGGGCCATGCATATCGTGGCCTGTCCTGATTCTTTCAAGGGGAGCCTGACGAGCCCTGAAGCCGCTTCAGCCATACGGCGGGGTTTCAAGCGAGCTCACTCTCGTTTCCAGGTCACCGAAAAACCTCTGGCCGATGGGGGCGAGGGAACGGTGGAGGTCCTGGTGCGTGGGGCGTCAGGGAGCATCGAAGAGTGGGAGGTCACAGGGCCGCTCTGGGAGAAGGTGAGGGCACGCCTTGGGATTCTCCCTGGTGGGACCTGTGTTCTTGAGCTCGCTCAGGCTGCGGGGCTTTCGCTTGTGCCCGAAGGGAAACGCAACCCTCGCTTCACCACGACTTATGGCGTTGGAGAGCTCCTTCGCTTTGCCTTTGAACGGGGATTCCGCAGGGTTATTCTCGGCGTTGGGGGAAGCGCAACCTGCGATGGGGGTATGGGGGCCCTCGCAGCCCTGGGGGTGAGGTTTCTCGATGAAGAAGGGAGGGAACTTTTAGGCATCGGGGAGAACCTCCTAAAAATTTCCCGTATCGACACCCGGGACATGATTCGTCCGCAAAAAGATACAGAACTCCTCATCGCCAGCGACGTCACAAATCCCCTTTACGGACTCCAGGGAGCAGCCTTCGTGTATGCTCCCCAGAAGGGAGCGGATCCCGAGGACGTTCGGTTGCTCGATGAGGGACTGCGTCACTTTGCCCGGCTCATCGAGCGCCATCTCGGCGTTTTGGTGGACGACCTCCCCGGAGGAGGAGCAGCAGGTGGCATTGTGGCTGGGCTTTTTGCCTTTTTCGGGGCAAGAATAGTCTCCGGCATTCGTCTTGTAGCGGAGATGGTGGGCCTTGAGGAAGCCATTGCAGGTGCTGATCTTGTGGTGAGTGGGGAGGGGAAGGTAGACCGGCAGACCTTTTTTGGTAAGGTGGTCTCCGGGGTTTTAGAACTCTGCCAGAAGCACCAAAAGCCTCTACTTATCCTCACGGGGAAAATAGCCTGGGAGGAGATTCCCGAGCTCCCCAAGGAAATCGTAGGAATTTTCTCCATCGTGAACGGTCCGATGTCCGAGGGGGAAGCCATGAAAGAGGCGGGAAGGCTTCTCGAACAGGTGGCCTTTGCTCTTGGGAGGTTGCTGCAAAGTAGGCTATAACTGTTTTGCCCGGGCAATCTGGCGGAGTTTCCACCGGTTTTGGGTTATGGTCCTCCGGGAAGGGACGAAGCACGCCGCTTTTCGGAGAAGGTCGAGGTTTTCCAGGATGAAGAGGTAGAAGTCAGCAGGCGTTCGGTTGGGAAACCTTCTCAGGATTCCGCTCTCTTCAATGACCTTCACCGCCCCCATGTAACAGTGCTCGTACCATCCTGAAACGGCCTCTTCCCAGGAGAGACAGTGGCCCTTTTGGGTTCTCGCTTCCTCAGCATTGGGGCAGGAAGAGTGCTGGAAACACTGAATGAGGCGGAGGAGCTCCAGGTACCCTCCAGGAACGGTGACCCGTATGGTGGAGAGGCCGGTCTTTTCCCGAAATGCCCGTTCTTCAAGGTAGTGGAAAAGCGCTTCAGGAGAGTCCTGGGGGGCGTCCTGTGGGATTGAAATCTCTACCACCTCTGCATCAATGTACAGTGCCCCTGAAGCCCTTGCAGCTGAAATCCTGTGGTGCCCATCCCGGACGAAGTAGAAGTCACCAATTTTCACCAGGGATACCGGTGGCAACGGTTTTCCCTCTTCGTACAGGGCATGAATTCGGGCCCAGCGGTGGCGGTCTCTGCGTTTCAGGGGAAGGAACTCCCGGTCGAAGTCGCTGAATCGATTCTCGGTTCCAACAATCTGGGCGATGGGAACGGCTTTGATGCCCCGATAAGTGGCTTCACCGGTTCCTGTGACCTCCCACCAGGGAGCCAGGGGGAGGAGACGGTGGCGGTGGTGCCTGAGCCTGCCCAGAATCCTTTTCCACAGCGCTTTGTAGTACAGGCTGTCAAAGGTTCGGATACTCTCGTAGAGATTCACGGTATTCACCCCTTTAGTGTTGACCACCGAAAAACCCCGGCTATTCCAGGATGACGTCTCTTTTTTCTTGCCTTCACTTTGTGGAAAACGACAAACCGGGGCAAATGCGGTACAATATGGGGGAGGTCGTAGAGGAGGGAAGGAGGATGGAACCGGGAGGTTTGCGTCGCTTCGTCAGATGGCTGTACCCGGGAATGCGGGTGAAACGCTGGCTCTTTATCGCCGTCTGTGGCGTACTCCTCATTTCCCTGGGTATGAGTCTCATTCTCTCCGTCCCGTCGATCCGGGGTTTCTACACCCTCTGGCGGCGTTTCGTCTTTGCCTTTCTTGGGCACTACTCGCTGGCGGTAGTCTTTGGGCTTGCCTGGATTGTTGGTGGGGCTACCCTTATCGTCTGGGGTCTGCAGCGCATGAACCGCTCCATCATCAGTGCGCTTGTGCCTGAGAAGGAGGACATTGCCGAGGCCATTTTCAAGAGTCGCCGGCTCACCCGCGGGCCGCACATTGTGGCCATTGGCGGAGGTCATGGCCTCTACACGCTCCTCCATGGTCTCAAGGAGTACACCGCAAACCTTACGGCCATTGTCACGGTTTTCGACGATGGAGGGAGTTCGGGGAGGCTTCGCCGGGATATGGGGGTTCTGCCCCCCGGGGATATCCGGAATTGTCTCATCGCTCTGGCCGATACCGAACCCCTCATGCGGGACCTCTTCCAGTACCGCTTCGGTGAGGATAATGAGCTCAAGGGTCACAATTTCGGGAACCTCTTCATCGCCGCCCTCACCCAGGTGACCGGGGACTTCCAGCGGGCGATTCTCGAGTCGAGCAAGGTCCTGGCCGTCCGCGGTCGGGTTCTCCCCACGACCCTGGAGAACGTGCTCCTCAAGGCTGAGTGTACTGACGGGACGATTGTTTCTGGTGAGTCCAATGTGGGGAGCTGTGGGAAGCGCATTAAACGCATTTTCCTCGATCCCCCGTCGGTCCCCACAACTCCGGAGGTCCTCAGGGCTTTAGAAGATGCTGACCTCATCGTCCTTGGCCCGGGGAGCCTCTACACGAGTGTTCTCTGCAACCTTGCCGTGGAAGAGGTCCGCGAGGCCATTCTCCGGTCTCAGGCGCCCCTGGTTTTTGTATGCAATGTCACGACCCAGCCGGGAGAAACCGATGGATACACGTTCTCGGACCACCTTGAGGCGGTCTTTCAGTTCCTCCCCAGGGAGCGGGTGAACTACGTTCTGGTGAACGGGGAACGACCCCAGGAAGAGGTGCTGCGAGAACTCAAAAAGTCTGGGATTGAGCCGATTTTCGCTGAAGGTGGGGAGTGGGACTTCCCGGGAAAGATCCTGGAGGCACCGCTGCTTTCCCCGGAGCACCCCACGCGCCATGACCCGGGTCGTTTAGCTCAGGCGCTTGTCGAAATCCTCCTTGAGGAGAAACCCTCTTTTAGCCTGTACTTTGCCCTCCACACAAAAAACGGCCTGAAGAACCTCAAGATTGTCCGTCTTGTGAGCCGCCTGGGGAAAAAGGCGCTCGCCCGGAGCGAGTGAGGGGCGTGCCGAAGGAAAGAGGGTTCTGCAAAGCTGCCCGGGTCACAAGGAGGGCTGTATCGACCATGTTTTCCAGCTCTTTCAGGGGAGCGGAAATCCCGTAGCGTTGCCGAAGGCTGAGGACGCTCCGTTTCACCTCAAGAAGGCGGTCTAAGGCTCTGAAAAGCCCTGCTTTCTCCCGCTCAAGCCCCACGTACTCCCACATGGTTTCCTGAACGGTCCGACGGAATTCTGCAAGGAGGCATTCCTCCGGGGATTCTCCCACCTGTTCCGGGAAGGGGAGGAGTGGAGGAGGGACAAGGGGTGGCTCAGAAGAGGCAATGGAGCGGGCCGCCCGAAAAGCGAAAACGAGTCCCTCAAGAAGGCTCGTGGAGGCAAGACGGTTCGTTCCGTGAACCCCGGTGCAGGCCACCTCGCCAACGGCATAGAGACGGCGAACGGTGGTTCTTCCCCAGGAGTCGCTGAGCACGCCTCCGCAGGCAAAGTGCGCTCCCGGAACCACGGGGATGGGGTCCCGTGTGGCGTCGAAGCCTCTTCTTCGGAGTTCCTCGAAGATTTCGGGGAAGGCGGTGTGGATTTTTTCGGCCCCAAGGGGGCTGAGGTCGAGGAAAACGTGGGGGATGCCCTCTTCCTTCATGGTCTGGAAAATTGCCCGGGCGACGACATCCCGGGGGGCGAGATTCCCCAGAGGGTGGAAGCGCTCAAGGAATGGTTTGCCCTCTCGGTCAAGGAGAACGGCACCCTCTCCCCGGACCGCCTCAGAGATGAGGAATGCATAGGGTTCGCCGGGGCTATAAAGGAGCGTGGGGTGGAACTGGATGTACTCCATGTTCACTAAAGTTGCCTGTGCCCGCCATGCCAGGGCGAATCCATCCCCCGTGCACCAGGGGCCTCCGGAAGAATGGCGGAAGATGGCATTCAGCCCACCGGTGGCAAGGACTGTGGCACGGGCAAAGATGGGAATGACCTCGTTCCCCCTGAGGACATAGGCCCCAAAACACTCGGGGGGGTTGTACCGGAAGGCGAAATCAGCAAGGTGCAGCGAGGTGATGAGCTCTACGACGAAAGTCCCAGGAAGAAGCGTGATGTTCCGTTCTTTGAGCACCGCCTCGTTCAGGCGCTCCTGAATCGCCTTTCCGGTGTAGTCTTTGACGTGGAGGATGCGCCGGAGAGAGTGGGCACCTTCCTGGAAGAGGTCCCATGCACCGTCTTTCTTCCGTTCGAAGGGTACGCGGAGTTCCTCAATGAGGAAACGCCTGACGAGCATCGGTCCAAGACGAGCCAGAATCCGGGCGCTTTTCCGGCAGGAAGAGAAGGCCGAGGCCCGGAGGATGTCTCCAAGGAGGAGGTCCGTGGTGTCCCCCTCACCCCGGAAGACTATGCCCCCCTGTGCTCTGGCGGTGTTGGTTTCATCAAGAGAAGAAGCCTTCGTCACAAGGCAAACGCTTTTCCCTTGCCGGGCGAGGAAGAGCGCCGTGCAGCTTCCGGCAACGCCGTTTCCGACGACCAAGGCGTCATAGACCATGGTGTCAAGAGATCCTGAGACTTAAGTCGATCCAGGGAGCGTGGTGCGTGATGTACCCTGTAGAGATGATGTCCACTCCCTGTTCGGCGACAAGGCGCACGTTGTGAGGACCGATGCCTCCCGAAGCTTCAACGAGTGCCCGCTTGTTCACGATTTTCACCGCCTGGCGGATGTCCTCAAGGGGCATGTTGTCAAGGAGAATGACGTCGGCTCTCGCCTCACAGGCCTCACCCACGGCTTCAAGGCTTGCGCACTCCACGACAATCTTTGTGGTGAACGGTACTGCCTTGCGAACCCGAAGGATGGCCTCTCTCACCGAGCCACAGAGCGCCAGGTGGTTGTCCTTGATGAGGACGCAGTCGTAAAGCCCCATACGGTGGTTCGTGCCTCCCCCGCAGCAAACAGCGTATTTCTCAAGAAGCCGAAGGCCAGGCGTTGTTTTCCGGGTGTCGGCGATGCGGACCGGAAGGTCGGCCACGAGGTCCACGAGCTCCCTTGTTCTTGTAGCAATGCCTGAAAGCCGGGCAAGAAGATTCAGGGCGACCCTCTCTCCCTCAAGAATTGCTTCCGCCCGGCCGGAAAGGCTCAAAAGGACAGTTCCTGGGAGGAATCGAGTGCCCTCTGCGACGTGAATCGTTCCCTGAACTTCCTGGTCAAGGAGTTTGAAGATTCGCAGGGCAAAGGGGCCACCAGCCATGACCCCCGGTTCTTTTGCGATAATCTGTGCCTGAACCACCCGATCTTTCAGTTCCCCAAGCCCCTGGGTGGTGAGATCGAAAGGCCCCAGGTCCTCGTTGAGGAACTGAATGAGCATTGCATCAAGGTTCCATGGAACAAGACCAGCCATGCCATCACCCTCTTTTGTGGATTGTCCGCAGACGATGGGAGAGTGCCGGGTCTTCTACGACACCCCAGAGGAGAAAAACGGCAATCCGCTCGATGGCGCCCTTTCTCCCGAACCGGGCGCTCATACTCTGATTGTACTCAAAAAGCGAGACCGAGTGGAGCAAAAGTGCTGCCGTTTCCTCAGCCTTCCCCATCCGCACGGGGATCACCGTTTTCCCAAGCCCCACAGCCTGAACCAGTATCCTCTGGTCGGCACTCACCACGTACGTTGCCTGGTCCAGAGCCTCAGGGAGAAACCTCGTGAGGTTGAGGTAGACTCTCTCCCTCACAAGGTACCCTTCAACGACCTCTCCCTCAAGACTTTCGAGGAAGACCCAGTTTTTCTCGGAAGCGATGCGCTGCACCGTTTCGAGGGAAACCCCCTGGGGAAGGGCGAGGAGAAAGTACAGAGAGGTGCCGTTGGGGGCGTGCTCGACAAAGTCAAGGAAAAACCCCAGGTCCTCGACGTGGTGGTCCTCTCTGGGGAAAAGGGCACATATGGCCTTTTTCCCGTGGAGGAAGGGCGTGTCGTGGGGATGGAGAAGGTCGGCGAGGATGTTCCCGACGAAGTAGGCGGGGATGTTCTTCAGGCGAAGGAACTGCACGAAAGTCGCGTCATCGACAAGGACGGTCCGGGCAAAGCGGCGCAGGAAAAAGAGACGAAGGGACGATACGGGAAAGGGACGGAGTCCCAGGGGAAGCACCACGGTGACCCTTCTTCCCCCAAGGAGGGTAACGAGGGCCAGGAGC
>Ga0209225_1004993_pt1 | contig 10160 bp, 3 predicted proteins | sample WasSprMetagenome_FD_184732 | JGI IMG/M metagenome (GOLD analysis project Ga0209225, IMG submission 184732) | Sulfidic aquatic microbial communities from Washburn Spring, Yellowstone National Park, USA - WS (SPAdes) (version 3) | ecosystem: Environmental > Aquatic > Thermal springs > Hot (42-90C)...
GGGAAAGTATGTTAGGACAAGTTCAAAGAGCAATGGAAGCCAGTATGATATCGGATAAATATAGTGATGTAATTTTTGGAACTGCTACCAAACTTTCTTATCCTGATAACTGCTTTGATGCGGTAATTACTGATCCACCATATTACGACAATGTGCCTTATTCTTATCTTTCTGATTTCTTTTATGTTTGGCTTAAGAGAACTATTGGCGATTTATACCCAGATCTTTTTGCTACACCTTTAACACCAAAATCTGAAGAAATAGTTGCTTACTCTTATGGAGAAGGGGGATTTGAGGAGGGAAAAAGATTCTTTGAGAAAATGATTGCTAAAGCTTTCCAAGAAATCTATCGTGTCTTAAAACCAGAGGGTATAGCTTGTATTGTTTTTGCTTATAAGACTACTGAAGCTTGGGAGACTATTATTAATAGTCTCCTTAGATCTGGACTTGTGCTTACTGCTTCTTGGCCTATCCATACGGAAATGAAAGAAAGGTTGAGAGCCCAAGAAAGCGCAGCTTTAGCTTCTTCTATTTACATGGTTTGTAGGAAACGTGTGAAGGAGAAAGTTGTTTACTTTAATGAAATAAAGGAAAAGATTGAGCAAAGAATTAAGGAAAAACTTGCGCAGTTCTGGGAGCAAGGAATAAGCGGCGCAGACTTTTTCGTTAGTGCTATTGGTCCAGCTGTTGAGGTTTTCGGTCAATATTCGAAGGTAGAAAAGTTATCTGGTGAAGAGGTCTCTGTCAAAGAACTGCTGGAATATGTTAGAAAAGTTGCAAGCGAATTTGCGCTTGAGAGAGTTTTGAAAAGAGCGGATTTGGGAGGAGTTGATGCACAAACAAGATTCTATCTTTTGTGGAGATGGACTTTTGGAAACGCTAAAGTTCATTTTGATGAAGCAATAAAGCTCTCAAGACCTTTAGGAGTTGAGTTAACAGATCTATGGGATAAAGGAGGGTTGGTGAAGAAAGAAAAAGAATTTGTCAAAGTCTTAAATCCAAAAGAGAGAGCTCAGGATCAAGCGTTCTTAAAGAAAACAGAGTTTACATCGATGATCGATGTTCTACACTATGTGTTAATCTTGTGGGAGAGGGGAGAAAGAGAGAAGATAAAAGAGATTCTGAATGAAACTGGTTATGCACGCAATGAGATATTCTGGCAAACAGCCCAAGCTTTATCGGAAATTCTGCCTGAAGGCGATAAGGAGAAGCAGTTAATTCAAGGATTTTTATACGGAAAAGAAGAGTATATTAAGGGAGAGCGAGAAAGAAAAACGCTGACGCTGTTAGAATTTATAGGTGACGAGTCATGAAGCCTTGGTGGCAGGTTGCTGTTCCACATCGGGATGTTAGAGAAGGAATAATTAGTGACTTTGCAGCTGATTTAAGAAGCATTATAAGAGGTGAAGCGTCAGTAGAATACATCGACCCCGAAACCTTCTTTAGAAGAACTCATCTTACGAAAGGGCTTGAAAATATAGTAAGCGATGTTCTTGTTACGCTATCTAGGGAAGGTGAGAAAGGGAAGGTTATTCAAATCCAAACACCTTTTGGTGGCGGAAAGACGCATGCATTAGTTTATCTTTACCATCTTTTCAAGAATGGTGAAAGATTCAAGCACATCCCTGATATAGAAAAGATCTTAGATAAAATTGGCTTGAAAAACGTACCAAAAGTTAAAGTTGCCGTTTTCGTCGGCACAGCACAAGACCCTTTAAGAGGTAAGACACCTTGGGGAGAGATCGCTGAACAGTTGGGTGCCTATGAGCTAGTTAAAGAACACGATGAAAAAAGAGTAAGTCCGGGAAGAGAGATAATTGAAAAGATTCTTAATAATAACAAGCCAGTTTTACTTTTGATCGATGAACTGACAGAGTATATTGTAAAAGCGAAGGAGTTTGAAGATCAAGTCTTTGCCTTCTCACAAGAGTTAACCGAAGCTGTGTCAAAATCCTTAACCAACTGCATACTTGTCTGTACATTACCTTCTAGTGCTCCCTACGGAGAAAGAGGAGAGAAAGTTCTGAAGCAGCTTCAGAGAATTTTTGGAAGGATGCAAGTAATATATACCCCTGTTGAAGGAGAGGAAATCTACGAGATTATAAGGAAGCGCTTGTTTGAGGATCTTGGCGATCCTAAAGAACGCGAAATAGTAGCTTCCGAATACTTTGATCTTTACCAAAGGTTAGGAGAAGAAGTTCCTCTTGAGTTTCGCGACATTCAGTATAAAGAGAGGATCAAGAAGGCTTATCCGTTTCATCCCGAAACAATAGATGTTCTTTTTGAAAGGTGGGGAACAATACCAACTTTTCAAAGAACCAGAGGTGTGCTAAGATTATTGGCAGAAATAGTTCACGACAATTTTATACGGCAGGATCCATCACCGCTCATACAGCCAGCGAATATCAATCTCTCTAATTCTCGGATAAGAAGAATGTTGATAGAGCATGTAGGTGAAGTATTCGAATCCGTTCTAGGCTCAGATATCGTTGGTGATAATGCAAGAACTGTTAAAATAGATAGACAAATGGGTAGCGAATATGCAAAATTTAAGGTTGCAACTGGTTTAGCGACCTCGATCTTCTTTTATTCTTTCCCTGCTACTGAACGAAGAGGAATTAGTATCCAGAGACTTAGGGTTGCATTTTTGAGGAAGGAAATACCTCCAGCAATTGTTGGTGATGCTCTGAAAAAGCTCGAGGATATAGATGGCCCGCTCTATCTTCATTATGAGAAAGGTCTCTATTATTTCAGTAGCCAAGTGGGGCTGAACAGAATAATTTTAGATAAGGAAGAAGCGATAAAAGAAGAGGAAATCAAACAGGAAATCAAAAGGAGAATCGAAAAAATTGCTGGAAAGGATTTCGAAGTTTATGTTTGGCCTGCATCTAATGCTGATATTCCGGATAATAAAAAGCTAAAGTTGGTTATCTTGCCATTAGAGTTAATGATAAATAGTCCCAATACAGATAACTTCATTCAAGATATACTCACGAATTACTCAACTGGTTATAGAACATATAAAAATACGCTTATGTTCCTCGTGGCAGATCCTAATGAAGATGGTTTGAAGGAAAGCGTGCGTCGCTATTTAGCCTTAAAAACAATAACTTCGGATAAAGAGGTATGGAAAACTTTAACAGAAGCTGACAAAAATAGAGCAAACAAATGGTTCAAAGACAAAGATTCAGAAGTTTGGTTCAAAGTAATTTCAACATACAGGTATCTAATTAAAGGTTCAAAAGACGGACCTAAAAAATTTGACTTAGGGATACCTATTGTTGGTGAAAAACCAAGCTTCACGATGAGGGTAAAACACTATCTAAAGGATCAAGAAATCCTATTAGATAAGCTATCACCCAAAGTCCTTTTGGAAAAAACGTTTTCGGAAAAAGATGAGCGAAAAAGCTTAGTCGAAATATGGGAAGCATTCTTAAAATATTATGAGCTTCCGCTGTTGGAGAGTGAAAGCGTTCTTAAGAGCGCAGTTGCCAAAGGTGTTCAGGATGGAGTATTCGGTCTTTTGATTGGCGATAAAGTTTGGTATGAAGAAAGCGTTTCGCCTCCAGAAATAAGCGATGATGCAATTGTAGTTAGAAAGGAGATAGCAGCTAAGATGAGAGAAGAAGTAAAAGGGGAGAAGATCGAAAGAGAAATAACTCCAACAAAACCGAAGGAAGTTAAAGCTCCTCCACAAGTCGGTAAAGAATCCTTACAAAGAATAACAATCGAAGCTGAAATTCCGTGGGATAAGCTTTCCGATTTAATACGTGGAGTATTTATGCCTCTGAATCGAGAAGGAGCAAAGATCTCACTAAAAATGAAAATCGAAGCAACGTCAGAAAAAGGAATAAGTAAAGATACTCTTGATTTAAAAGTGAGAGAAACTCTGCGACAAATAGGAGCAAAAATAATTGAAGAAAAAGCTGAGTAGTTCGACTTCAAGGTGATGAATTTTGTCAGAACGTAATTTCATCAATAAATTATATGAGTTAATTCTCAAAGAAAAAGAATTGGGTAAACACGGATGGTTAAGAAGTGTTTACAAAAACAAGAACCTTTCAACCAAGGACTTTCAAGATATTTGGTCGGAATGGTGGAAGGGAAATTTACCTCCTAGAACAGAAGTCGATATGATACTCGTTTTTGAAGATCCGATGGAAGCATTAGATAAGGCGTTAATAGGGTGTATAGAAATCGAATATTTCTCAATTAAGGATATAACCAAGAAGAACTTTTACGAAGGCTTGCAACAAGTTTTAGCTTTTTCGATTTTTGGTTTTGATGGACTTTGCCTTTGGCATATGTTTTCTCCTGAAATAGAAGAAAATGTTATCGTAAACTATGCCAACACGATGGGGGGGTTAATAAGCAGTTTTAATTTACCTATTCTCTACTTTGCTACTAAAATTCTGGATGAAAAAGAGCTTAGGATGAAGTGCTTTGAACCTTCTCAGATAGAGGGAGTAGAGTATTTTATCGATTGGTTAAATAGTTATTGGGTGGACGAAAAAACAGAAACCCGCTTTTAAAGGATAGTGAGATTAGAAACAGGAGAAAGATACTCAAAATGTTACTTAAAATACCAGTTTGAAATAGTTTTTTTAACTACCTAACATCAAAATTACCCAAAAGATAGTTTATTGTTTTGTAAACTTTTCTTGTGGCGCTTCAGTCCTTCATCGCATCTTCAATTGCCTTTCAGATTTTCGGATGCTTGTTTTTCACAGTCTCTTCGAGAAGTTTTACTGCCTTTTTGCTGATCGAGAATTCGGAGTGCAAGAAGCTTTTGACTCCAGAGTGATATACTTGGATTCTTCTTTGCTTCATCGAATACATTTCTTGAGAACTTCATCCATGGATAAGTTTAGACTCTATCATTAATAAAATTTTCATTTTCCTAACTGCTATTAGTTTTTTAAAAGATACTGTCCATTTGCAGACAAGATAATCAGCCCCACTGTTTTTATCCCACTCGGTCATTATTACCTTTATGTGAAAGTTAGAAAAACCAAATCATGAACATCTTAGCGAGAGATATCTTGTTGTTGTTACTACGTCGCCCCCTTCAATTTATGAGTCTGAAATGCAACTCGAAGTAGTCCCCGTTAGGGGGAGGGGGTTTGTTTGACCGATCATCGCTTTCATATCGCTGATAGTAAATGGGTCCGTCGACAAGTTATCTGTTTAAACAGTTGAACAAAAACGTGTTTAGATACAGCTATTAGAAAACGATATTAGCTATGAAAGCAATGTTCAATGATGCCAAAGAAGGTCTGGGACGAGGAAAAGCTTAGGCCGATCGTGCTCGAGCTGAGGAAGCGGGGGAAAAGCTACAGGGAGATAGCGAAAGAAATAGGCTGCAGCACTTTCACGGTTTCGAAGATACTTTCTCCTTTCGAAAATCCAAATTCTAGGCTGAAGCAGGCTGCAGAACTTGCTGAAAAGGTTGAAAAAATTTCTAGGAATCTGGAAGAAATTGAAAAAAGGCTTGAGAAGCTGAAGGCTGAAGATTTGATAGAAAGGCTTTCGAAGATTGAAAAGTCTGTTAAGGAAATGAAGGAGAGCCTGAGATCTGTCAGCGAGAAAATGATGTGGATTGAGAGGAGCGCAGAAAGAAGGGTAAGAGATGACAGCATTGGTTGCATATGGCTAAACGAGGAAGGTTACTGTACAAAGTGGTACTGGCACAACAGGCAGGAAGGCCGGGAAATGAAGGCTGATAAAATAAAGGGAAAGACTGTTTGGAAACTGAAGGTAAAGAATTATCCGCTCATATGCACTTCTTGCCCAAGTTACGAACCAAGGAGGTTAACGTATGCGTGAAGAAACCTAGATTCTCCACCATTCACCTGTTAATTTATTTGGTAACCTACATCGGTTTCTCTTATTGCGAGCCAATGTTGTGTGAATTTAGTGGATTGTCGAAATGAGGTTACTTGATATTATTAAATAAGTTTTTATGTATTTGTTATGTTTTATCACAATTTGCCTATATCTTTTCTTTTAAATTAAAAAATAAATAACAAGTGATGGGGTTGATGGAATTGATGGAATTAAAAAATGGAGTCTAAATGATGGAGTTGATGGAACTGATGGGCATATTTTATGGAAAAACGCACAAAAGATTGAAGCCCCTTTTTTTAGACTGCTCCATCAGTAACACTAAATTATAAAGAAAAGAAATAATTTTTAAAACTTTTGTTGTTTAAGTATTTTTTGTTTCTCTACTTGTAAAAAAGAAAAAAGAAAATTTTACGCTTGCATCATCTAAACCTTGTATTTCGATTTAAAATATTGTAGTAATAGAATTGGTAGGGTCTTGATTGAGTCCTACTCTATCACTTTTTCGCATAACTAGTAATACAAAAAAGAAGAGTTGTTATAAACTTAAGGTTATCTCATTTATATTTTCTTTATCGTCACCTTCTTCTATATCTTCTACATCTTCGAAACTCTCCAATGGCGCAAGTACTACGCTTTGGTTTACAATTCCTAGCGGTCGGCATACAAAATTCGGCCGATATTCCCAACCCATTAGGTTGGCAAGATCTTTTAGGTTTGTTAGCTGTATCCCCTCCCTCAAGAATATGTCCATTATTCTCTTTTTAATCACCACAGCATTTTGCCAGCGCAAACCATATTTCGTGGCATTCTCTAAAGCAAGCACTTCTGAAGGAAACTCCGAGTCTGTTATGTATCGCAAACGATTCCAGAAGCCCTTTCTGTTTTCGATTTCTCCTTTTTTACCATACTGCACGATTACATCAACAGCATAGCGCTTTATCACCTCAATAACTCTCTCTTTAAGGTCTTGATAGATACTTTCAAGGACTGCTTCCTTATCTTCGATCTTCGCATCAAACCATTTTGGTTTTGGCTCTTCAGCATAATCAAACATTGCATTTAGCGTTTCTTCAACAACTTCAACCCATGAAGCTTTGCTCTTTATCGCATCCCACTTCTGAATGTAGTAGCGTATGAGCCACTGGCCGATATACATCAGATCCCCTTCCTTGCTGAGCTTTTCACATCTGGCTCCATAGCGACGATTGAATTCTCTAACCCTTTCGCTTGCGTCTTTCTGCGTTAGATGCTCTATTCCCAAACGGACAACCACAGCTCTTCGCTTATCTGAGGCCTCAAGCTTTTCAGTTGCGGCCGAGTCAATTGTAAAAATCAGCGGCGATTTGGACGGAATCGAGGTATAACGTCCTCCGGTATGAACGCTTCTCACATATTCAGCCTCTTCTGCTGTGTTGAGCATGTTTCTAATGTTACTATACTTTTCATCGAGGAAGAGATCTGAAGCATTATCAAGTAGCGTTGGGAAGGTCCACTGGTTCAAAACTCTCCCCATCCTTGCCTCGGTTGAGATATCTTTAAAAGGTCTAAAGAATCTGCTCGCTTCTATTCCCCAAATATAGCATCCCGCAATTAGGGCCAAAGTAGTTTTGCCACATCCAGGAGGTCCTACAAGGTATACCCTCCTCGGATTATCAATCCCGCTTTTAGCCTTTTTCAGAGCATATGTGAGCGGCAACAGGACCGCCACTTTTATCATGCTCCCGAAAGCATTCTGATCGAAAAACACAGCCACTTCATTCAGCCTTCTAATCCCTCTCTTTAACCCCTCTTTGAGCTCTTTATCATCCATTGGAATGAGCCTTGAGCACTGGAGCTGTCCTTTTTCATCGAGATAGAATCCATCAGTTTCCAATGCAAGCTGCCTTTCAGCATATCCTTTTTCCACCATGGCATCGAAAATCGCTTGAATTGCATCCTCGGCGAATCGCTTGTTGTGGATCAGGCAGTGAGCCTTGAGGGCTTCCAGATGGTCTTCCACGGTTCCAACAATTTCAAGGTTCCCCCCTCTCTTCAGTTCCCAGACAGCCTTCCAGTAAACTTCATTTGTTTTGGGATCCTTGATTTCCGTTAGACTGCTAACCCCAGCGCTGATAATAACAGCCTTTTGCCACCATTTCGGCTTGTTTGACTTCTTCTTATCATATTCAACTTCAAGGAGCACAATTTTATCAAGCATGTTTGCAAGGACGTAGTTTCCGGTATATTTCACAAAAACAGGATCCCTGAAAGGCGAATACTTACCAAAGAACTCGCTAAGCTTATCGATTATCTCAATGACTTGATTCTCATCCCCGTTTAAGGCCTTATACAATATATCCCTGAGACCGGAAATTGTTTTGATCTCCTGTTCGTTTATCGTGTTGGTCGGGATTTCTGACAGCTTCAATCCCAGAGTCTGCTCAAGATCATTCATGAAAAACTCCATTACGAACTTCTCTTTTCTATAAGCATAAATAAGAGCCGAAGCTCTATATCTCAAATCCTCCTCATCTTGGGTTTCAGCATGCAACAGTTTGAGAATTGTGGCAATATTTCCAGGATCGATTTTTGCCTTGGCAGCCCAATGACTTAAGAAGATCCAAATGAGCTGTCTGAAACCTTTGCGATAAGCTGGCTTGAGAAGAGTCTTAATCTCAATAATATGGGCCTCGTTTAACGTTTTTATTCCTGATTCGGTTTTCTTTTTCTCAAAGACCTTATTAAACTCTTCCTTGGTGATGATACCCTTTTCTACGGCCTTTTCCATTATTGCCCTGAACTTCTGAGCATCAAGCTTTTCAAGAGCTTCTTCGCATTGGATAATCCCCTCAAGAACTCCGATTAAATCAATCGAACTCCCACCGCTTTTATGCCTGAAACAGTGCCATACGTTCTTGCTAGGATTGACCCAGAAGTTATGGCCAGTAGTTGAGCCGTGCACGGGATGGGGGCCATAAAGCTCTTCCCCGCTCTGCTTTAGGTCCTTAATCCCATAAGCAGTTAGGACCTTTTCGATCGGAATGGTTATCCCCGCCTCTCTGGTCTTCTCTTGGGCAGTCTTCTCAACGACCTCCCTGAGCTTCTCTTTTACGACTTCATCCAAATCTTTGCTTGGCTCTATAGTCTTCTGTTCCTCGGGCAGTCCGAAAAGCCACTGCTCAAGCTTGAAGCTCAATTCATAACCTTTCGCAGCAATTCGCTTGAATAGGGTTGCAAGGGTTTCTTTCTTTATTTTGGCAATTTTCAAATGGGATGAAACCCTTTCATATGCAGTATAAACGTCTCTCTCTTCCTTTCTTTCTAACATCAGCTTTTTCCACTGGCATTTTTCAGCCTTCTCACAAAATCTGTGATTTATAACGCTGTATGGCCCGATAATCTGATGTCCTGGGCCTATAAGGTCCATGACATTCTTATCGCCTTTTCTCACAGCCCCGATAATGCTCTCTTTCGGCACAGCATTGCAAAGCAGATATATATGCAGGCCCATATGTGCACTGCGAACAACTAGAGTTTCCTTAAGCATTTTTTCGAAGAGCTCTTTCCCAAGCATCAGAATAGCCTCGGCTATGTCTTCGAAATCCAAAACTATGAGATACCAATCGCCTTCTGCTATTTTCTCCCCGCATCTGATCCCGTAGTTGTCTTCAGGGCCAACAGAAACAGCATCCTGTCTTGTGGTCCATTCCTTCACTTTAGGCATTTTTCGGCCAGGAACATTGGGAATGATATAGAGGCCGAATTTTCTGAACCTAGGAATGTAATTATACATTCGCTCATGCATTGCCCGATCAAGGTCTTGGGTTGTCAGTTCCCTTTCTTTGAAAAGATGTGGAAACTCTTTTTCTAGTTTTTCTTTCATTCCGAAACTCCAATCAATATCTTCGATCATGCCCCGACAAACCTCTTCTAGATTTTCTTTGTGAATTAAGGTCTTTCCACTACCAGTTATCCCTTGAACATTGATTCCATGCTGTTCTCCCCATTCAAAAACAGCGACGGTGGCTTTTTTAGTGAACTCCGCTATTAGAGTTTTTTCGGCTCTAAAATAAGCTCCTCCTCTTTCCTCATCGATACATAGGTGTGTTTTTTTCTCGTCGCCGAAGGTGCAACTGCCGATTACTCCCTTTTCAAGGCATGATTTAATAAACCTCTCCGGCTTTGTTTTCTCCTCAATATTTTGTAGTTGCCAATATTCCGATTTTTGGAAGACTTCTTCGTAGAACAGTTTTAAGAGTTCCAGCAGCAAGGACTTGATTTTTTTAATAGCTTCGGCGGGCAAGTCTCTAAAAAGTATTTCGAGCTCTGCCGAG
>Ga0209225_1005004_pt1 | contig 10143 bp, 10 predicted proteins | sample WasSprMetagenome_FD_184732 | JGI IMG/M metagenome (GOLD analysis project Ga0209225, IMG submission 184732) | Sulfidic aquatic microbial communities from Washburn Spring, Yellowstone National Park, USA - WS (SPAdes) (version 3) | ecosystem: Environmental > Aquatic > Thermal springs > Hot (42-90C)...
CTTTAGATCTTTAAATTTTAATGCATCCTCAAACATGCTTATACAGTATGGACATGCTGTAACTACTGTATTTGGGCTTTCCTTAATAATGTCTTCAAGCCTTTGAACATTAATTCTAACTCCCTCAGATTCAATCCAATTACCGCCACCTCCACCACCACAACAGAAATGCTTACCAACCTCTATGATTTTCAATCCAGGAATAGACTTTAATATTCTCCTAGGCTGATTAAATACTCCGTTGTAGTTCTTCAGATAGCATGGATCATGATAAACTACAGCTTTATTGATTGGGGATTCAATTTTTATCTTACCACTCATTATTAGCTCATCTATTAGTTCAATATGGGATTTAACGTTAAATCTTGCGTTAAATTCAGGATAATCATTTTTGAATGTATTGTAGCAATGTGGACATAACGTTACGATTTGTTCAAACTTATACTTCTTAAGTATTTCAGCATTTCTCCTTACAACTTCCTGAAACAATACTTCATCTCCAAGTCTTCTAGCAAGTTCACCACAGCATTCCTCCTCCTTCAACACCGCAAACTTTATGTTTACCTTATTTAGTAGGGATACTAGGGATTTAGCTATTTTCTGAGCTCTGGAATCATATGCACCTGCACATCCAATCCATAAAAGAACATCAACTTCTTCATCCTCCTTAGCATAGTTGACATTTACATCCCTCATCCAGTTCTTTCTATCAGAGCGCGGCAAGCCGTACGGGTTGTATCGTATCATTATGTTGAATAAAGCGTTTGTAGGTATCTTTCCAAGATTTGTTACTAGGTGGCGGCGTGATTCAAGAATGTAGTTTAGTGGATTGATGAATATTGGGCATGCAGCAACGCATCCACCACATGTTGTACAAGCCCATATCTCACTCTCAAACAATACTGGTCCTACAATTACATTACAACTACCTGAACTCTCCAATATAGATTTTTTAAGCTTTTGAACAATAGTTTTTGGCGATAAAATTTTATTTGCCCGATAGGCTGGGCAAGCATCTTGACATCTACCGCAGCTCACGCATGCATCTAAGTTTATACGCTGACCAAAGCTTAAAGCATCAATACTTTTTAAACCTACCTTAAAATCTATCTTCCTACTTTTTAATACCTCATCTAAATTGAATGGAGCCTTAAGCTCATACACATTATATAAAGGACTTGTAAAGAAAAGGGGGAAATGCCTTAGCTTACTATAAGTAAATAGTGGTAGAGTTACCACTAATGTTAAGGCATGACTGAGCCAGAGAGCTACGTATATTTCCTTAATACAATTTAGATTTAGGAAAACTTTAGAGAATATATAGCCTATAAAGGATGATTGAGCATACCACAAATCTCCTGAGGCGGCTATTCTTAAACCTTCTAACATAAATCCGCTTAAGCAACCGTAAAACAAGAGAAGAATTATAACCATATCTTCAAATCTGTTTTCAAGTCTACTTGGCCTAAGAATAGTTCTCCTAATTATTGCCATAACCAAGCCTACAATTAATAGAAGCCCAGCTAAATCTAGTATAAACTCATAGGTTAAGTATATGTTTCCAGTAAGTATACGATAACTAGGATTTATCCTCATCAATATATCATACTCAAAAAATACTAAAAATGTTCCAGCAGCAAGCATTACTAAACCTGTTACAATTAATGTATGCATCAGCCCTCCATATCTTTCCCTCAGAAGACGAAGCTCAGACTGCAATATGAGACTTATTTTCTTACGTATTATAGGTAATAGACTAGAGTCATGAAATCCATACATAGAGAATCTACGGTAAGCACTATATATGGTAAATGCTAGTGAAAATACTACTAAAATGTAAAAGACTAAAATAGCCCATTCAGGAACCATTATGAAATGCTCACGTTGAACAACCATAATTATCAACTCAACACAAATGGAGAAATATATAAAGTTTACTTGTAAGGCAGCCGCTTTGTAAACTTAAGCATGCTTCATCACCTTTATTATTGGTATTGTATTTTCTATGAATTCTTTGCTTTAACTCTTCTATTTATCCATTCGTTTAGCATTATCATTATTGATTTTAGAAGCATTTCCGCATGCTCTTCATCGCATTCATCATTAATGCATGTAGTTATCGAATAGTTTAGTTCTATCCTTAACGTACTGTATTATCCTCTCCATCAAATTCCTAACTTCAAGACTATATACTCCATGCTTTAGATTAAGAATTCTGCATGAAGCCCTATAATAGGGTACTCCATCAGTCAATATAATTATTTTGAGCCGCATATAGCCCTAACCCTCTTAATGAACATCATTGATGTTAATATGTTAGCAACATCGAAAGTCATCATGCATACAATCCTCCTCAAATATGGTTCAAAAGCAATATACAACATCCCCTCTCTAGAACCTATCCTAATCCTAGTATCATCAACCAGTAAGACTCTAGCATTCCTACGAATACATTCATCAGGGAATAGAAAACATAAAGACCTAAACCATGATAGAATTGATGTATGACTCCTACATATTATGAAGCTTAAAATATCTGAAGCAGCTCTTGAAGAGTACGAACGAAAATATATTAAGCACCATAAACAATTAAGATAAATGGGGCTATATATCCCACGTCTTAGATCAAGAAACCTGCATGAAACCTTATAGTATGGCACCATCAGTCAATATAGTTATGTTAAGCCGTAAACAGCCTAATCCTCTTAATGAAATTAAGATGCTAATATGTTAGTAGCATTGAAGATCATCATGCATACAATCCTCCCAAGTATGGCTTAAAGCAATATACAATACCTCTCCCAAAATATATCCTAACATCATCAACCAATAAAAACAAACATCCCTACAAATACCCCCCATCAGGAAATAAAAGCCTAAAGACCATGATAGAATAGATTTATTACTCCTAGAACTCATCTCAAAATTCCGTATCTTAGATGTATGATTATTGATGCTATTGTTACTAGGGCTTTGTATGTTGATGCTAGCTTCTCATACCTTATTATTATCCTCCTAAATGATTTTAGCCATCCGAAGAATCTCTCCACAGCGCTTCTCATCCTCCTATATAGCTCAATATTGTATGGTCTAGGCTTCCTACCATTCCTAGGATTCACAGGTATATTAGGCTCTATACCCATAGATTCTAAACCACTCCTTATGGGTTCCGTATCGTACGCTGCGTCTGCGTAGAGCTGACCAGGCTTCCAATCCAGGTCTCCTATAAGCTCTAGAAGCTTTCTAGAGTCATGCTCATTCCCAGACCCTATAACTATTCTTAGAGGCATGGAATCCCTGTTTACGCATACATGTATCTTAGTCCCCTTCCTATGCTTGAAACCATCATATCCTATAAGCTCTCCCCCTTTTTAGCCTCGACAGTCGTGCTATCTACAGAAACCATTCCATGCTCTCTAATAGATGCTAATGCCTTGAGTATCCTATCCCATACTCCTTCATCCTGCCACTTCTTAAGCCTCCTCCAAGCAGTCTTATATGAACCATATTCTAGAGGCATATCCATCCACCTACATCCTGTAGTGAGGACGTAGAGTATGCCGTTCAAGACCATTCTATCATCAGTTCTAGGCCTACCAATCCTAGACCTAGGAGGAAGAAGAGGCTTAATCACCTCCCACTCATAATCACTAAGCTCACGAAACTCCATAAAGAAAATAAGGAAAGAGAAGCTTAAATAGTTTTGAGACGAGTTCCTACATAATTATAAAGATTGAAATGTTTAAAGCGGCTCTCAAGAGGAAACCAAATAAAGCTTAAGTTTACAAAACGTGAAGCAAGTGAGAAATATCAAAATCTATGCATGAAGCGTAATCAGGCTATAAAACTATTAAGCTATTTGAATAATCTATTAAACCATTAGAAACATAACGTATACAGCAGTAATGAAGGTAAGTTTAAATTACATTAGGTTTCAGAGTAGTTACTTAGGTAACTTTAATCTTGCTTAAAGCAGATTCAGCAGCTAACGTTATTGGACTCCAAGTATTAGCAAGTGGCGGTGAGTAGCATGTCTCTGAATCTATAATATCAAAAACTGTCATTCCACTCTGTATAGCTTGTGCAATAGAATCTATACGTGGGGCAACAAACTCACCGCCAATTATTTGACCACCTATGATTTTTAGAGATCCTCTCTCAAATAGAAGCTTAACCCTAATACTTTTAGCTTCAGGATAGTATTCAGCTCTTGTTTTCCACGTTACTGATCCAGTGAATACTTTAAATCCATAACTCTCAGCCTGAAGCGTATTTAGACCGGTTGAACCTACCTCAAGGTTAAATATTCTTGAAACCATTGAGTTTAAAACACCTGGAAAAGTAGCATATCCACCTGCAGCATTAATTCCCGCAACTCTTCCCTGCTTTACAGCTGTTGTACCTAGCTGGCTGAGTACAGCTTGACTAGTAATTATATGCCTTGATTCAACACAATCACCAGCAGCATAAATACCCTTTACCGTTGTCTCCATTCTGGAATTAACTTTAATAGCACCGGTAACACCAGTTTGAACACCAATTTTCTCAGCAAGCTCAGTATTAGCTCTTACACCTGTCGCTAAAACCACCATGTCAGCCTTAAATCTTTCACCATCAGATATTATACCATCAACACGGTCATCTCCAGTAATTTCATCGATACGTCTATTGACAAATATCTTCACACCTTTTCCCTCAATACTTGACTTAACGATTTCAGCCATATCCTCATCTAAGCTAGCCCTCAGTATTGATGGAAGAATTTCAAAAACAGTTACATTTAATCCCCTTCTATATAGGGCATCAGCAGTTTCAAGCCCTACTAACCCAGCACCAATAACGATGGCGTTTTTCGAGTTGGATGATGCTTCAATAATGGATTTACAGTCATTTATAGTTCTTAAAACATATACACCACGTTTATTAACGCCGTTTATTGGCGGAATTATGGGTGAAGCACCTGTAGTAAGTATTAGTGAGTCGTAATGTAAGTTTTCCTCCCTACTTTGGTGATCAATATACATAACGGTTTTAGATTTAGAATCTACATCTATAACCCTGCTTTTCAGCCTTAAATCTATTCTCATCATTTTATACATCGATGGAGAGAACGCCAATAAGCTGTTAATATCTTTAATTTCACCTCCAATAACAAACGGTAATGCACATCTTGAATATGCTGGATATTCCTCTTGTTCTATTATTGTTATATTAGCATTCCTATCAGTTTTTCTAGCATTCAAAGCAGCACTAAGACCAGCTGCTCCACAACCAATAATAACTATACTCTTAGACATAGCAGCTCTACGTTAGTGTCTTATGCCATTCAATAGCCCTATTGAAATCCATTAGCCTTAACAGTTCCACATGCAGATTTGATGGCGTAATCTTAACAAGCCATCCTTCCCCGTAAGGGTCTTCATTAATTAGGGATGGTTTACTTTTAACTTTTTCATTAACTTCCTTAACAATCCCGCTTAAAGGAGCTACTACATCAACAACTGCCTTAACAGTTTCCAGACTTCCTAAAACAGTACCTTGATTAATAAACACACCTAAATCAGGAAGCACTACATTAACTATTTCCCTCAAATTTTTCTGTCCATAATCCGTAATACCGATTACAGCAATATCACGCTCAACCCTAACCCATACATGATTTTCAGAATAGTATAAGCCATCAATAACCTCATAGTTATTAATACGAACCATAAACTACATTGAGGAGGATTTATTTAAGCTTTATTATTGAGAAAACGGCTTTGTAAACTTAAGCTTACTGATTAACTTCTAGGTAAAGCTTAAGTTTACAAGACGGAGAAAACGGACATGGCAACTTAATATGTTGTATTTAACATCCTAAGTTTCCATGTTTGAGAAAAACAGATATTGTCAAGTTAACATGTGGTAAATTCATAAAACCCAAAGCCTCATGGCTGTATGGAATGGCCCCAAGACGTAGGCTATATCCTATAGCTTAAGCCAGCCATACAAGCAGAATCACTCAATCCTTATGCATAGCAAAACCTAATAGCCTAACAAACCACTATCCCTAATAGCTTTAAGAAGAAACTTAATGAGAATCATCCCCAAAGCAGTTTCTTAAAGCCTACTAAAAACAACTTGACAGTATCAAGGGGTGTGTCAACAATTCATAAACCTTCCCAGATTACTTTTAAGCATGACTTTGAAGCTGATGAATAGCTAAATAGTAGTTAGATATATCATTACTGAGGGGTTAACGTACTTATTGAAAAGATTATGGAGTTAAGGCTTAACGGTATCGGTAGATTATGTCTAAAGTAGGATTCTAGCTATGCTTTCATCAATACCTAGTTAATCTCCAAACTATACTAAATATGTTTACTTAAGTTACTGCTGCCTTAACTCAGATAGAACATACATAAAGTTGTAAGCTTCCAATAGGTCGCTTGGTTTTAATTTATTTTTTAGCTTAGTAACATAGTCCTTAAGGCTTGACTCATCTAGATTTATGATATTATTTATAGTTTTCGAGAAATGCTTAGCAGCGTCTTTTGGTAGATATTTTATTATTGATGTATATAGTTTAGGATCGTTGCTTATGATTGCTTTACATATTGTATATAGAAGTTTAAATGATGGACTTGATATTTCATTTATTACTTCATCATCAAAGTCGAGGCTGCTAACCACATCCATGATTGATGCGCCTATAATAAATGGGAATGTTAATATTATTGACATATACCTGTCATGCTCCTCAGGAGTCATAAAAACAGCTTTAGCACCCCTATCTACAAATATTTTCGCTAAATCCCATGACGGTTTTAAATCCTCTAAGCTTATGGGAGTAAATATTATTGTTTTACCACTAATTGTCCTCGCGCCCGGACCAAACATCGGATGAATACCTATCTTAAAACCCTTCTTAACACATTCATGCATTAGCCTAACTGAATAAGCTTTAACTGATGATATATCTATAACTATATGGTCATTACGGATGTGATTTGAAATAGATGTGAAAACATCTTTAATAGCTTCTATAGGAACTGAGATAACAATTAAATTATTATCTTCAACAGCTTCCCCAACATCTTCATAAACCTTTAAACTAAGCTTTTCCTGAATACTCCTAGCTGCTTTAATATTTACATCGTATATTGATACATTAAAGCCGCAGTTAAGAAAAAATCTTGAAAACCATACACCCATTTTACCTGCTCCACCTATTATTAAAATGTTCTTACCTAAAGCGCTCATAATACTTCACCAACCTCCTTAAACTTTCAGTAAGGGATTTATTGTCGACAGTTAGAGATATTCTAATAAAGTCGTTGAATCCGCCGAAGGAAGATCCTGGAACAACAGCAATACCCTCATCTTCTAGAAGCTTTAGAGAGAAGTTGTTGGAGTCAACGTTTACCTTAGGAAATATGTAGAATCCAGCTTCAGGCTTAGCTACTTTAAATCCGGCCTCAGTAAGAATGCTGTAGGCTATCTCAGCTCTTACACGATATTTCTCAACCATATATTTAGATATTTCATCCCTTAACTCAAGAGCTTTTAAAGCAGCTTCCTGAATAAATTCAGGAATACATGTTATGGTTGCACTATTATACTTGGCAATAGCATTAGCGATCTCCCTATCAGCAACTACATAACCTATTCTAAGCCCAGTCATGGAGAAAAGCTTTGAGAAACTTCTTACAACAATACATTTACTAGTTAGCTCCATTAGGCTTTTAACTTCCATAAAGCTTAAATCAATGTATGCCTCATCAGCTACTACCGTAATATTAAATTCATCTAGAAGCTCGGTAAGCTTCTTTAGTTCGTCATATTTAATCATAGTGCTTGTCGGATTGTTTGGACTATTTAGAATTAGGAGTTTAATGTTACGGTTTAGGCTTTCAGCTAGCCTATTAAAGTCTAACATCCAACTACTACCTGAAAAACTTAAATTTACAATCTCCAAATGTCTACCCATATCAGTAACCATTAAACTATAGGCAGGCCAGAATGGGGCGAAAACCATTACATCCCCACCATCTCTAAGAAGTACACGTATTGAAGCATATATGCCCCACTTAGATCCAGGGGTTATTACAACGTTATCCTCGTTAACACCGTGAATCGCAGCTATCTCCCTTCTCAACTTAGCCATACCCTTTGAAGACGTATACCTTACCTTACCGCTCCTAATAGCCTTAATCATACATTCCAAAATCTCTGGATGAATATCTTCAGTAGGCTCCCCTACATTCATCTTAACAATCCTTCTACCGGAAGCTTCAAGAGATAAAACTCTTTCAAATATTTCATACAGCATTACGCATCCTCCTGAACCTCCCTACAGTAGCTTATTATAGCTTTAAAAATAGCTTCAATCTTCTCAGGATTCAAATTATAAGCCATAGATAGCCTCCTAACTCTTACCAAAACCTCAGCCTCCCTTCTACCATTATAAATCTCTAATCCATATCTAGCCTTGATTTCAGCAATTCTTCTAGCTGCTTGAACCCTGCTGGCAATAAGCTTAACTATCTGTTCATCAATACTATCTATTAAACCTCTCTCATGAAGTAATTCTTCATTTAACCCCATACTAATCACCTTAACACGTTCTTAATTAATCCTGACCTAATGGCATGGTCGGCAAGAACTATTGAAGTCATACCTTCAACCACAGGTATGGCTCGTGGAACTATACATGCATCATATCTACCCTTAACCTCTATAACCGTTTCCTCCATATTTCTTAGGTCTACTGTTTTCTGAGGCTTACGTATTGATGGTGGTGGTTTAAAAACAGCTCTACATACTATTGGAGTCCCGCAGCTTATCCCACCTAGAATTCCACCACAATTATTTGTCTTCATCGTAACTTTACCGTTTAAAATTGTGAATTGATCATTACATTCACTACCATAAGCTCTTGCAAAGTTAAACCCTAGCCCGAACTCTACACCCTTAACTGCAGGTATGGCGAAAAGCGCTTTCGCAATATCCCCCTCAAGAGTATCGATTGGTGGATCCCCGATTCCTGGAGGTACGTTTAAAGCAATACATTCAACAACCCCACCAACACTATCACCGTTTTCTGCAGCTTTTCTTATTTTTTCAATCATCAAGTATGCAGCATCCAAATCAGCACATCTAACAATATTGCTATGTACATTTCTCCTTATCTCCTCAATACTTAAAGGCCTAGCCTTAACGCCAGCTATCTCAACCGTATGAGCTATAACCTCAATGTTTAAGGTTTTTAACACCATCTTGGCTAGAGCGCCTGCGAGAACATACGCGGCCGTTATCCTACCTGAGAAAATCCCTCCACCACGAAAATCATTAAACCCAGAATACTTAATATATGCTGTATAATCCGCATGGCCTGGACGTGGCTTAAACCTTAACTCCTCATAGAATGAGGAATCCACATTACGATTGTATACAGCCATACATATTGGCGCACCAGTTGTATAGCCGTTAAAAACTCCTGAAAATACTTTAACACGGTCATCTTCAACTCTACTGGTAGATATGGTGTAGTCTATAGGTGATCTTCTTTTAAGCTCATGATTTATAAACTCTTCATCAAACCTTAAACCCGCTGGACATCCATAAACAACTACACCCACACATTCACCATGGCTTTCACCGAAGAATGTTGCTGTAAAATTTCTTCCAATAGACATTAAACCACCTCAAACCTAACACCTAACTTACGAATATCATCCCAGAAGCCTGGATACGACTTAGATACACACTCAGCATTTCTAATTACTGTGGGATTGTCAGCTACGGTTGCAAGAACCGCAAAGGCCATAGCGATCCTATGGTCATTGTAGGAGTCAATAACAACACCCCCCTTAATTCCTCCACCCTTTATAACCATACAGTTACTGCTTAAAGCTACGTCTACACCCATATTCATCAACCCATTAGCCATCGCGGAAACCCTATCAGACTCCTTAAATCTCAATCTATCAACTCCATAAATCCTACATGTACCTGAAGAGCATGCTGAGAGCGCACATAAAACTGGGAATAGGTCAGGCGTATCCGAAACATTAAGTTCAAACGGCTTAACCGAACTCTTCATAGCTGAAACATAGTCAGTACCGATTTCAACCGGAGCATTAATTAGCCTTAAGAAAT
>Ga0209225_1005013_pt1 | contig 10129 bp, 9 predicted proteins | sample WasSprMetagenome_FD_184732 | JGI IMG/M metagenome (GOLD analysis project Ga0209225, IMG submission 184732) | Sulfidic aquatic microbial communities from Washburn Spring, Yellowstone National Park, USA - WS (SPAdes) (version 3) | ecosystem: Environmental > Aquatic > Thermal springs > Hot (42-90C)...
GGAGAAAAATGAAGCGAAAAGGCAGAATATCTGAAGCTTATAAGGAAGGAAAAATCGGAAGGATAAGCCAGTTGCCTCTGCGAATAGCTTTGAAGTTCACTCTTCAGAACATTCGCATTCGCTTTGGGAGAGAGATACTGGCAGCTGGAGGGACCTTCCTGGGAACCGCTTTTTTGATGTCCACTTTTATGCAGAACCGCGTTCTACACGCGGTTGAAAAGAATCTCCCTCCAGATATCCAAGCAAGAGCAGTTTGGATTGCCGCCGTTGCTTTGGTTGTATGCACGATTGGAATCACTAATTCAATGCTCATAGCCGTTTCCGAAAGGTTCAGGGAGATAGGGACGATGAAATGCCTGGGCGCCTTGGATTCACTAATCGTCAGGCTTTTCCTCCTTGAGGCATTGCTTTTGGGTGTCGCTGCCTCCATTGGAGGCGCTATACTTGGCTTCATTTTCTCCTTCCTCGCCTATTGGGGTAAATACGGCTGGAAGAAGTTCATCCACGCCCTGCCCGTCGGGGGCACTCTCCACGACTTCCTTTTGGTTTTCGCTATCGGCGTCGTTCTCACCGTTATCGCCACGATCTGGCCAGCATATAGAGCCTCTCGGCTCCCCGCGGCTGCCGCTCTGAGAGTTGAGGTTTAAAAAGATTTGACGAAAATTACAAATCAAAGATAATATCTATTAAGGAGGCGAAGATTTATGGCTGTTGCTGAATATATCGTGCGAACAAAAGATTTGGTCAAGGAGTATATGATGGGAGACACCGTTCTCCGGGCATTGGATGGTGTTTCCCTTGATATCCGCCGAGGAGAATATATCTCCATTATGGGACCCTCGGGCTCCGGTAAAACCACCCTCTTCAATATGATAGGTGGCTTGGATAGACCCACATCAGGCTCCGTCTTCATAGATGAGGTGGATATCGCCCAGCTGGATGCCTACGAGCTCGCCTGGCTGAGATGCAGACGCATCGGCTACATATTCCAAACCTTCAACCTCATCCCCGTTATGACCGCCCTTGAGAATGTTACCCTCCCTATGATTTTCGCTGGTTTGACGACCGATGAGGCAATTGAAAAGGGAGTAGAGCTATTAAAGCTTGTGGGATTGGGAGAAAGACTTCACCACAAACCAAGTGAACTCTCCGGCGGTCAGCAACAAAGAGTGGCAATTGCAAGAGCCCTCGCCAATGACCCGGGAATCGTCCTCGCCGACGAGCCCACGGGAAACCTTGACCTCCGCACAGGTAAGGAAATAATCAACCTCCTTAAAAAACTCAATCGGGAAAAGGGAGTTACTATCATCTCCGCTACCCACGACCTCAAAATGATAGATGTCTCCGATAGAGTCGTCTGGATTAGAGACGGAAAAATTGAGAGAATAGAGGAAAGAGAGAAATTAGAGCTGAAGGTAGGAGAGATAGAAGGAGAAGAGGTAGGTTAAATTTAAAAAACTTCTCCGAAATGTCCTTTCCCTCCATTGAGGAGGAACTCCTCCTCTCCGTTCAGAAACCCGCTCGCTATATCAATGGAGAATGGGGTTGCGTGGAGAAGGAATGGGAGGCAAATCCCATTCGCTTTTGCCTGATTTATCCCGATATATACGAAATCGGGATGTCCAATTCCGCTATCCATATCCTCTACTACCTCCTCAACGAAATGGAAGGCATCCTCTGCGACAGAGCTTTCTCGCCCTGGGAGGATATGGAAAGCATTTTGAATTCAATAAACATCCCCCTTTTCGCCCTTCAAACGGGCAAACCCCTCTCCCAGTTCACAATAATTGGCTTTTCTCTTCAGCACGAGCTCAATTATACCAATTTCCTTCAAATTCTCCATCTCTCAAAAATCCCCTTCTTCTCCTCCCAAAGAGACGATAGCCATCCCTTAATAATCGCCGGCGGTCCCGCCTGCTTTAATCCCGAGCCCCTCGCCCCATTCATTGACGCCTTCGTCATCGGCGAAGGAGAGGAAGTGATAAGGCAGATAATAGAGGAGGTTAGAAGAAGCAAAAGCAGAGAAGAATTATTGGAACGACTCGCCCAGATAGAGGGAGTCTATGTTCCGAAATTCTATGAACCTACATTTGACGATGAGGGTAAATTCCTTTCCTTCAAGGTCTATCCACCCGCACCCAAGAGGGTGAGGAAGAGAGTCGTTCAATCCTTAGATGAAGCATTCTATCCTGAGTGTTGGATTATACCTTATATAGAGATTGTCCACGACCGCCCCTCGGTGGAAATTATGCGCGGGTGCACAAGGGGATGTAGGTTCTGTCAAGCGGGAATGGTGAATCGTCCCGTGAGAGAACGCTCAGCGGAAAGGGTTATCTCCCTTGCTTCCTCCCTCTCCTCCTTCAGCGGTGGGGAAGAAGTGGGTTTGATTGCCCTAAATCCCGCCGACCATTCCCAAATAGAGGAGATAACCTCCCGCCTATCTCGCTTGCTTTTTCCCTTGCGAGTGGGAATAAGCCTTTCCTCCCTCCGTTTGGATACCTTCTCCCTGAAATTAGCCGAGGAAATTCAGAGGGTGAGGAAGACGACCCTGACCTTCGCCCCAGAAACAAATCAACGCCTGAGGAAAGTCATAAACAAGAACATATCCGACGAGGAAATATTCAGCACAATTGAAGCCGCTCTCTCCCTCGGATGGAGAGCATTGAAGCTCTACCTTATGATTGGGCTTCCCGAGGAAACAGAGGAAGACATAGAAGAGCTGGGCAAATTGCTCAGACAAATCCTTAAACTGGGAAAGGGACAGCTCAACCGCCTCCACTTGAGCGTTTCCTCCTTTATGCCCAAGCCCCATACACCGTTTCAATGGCGTCCCCAGCTTCCAATAGAACAACTTCAGAAGAGGGTACAAATTTTGCGAAAATTAGTAAGCGATAAAAGGGTGGATTTGGATTTCCATTCACCCTATATGAGCTTCGTTGAAACAGCACTCGCCAGAGGGGATAGAAGGGTTAGCCAGGTGATTCTCAAAGCCTGGGAGAAAGGCTGTAGAATGGACAGCTGGGAAGGGAAGTTTGACTTCTCTCGTTGGCTTGAAGCCTTCGCAGAAGCGAATATCGACCCCCATCGCTATGTTGAAAGGGAAATCCCCTATGATGAACCCCTTCCTTGGGATGTAATAGATGTAGGAGTATCCAAGGAATTCTTAATAGAGGAAAACGAAAGAGCTAAAAGGGGGGAAACCACTCCCGATTGCCGATTCTTTTCCTGTTCCAATTGCGGCGTCTGTCCAACCTTTAAAATCAAAAACGAAATCGCTTCCTCCAAATGAGAGATTATTGCTTGACTATTTCCAAAAAAGGGAAAGCTAAATTCATATCTCATCTTGACCTCTACAGGACGCTTGAGAGGGCGCTGAGACGCTCTCTCTTACCCATATCCTTCACTGAGGGCTACAATCCCCATCCCAAAATATCCTTCCTCACCGCTTTAGAGCTCGGCGCAACGAGCGATTGCGAGAAGGCTATCATCACTCTCAAAGAACCCCTCCCCTCTCGTCAAATCAAGGAGCGCCTCAATCGCTTCCTCCCAAATGGAATAAAAATAGAAGATGTCTCTCAATTGAACAAAAAGGAGATAATAGCAGATAGCACCCTCTTCATCCTGACCGTAAATCTTCCCCCCGATGTGAAGAGAGAGGATGTGGAAGAAGCGATTAAGAAATTCCTTGAAGCACCCAGTTTTTCAATAAAAAGAGAGCAGAAAGGGAAAACGAAGGAGATAAACCTAAAGGATTTCGTTAGAGATTTGAAATTGAGAGATTTTCAACCCTTAAAAGCGAATCTGGAATTGCTCGTCTCCCTCACCCCCTATGGCTCCGCTAAACCGAGAGAGGTAGTTGAGGCTCTGCAATCCTTCCTGCCCCAAATGAAGCTGGTGCAGGTCCATAGGGCGAATCTATTCATAAAAGAGAAATGAAGAGAGAGGATAGGATACTTCTTGCCCATGGAGGAGGTGGAAAGCTCACAAGAGAGCTGATAGAGGAGCTCTTCCTCCCGTTTTTCAAGAATCCCATCCTCTCCGAGCTGGAGGATAGCGCAGTTTTGGAATTTGAAAATCTCAAGCTCGCCTTCACAACGGATTCCTATACCATTGATCCAATCTTCTTCCCCGGCGGAGATATTGGAAGTTTGTCTATTTATGGAACTGTGAACGACCTGGCAATGATGGGAGCAACTCCTCTATACATCTCCGCCTCCCTTATAATTGAGGAAGGCTTCCCCATAGAACAATTGGAGAGGATTACCCGCTCAATGAAGGAAGCTTGTTCAAAAGCGAGAGTTGATATAGTGACAGGCGATACGAAGGTGGTGGGGAAGGGAATGGCGGATAAAATCTATATCACAACAGCGGGAATAGGTATAATCCCCGCCAATATTTCGCTCTCTTTGAAAAATATCAGAGAAGGCGATTTGGTGATTATAAATGGTCCTATCGGGGAGCACGGAATCGCAATCCTTATGACGAGGGAGGGAATAACTCTGGAGGGAAATATAAAAAGCGATTCCCAACCATTGAATCACATAGTTGGAGAGATGGTAAAAATAGAGGGAATCAGAGCGATGCGAGATTTGACGAGGGGAGGATTGGGGGCTGTTCTCTGCGAAATCGCCTCAGCAACCGGCTTGGCTATTCAAATTGAAGAGGAAGAGATTCCCATCAAACCCGAGGTTTTATCCGCCTGCGAAATCCTCGGATTAGACCCCCTCTATGTCGCTAACGAGGGAAAGTTCATAGCGATTGTCTCCCCAGAAGTTGCCGATGAGGTCTTAAATGTTATGAGGAAGAGGGAGGAAGGGAAAGATTCAAGGATAATAGGTAGGATTGAGAGGCAGCCAAAGGGGAAGGTCGTCCTTCGGACGAAGATAGGAGGCTCCCGCATAGTGGAAATGCCAATCGGCGAGGAGCTTCCTCGCATTTGTTAATTATTTCTGATTTTTATCGGCGAGGCTTCCCTTACGGGAAGCCTCGCAAAAAATCATTATTTCTTAACCGCCGATAATACCCTCTCCACATACAACTGTTCGGGAAGAGCCCCTTCTATCTCCACAATCTCATTTGCTATCGTCTTCGGTACTCCCCTCACCCTATAGCGGTTCGCTAAATGGGGAAATTCTATTGCCTCTATCATATCCGCTATTATGTGCTTTGACTCCATAGCCATCTGATGGGATGTCCTCACAGCGGATGGGCAATAGGGACAGGTCGGAGTCACGAAGACCTGGATATGGATATCGCTCGTCAGAGCTGCGAGCTTCTGCTTGCTTTCAGGGGAAAGCGATGTCTCGCCCCTTGACATATCTATTATATCCTCAATAAGGGAACCGAACTCGTATCCGCTCGGTATGCCGAAAAATCTCACCCTCGCCTTTTCCTCTCCCTCTGGTATGAGCAATGTGGCGGGTATCTTATCAACTCCGTGCTTCTCCGCAAGCTCCCTCTCCCCGTAGAAGTCATGAACCTCCAATTTCAGCTTGGGCGAGAGCTCACATAGCTCCTCCAAAATCTGCCTCGTCTCCTTGCAGTAAGTGCACTCCTCTCCCGGCACTATCAAGGGGCTCTCCTTCTGAGTGAACATCAAAATCCTTACTTCCTTGTCCAACTTCTCGGAAAACAACTTCTTGATATACTCCTTGTCCTTATCCGAGATAATCGCCATATCCTATAACCTCCTTTTTTAAATTTTTAAATCACTTTCTAAGGAAATCTTTCAAGGCATCCATAAGGGAATCTTTCTCTCTATATCCAATTATACGCCCAACTTCCTTCCCCTGCTTGAAAACTATCATAGTGGGCGTGGCTTCAATGCGATATTTATAGGCTAATTTCTCGTTGCCGTTGTAATCTATTTGACACATAGCGAATTTCATCTTCCCCTTCATCTCACCAGCCACTTCCTTGAAAATCGGCTCAAGCATCATACAAGCTCCACAACCGGTCTGCCAGAAATCAACGATAACGGGCAAATCCGAATTGATGAACGCCTCGAAATTGCTTTCGTCCAAACTGACAACATCGCCTTCCTTTACCTTTGCTTCTCCCTTCTTCGTTTCTCCTTTCTCAGCAGGAACATTCACAGCAGGAGTATTTGAAACCATCGGCGGAACACTGGTAGAGCTCTTCTCCTTTCTGCCGCTCATTAGGACAACGAGCCCTATTACGACAACCAAAAACATAACCAATACAACGATCTTGGACTTCATAGTATTAAACCTCCTTTACTTTCAAAATACCCCTAGGGGGTATTTATAATAATAACAACATTTTTCAAATAGTCAAATTTATTAGCAAATAAGAAGGCATAGATTGAGAAAATCCTCAATCTCGCAACAGCCTTATATCCTTGACCAAAGACTTATAAAAGGAGAGCAAGAAACCAGCAGACAAAATCCCTAATTCCATCATCTTCTCCTTTATTTTGTCTTCCCCTTCCCGACCTTCCTCAATCCCTCTCAAATTCCTATAAACAGAAACCTCCTCCTCAATCAAAAGGCAGAGAGGCTTGACGATTTTCCTCCCTCTCTCATAATAAGATGGCAGAACTTCTTCCCTCAATTCCCAATTCAGTATCTTCCAGAGAGCATTCGCCACCACATCCTCCAAAACATAACCCCTCGCTACTATCCTTTCCTCCGGCACCTCTTCCTCAAAGCCCGCCATTTCAACCTTATAACCCATCTCCGAGAGGAGATTAGCCAAAACCACGCTATTTTTTCCACCTTCTACAACGAAGATTTCCTCTCCTTTATCAAAAAGCCGATACTTTTTAATCGTCTCCTCCACCCTTTTATAAAGCCTGCTCAAAAAGCAATCCGAACAAAGCGCCAGGTTATAGCTTTTTATCTTGAACTCCGCCTCTTTCCCGCAAATCCTGCACTTCATTCCGCTTCAATTCCCAATCTCTCAAATATATTTAGAAGATATTCCTTTGAAGCCTTTACCTCCTCGTCCAAATTGGGTATCCTTCCGATATCCAACCCTATGACCCCTTTGAAATTATGCTTCAACAAACCCTTGATTATCTCCTCAAAATCTATATTTCCCTTCCCCAACCCGAGATGCTCGTTCACTTTCCCGTCGTTATCGGACAAATGGACATAAAATATCCTCTTCCCCAATTTCTCAACCGAAAGAGCAAGTATCTCCTTCTGGGCATTGAGATGTCCAGTATCAAAAACCGCTCCCAAATTATCATCCTCCACCCAATCCATAAGACGCAGAATCGCATCAGTATTGCACACCATTTCACCAACCCTCGGCTCCAAGCAGAAGCGCAGATTCGCTTTCCTCGCCTCCTGTGCGCAGAATTTGAATGTATCAACCAAAACACTCCATTGTTCATCCCAACTGAAGGAAGGGTCTATCTCCACCTTGAATTGGAGACCGAAATCAACCATCTCCTTATATGGTCTATCGCCTATGAACTTCAAAGGAGGGGTGAAGCTATCGGTTTGGATTGTCTCACAGCCGAAGGAATTCGCTAATTCAATCCCCATTTTGAACAAATCCCGCGCTCTATCCCTCTTAGATTTATCTAAACTCACGATATCGGGAAGGATGGGGCAGAAGTTGTGCACGACGAGCCCCAAATCATCACAAAGTTTCTTCAAATCATTCCTGTTTTCATAAATCTCCCTCAAATTCTCTTCCCCTACCCCCTCCAGCTCAATATATTTGAATTCCAATCCCGCCATCTCCCTTATAACCTTGAAGGTATCAGCGAGTGAGGGAGGATACCCATATTTACTAATCGCATACAACCAACAAATGCCTATTCTCATAATTATCAACCTCCTTTTTTCCATTATATCTACCAAATGCTGTTGGATCAATTTTTGTATAATCTCATAACATTTGAGACTCCTTCCAATTCTTTATCTTCTTTATTGCCATTGCAAGGAGCGAAGCGACGAAACAGTCTCGTTCTCCAACCCAAAGGGTTGGAGAATGTGTTGGCAAAGCCAATCTCGTTCTCCAACCCAAAGGGTTGGAGAATGTGTTGGCAAAGCCAATCTCATTTGAGATTGCCACGGGCTCCCATAGGGAGCCCTCGCAATGACAAAACCACCTTCCTTTTTTAGCGAGTCCAATATTTCTCTGAGATTATTCATTTTTTAAACAAGACCGATTCACAAACAAAAAATCTACAGATTATTCACAACGATATTCTTCTCCTTGTTCGCCTCTATTCCTCCTTTATCGTTCTCCAAAGCTAAATTATTCGCAATGATTATGCCCTCGCTTTCCACCAATGAGATGCCCCAACCCTTGTTATTTAAGCTTAAATTGTTGCTTATAACCCCTTCCCTAACCTTGAACCCCCAGATGCCATTCCCCTTGTTTTCCTTGCAGATATTCGCATTCACAAGGAAACGCCTCGTATCCGAATATGTCCCATTGAGGAAAATCCCTCCCTGCGAACCGTTCCCAATGCATATGTTATTCGCTATAAGACAATCCTTAGAGGGATATTTTATCCCCCTTGCCTCATCCGCTCCTCCCATCCAAACTATTCCCGCCCAAGCGTTATCTTGACAGACATTCCCTATTATGCTTATATTCTCCACCCCCTCAACGAATATCCCTATCCCTCCGTATTCCGGTTTATGAACGCCGTTTCTCTTGCAGATATTGTTCTTCAAAAGAACCGCTCCCTGAATATGATGGATGTTTATCCCGTGATTGTTCTCCTCAACAATGCAATTCTCCACAATCGTATTCCCTTTCCCGTAGGAAACGAGGATTCCCTCCCCGCTGCATCTCCTCACTATCACATTCCTTATTAAACAATTATCGCAATTGTTCAGACTTATCCCATAAATCCCCGTCTTATGATATTCGCCCAGAAGCTCCCCATCAACCACCAAATCCTCAATGATAATCCCCTTATTCCCTCCCTCAACATCAGCATTTGAAATCACCCTATTATCGGGATACTGCCTTTCCCCTATCGCTATCGTCGGCTTCAAAATCGTTCCCGCTCCCGCGCCTCTCAATATTACACTGGATGGAATCTTCAGCGTTTTCTCAATCCTATATGTTCCCGCAGGCAGTAAAAGAATCCCTCCACCCTCCTTTCCCAACCTATCCAACGCCTCTTGTATCTTTCGCGCTTCCTTCACAACCTCAACCCCCATTGTGACGCTCTCAGAGTGAACGAATGTAGTTAGAAAAAGCGTTAAAATAAGCCTTATTGACAATTTCTTCATTTTATCTTAAACAAATACACCTCTCTATCTGCAAATAGCAGCTCTAAATATGGACAAGATAAGGGATTGGAAAGCAATTTGTCAATTACTTTTTCGCTCTTGGGATTTCCCGGAGCGAAAATCCTGTTTATTATTATGTGGGTTATGCCGAGCTTCTTATATCCTTCAATCAATTCCCCAACGCTTCTGAATTTCTCATAGGGTATCATCGTGTGATGACCGGGGTCAGCCCAGATGTATTCCCTATCAAGATAAAATCCTCTCGGCTCGCCTAAAAGGGCTATCTTGCTGTCTTTCGGCAAATTCTCGTTAACGAATTCATAAACGGGATAGGGTTGAAAAACCCTTCTTATGAAATCCTCTCTGCTCTCCAAACCCAATGCCACCGCGAAGCAAGGATAGGTCATCCAGGAGAAAAGGAAAAGATGAAACAGATAAGAGATTCCCAAAAAAGAAGCAAAAATCATCTTGAATGGCTTTCTCCAAAATCTGAGCAAATTCTTCGCCAAAGGAATGGGAAGGATGGCGAGTATGGGAAGGAAATAGCGAATGTTTTGGCTTAAAAGAAACCATTGAATCGTGGAGAGGAAAATAAAAGCGAGGAAGAAAGGCTCATATAATATGAGGGGAAGAAAGGCGAGATAAAGGGGACCTATTAGGACGAAATAGGGATTGGCTCCCGGGTCGAAGAATTTGCCGGGATGAAATGTGAGGTTCCATGGAAGGAGGATGAACTGAATCAATCCCCTTCCCATCCCCATAGATAGCTGAGCTTTCCTATATGCTTCAGCTGCCTCAGCGTTCCAAAGCCTGCCATCAAATATGCTGTAGAGAAAGGGATAAACGGGATTTCCCGTATAGATGTAGCTTTTCAGATACCAGGGGAGGGCGAGGAGAAGAGC
>Ga0209225_1005017_pt1 | contig 10126 bp, 8 predicted proteins | sample WasSprMetagenome_FD_184732 | JGI IMG/M metagenome (GOLD analysis project Ga0209225, IMG submission 184732) | Sulfidic aquatic microbial communities from Washburn Spring, Yellowstone National Park, USA - WS (SPAdes) (version 3) | ecosystem: Environmental > Aquatic > Thermal springs > Hot (42-90C)...
CGTGGTTTTTCAGCTTTTCCGGGCTGTGCACGTCTATTGGTTCTGGCGCCACATTCATATCCCCGCAGATCAGAATTTTTTCGCTTAGATCCAATCCCTTAAGCCACCGATAGAAATTTTCGAGCCATTTGAGCTTGTAAGCGTACTTTTCACTGTCTATTCTAAAACCCTGAGGAATGTAGACGTTAATAATCTTCAGATGGCCGAAATCTGCAAATATGAGCCTGTCTTCATCCTCTCCGTTTAATCCGAAGCTAAACCGAACAGGCTCTCGCACAGAAGCAAGAGCAACCCCGCTCTGACCTCCTCTGCCCCTGAAAAGAACGTGATAACCCAACCTGTGAAAGTCCGCTGCGGGAAATTTTCTGTCCTCAACCTTTGTTTCCTGCATGCAGAAGAAGTCAGGCTTTTTTTCTTTGAGCCATGGAATTACGATGTGCAACCTCGAGTTTATGGAATTGACATTGAAGGTCGCAACCTTCATGGAGTTATTTTTGAGATTAAAATTAAAAATCTTTCTTCAAGTTTGAGCTCTTGCAAAATCCATTCAGCGGACACTCATCGCACTTCGGATTTCTTGGAAGACACACTGTCTGGCCAAACCCAACAAAGGCAGAGTTCACCCTGCCCCACAGCTCCACAGGAAAAATTTTCTTCAATTCCTCCTCCGTTTGTTCTGGCTTTTTCGTGTTCACAATTCCCAGTCTGTTTGCAATTCTGTGAACATGCGTATCAACTGCAATCGCTGGTTTTCCCATATAGGCCAGAACTATGTTTGCAGTCTTTCTGCCAACCCCCGGAAGCGCAAGAAGTTCCTCTATAGTTTCCGGAAACTTTTTTCCCTTAAGTATCTCCGCTATTGCTTTTATCCTCCTAGCCTTAACTTTATAAAACCCCACAGGCTTTATTAGCCTCTCTATCTCATCTAACTCCATTTCTGCAATTTCATCAAGAGATTTAGCTTTGGAAAACATATTTTCGGAAGCTTTTGCGGTTTGTTCATCTCTGGTCCGTGCGCTCAGGACCGTTGCAATGAGTATCTGCCAAGGTTCAAGACTAGAATTGTGTAGAAATACTGGAGCATTTCTTTTCTTTCCCTCCTCTTCCATGAGCTCTACAAGCTTCAGCGGATCCATATTCACGATAGAATAAGTTTTTAAAAAGTTCTCCCACTGTTAAGGCCATGAAGTTCGATTATGCAAAGGCAGGTGTGGACATAGACAAGGCCAACAGGGCCATAAGCACCCTCACAGGGATCGTAAAATTTAAAAGAACAGGTTTTGGGGCGCCAATTCTGGTTTCCCATTACGCAGGAGTAATTGAAGTCGGTGATTTTGGGATTGCGATCACAACAGATGGTGTCGGGACAAAGATACTTGTAGGGATTGCAATGAAAAAATACGAGACGCTTGGAATTGACTGCGTGGCCGCCAATGTCAACGATCTGCTTGCGATAGGGGCCGAGCCTCTGGCGATGGTGGACTACATTGCTATGCAGAAGATAGACGAGGAGATCATCGCGGAAATCGCAAAGGGACTTGAAGAGGGCTGCAGAATTGCAAACATAACTCTGGTTGGGGGAGAAACGGCCACTCTCCCCGATATGATTAAAGGCTTCGATCTGGCAGGAACCGCATTGGGAGTTGTGAGGAAGGACAGGATCATAACGGGAAAAGATGTAAGGCCGGGAGACGTGATAATGGCCCTGCCGAGTTCGGGCATCCACTGCAACGGGCTTACTCTGGCCAGAAAAGTGATCGAAGCCAGCGGGTTGAGCTACTTTGACAAATTCGGCGAGAAGACCATAGGAGAAGAGCTGCTGACTCCAACCAGAATATACATGGAGGTTCTTGACATCATAAAGAACTGCGAGGTTCACGGTCTGGCCCATATAACTGGCGGGGCGTTCAGAAAGCTAAAGAGGCTAAGAAAAGACGTGAAATACGTTATAGATTCGCCGCTTAAGCCACAGGAAATATTCAGGTTCATTCAGAAGCTGGGAAACGTTGACGAGCTCGAGATGTACCGCACCTACAACATGGGTATGGGTTTCCTGATAATAGTGCCCGAGGAATCCGTAAGCTGCGTCGAAAAATTCGGAGCGAAGAGGGTTGGCTACGTCGAGGAAGGAGAGGGTGTATTCGTCAGAGATCTCAGGCTTGACTGAACCCGGGATTCCTTACGTTCCCGATTACGCACTGCAGGCAATAAAAAGGAGGGTAAGAGAGTTCGAGAGACTTGGAAAAGACGGAATCGTTAAATTCAACTTCAGACCATTTTTGGATTTAGAAGTCGAGGCAACGGTCGAAACTGAACTCGCATTCTGCATCTCCACCGCCAACTCATCTGCGAGATCCGGTCTTAAGTTTCAGAAATCTCTCGAAGACCTGGATCTATCGAAGATCGATGTGGAAAAACTTGAGAAGCTTTTAAAGGAAGCTGGGGTTCGTTTTCACAGGAAGAAGGCTTTTTATATACGTCATGCGCTTGAAAAGTTTGCAAGCTTCAAAGCTGATTGGAAACCAGAAAGAGATTTGCTTGTCAAAGAGTTTTACGGTCTCGGATTAAAAGAGGCGAGCCATTTTCTCAGAAATCTGGGTGAAAAAAACGTAGCGATTCTCGACAGACACATTTTACGATGGCTTGGATACGATCACAGGTCTCTGACCAGAAAAAGATATGCTGAAGCAGAAATCAAGTTGCAAAAAATTGCTTCGGAATACGAAATCAGCGTCTCCGAGCTCGACCTCATGATCTGGTTTTCAAAAACAAAAATGGTTTTAAAGTAGTCAGATCTTTAACGCGAGATCGAATGCCTCGTGAGTTGCATCGATTGCCTTCCTCGGTTTTACACAGTCTCCGATCTTGTATAATTCGGGAACTTTACCATTAAGCTGGTCGTAAAGGCCATCATTTGGTCTGGTTCCCACTGCAAGGATTGCAGTATCGCATTCTATCTCTCTAACGCCTTTTGGCGATTCAACCACCACCGCATTCCTTTTTATCTCCACCGCCTTGGTTTCTGTGAGGATTTCAACGCCTTTCTGGTTCAGGTATAGCAAAACTGTCCAGCGGGTGCTTATTCCGATATCCTGTCCGACTTTAGGAAGCATCTCGACGAGTGTGACCTTGCATCGATCTGCCAGATGGGCTGCAGTATCGCAGCCAACGCCGCCTCCGCCTATTACAACCACCTTCTTCCCAACCCTGACCTTTCCGCTGAGCACATCGAATGCGGTTACGGCATTTTCAACTCCAGGAATCTTTGGAATTATGGGGCTTGCACCGACCGCGATAATAGCGACGTCAGGTTTTTCTGCCAAAACCTTCTCCGCTGTTGCCGTGGTTCTGTAGTGAATCCTGACTCCCAGTTTGGGCAAAACATTCATAAAGTACCTCCCTACCTCGGCAAACTCATAGGCCAGTGGGGAGTTGGAGGCAATGTTTAGCTGGCCGCCGAGTCTTTCAGTTTTCTCAAAAAGAACGACTTCGTGCCCCTTTCTTGCAAGGTATTCGGCGGCCGTGCAACCTCCCGGACCTCCGCCAACGATTACAACCTTCTTCCTTCTCTCGGCTCTCAAATTCCTCAGTTCAGCCTCTCTTCCGGCCGCGGGATTCACAAGACAGGTTACAGGCAGTCCCTGCATCACGCTGTCCATACATCCCTGATTGCAGGCTACACAGTGTCTTATCTCATCCATCCTCCCCTCCTTTGCCTTTTTCGGGAATTCAGGATCCGCAAGCAAAGCTCTGAACATAGCGACCATGTCAGCCTTGCCCCCCTGCAGAATTCTTTCCGCAACAAGCGGGTCGTTTATTCTGTGCCCGATTATTACCGGAACGCTTACGGCCTTTTTAATCTCCTCTCCGAGGTAAGCAAAACCCCCTCTTGGAACAAGCATCGTGGTTAACGGGCGTCGAGATTCGTGCCAGCCCGCCATGACGTTGATCGCACAAACTCCCGCATCTTCAAGAATTTTCGCGATGACCTTCATTTCCTTAACAGTATTCCCGCCCTCTACGAACTCGTCACCCGGTATTCTTATCATCACGGGGAATTTTCCGCACTTCTCTTTGATCCTCTGGATGATCTCAACCGCGAATCTCGCTCTATTTTCGATACTTCCGCCGTATTCATCCGTCCTTTTGTTAGTCGCAGGACTGAAGAACTGCGAAATGAGGTAGCCTGCTGAGCCGATCAGCTCCACCGCATCGAATCCCGCTTTTTTTGCCCTCAGTGCCGCGTCTGCAAACTCTTCCTCGATCTTCAAAATTTCCTCTTTGGTTAGCTCTCTCGGGGTTCTCTTGCTGAAGATCGGGGGCGGGATCGGTGACGGTGCAACGGGCGTTCTTTCGAGATCAAAAGATATCTCGTATCTTCCCGGATGCCAGAGCTGCACGGCGCATTTTACATCGTACTCGTGAAAAACATCTACCAATTTGGCGAGCTCGGGAATATACCTATCTTCATGAATCGCCAGACCACCGAAAAAGTGAGGTTCAATCTTTGCAACACCGACAATTGCAAATCCTATGCCCCCCTTAGCGCGTTCTCTGTAAAAATCGAGCATTTTTTCTGTAACCCCTCCCTCGAAAGTATGGTAGTTCAACTCTGCTGCGGGCATCAATATGCGATTTTTTACCCTCATTCCCTCAATTTCAATCGGTTCGAAAAGCTTCATGGCACAAGTTTTAAATAGCATATAAAATACTTTCTATTTGGCCCAAAGGAAAGTTTTCATACAAAACGACCAAACAATCTGTTAAAGAAGGAAAGAGAATAACGCTTGACAATCAAATCCCCCTCGATCTGGATGTCATCTTCAGAAATTCCGAAGCTCTCCATCGCCAAACGAATGTGTTTGATTTTCCTAGGATCAAAGCCCATTAGCTTCGCGCAAACAAAATCGCAGGCTATTACGTTGTCGCTGGCCACCATGATGCCGTGATTCAGCGGAACTGTTCTGGATTCGTCCTTATTGCCTCCGATAACTCCATCAACGATTGTTAAAGGTGGCCTCGTGTATTTGAGGAGATCTACCAGCTTCTGGCTGATCCTAGGATGCATGTAGACCGCCGGTTTTTTTCAGAAAACCCATGTTATTCTTTATACCCAAAGTGACGATTGTTTTATGGTGAACTTTCATTTTCGGGACGCTTATGTATCTGTTTCTGGCATCCAGAGCTGTTTTGGCCATCTTAACCTTTTTTAGGGCTTTTCCGTTAATATCAACTTCCACAAAATCGTCTTCGTTCAGGTTCACGCATCTGGCCAGATCGTATAGACCAAAGGACTCGAAGCACTTCTTTGCCGTATACTTGCCAAAGCCTCCCTCCACAACCGTGAGCTCGTGTCCGTGATCTTTTGCGCAGGTCAATATCGCCTTTATGACCTCGGGATGGGTAATGCAGCCGCTTTCCGGATCAGCAGCCCTAAGAAAATTCGGCTTCAGATAGGAACATTTTTCGAAACCAAAAACGTCGTAAATCCTTTCTACGAAATCACTAACTTTCCTGTAGTTCTCCACACTGCCGACTAGAACTTTCGGCATGCCCGCATTCTGTGGTGGGATTTAAAATTATTGTCCGCTCTCAAAGACAAAAATGGAATTGAACACAGATTTGCGCAAATCTGCCAAACTCAAACTCAACAGCAAGCTAGGGTTTTTCGCAGGATCTTTGTAAAAGTTTTTAAGCCATTCTCAAACCTCTCTCCGTGGATCTCGGGATAATCTTCAGCGGAAAATTTGGAGAAAGATTTGTCTGCAATATTGCCGCTCCCGAACTCTGTCCCAAGTTCGGTGCTTGCGGAATAGACGGATGTGATTTCTGCAAAAAATACGATTTCTCATCCCGAATCTCATTTGTTCATGAATTACCAGATCCCTCTGCGATGGGGCTTTACATAGAGGATCCAGAAAACCATGTTCCGGAATTTTCCTGCGACGTTTTAATCGCAATAAACGTTCATCCGGACATTCTGATCTCCCTTACAAAAATAGGGGATTTTAAGGCTCTCCTAGTACCCGCCTGTGATCAGAAATGGTGCTCTCCGGGATTAAGAAGACAGCTAAAGGAAAAATGCGAGCAGATCGGTGTTGAATTCGATTCCCCAAAACCCTTCTGCAGTCTTATTCCTGAAGGAAAAACTCTGGAGAGGTTCTGCAACGAATTTTGTCTGGGACGCCCGGAATTTTATGCAAAAATGGACGACGACGCAATAGAGGCTGTTGAAGTGCTCAGGAGCGACGCATGCGGTTCCGCGTATTACGTGGCAAAAAAGATGCGCGGTTTTGTGATAGAAGATAGAGAGGAACTTTACAAGGAGATTCACCAGCATCAGTGTGCTTATCCATGCATGGCGAGTATGGAGAGAGATATAGAGCTAATAGAGGCCCCATTTCATCTTGCAGGCTACATAATGGTCTACAACTTCTGCAAGGCCTTGGGGATTGATGCCGCGGAGTTCGTGCCCGAACACTTCAGGAAAATAGTTTTGGTCTAGTTTTATGAGGGTTCCGGAAATCGTTGAAAAACTCTGGGAAAAATACGGCCTTGAAGAGAACGTAAGGAAGCACTGTATTGCAGTTGCAGAGATGGCCTTAAAGATTGCTGAAAGTGCGGAAAGAAGGGGATACAGGGTAGACAAGGGAGCCGTACTTCTCGGAGCACTTCTGCACGATATCGGCAGAGCTATCACGCACGATCCATTCAAGCACTTTTTGAGATCTGCCGAGATTCTCAAAGCCGAAGGACTTGATGAAAAGATCGTAAAAATTGCGGAAAGACACTTCAGCGCCGGTATCAGTGCAGAGGAGGCGAAAAAGCTGGGATTGCCAGAAAAGGATTACCTTCCGAAGAGCCTGGAAGAGAAAATCGTGAGCTTCGCCGACAACATAACCTTTGGTTCAACAGTTAGGGACTTTGATAGCTTCCTCAGGAGGCTTTATAAGATCGATTCAGAAAATCCGCAGCTCAGATGGTTTACGGATGCGACAAGGGAGAGGGCAATTAAAATGAAGTTGGAAATGGAGGAGATAAGTGGCATGCGTTTCTAGGCCAGGATTTTTAAGGCAACCTTAACTAGGGAGGGATCGCTTAGCAGAACCTTCATAATTCTGAAAAAGACCGCCGGTGACAGGGTTGTAGAGGGGCGATCCATATGGATGCCCGAAAAATCGAAGTCTTTAAGAGCTTCGACTATTGACTCGATTTCCGAGTCCTTAAGGCCATAAATCCTTCTTATCCTATAACCGAGGTTGATCTCCTTTCCAATCTCCTTAAGAAATTCTCTCCGATACGACTCCAAATTTGGAAAGGCTTCAGCCAGCTTTTCCGCTGCTACCAGCAAGTAGTAAAGCCCACCACCTGTATGGGGCTTGACCATGCCAGCTGAATCGCCGATCAGAGCTACATTACCCTTAACGAACTCTACCAGTTCTAATGGGATTAAACCGGAGTTGAGCTCTAAAATGCTTCCTTCAAATCTCCTAGAAACCGAAGGATGCTTTTCCAGAAGGTTCCTGAGGTACAGAATGGCGTTGGTTTTAGCGATCACTCCAACTCTGGCAGTGTCACCCAATGGAACCGCGTAGGCAAAGAAATCGCTGTAGGCCCTTCCGAGATAGATCTCGACAAAGTTCTCATCAATGGCCTCAAATTTGACCTCAAACTGAACTGCTGTCAAGATTTCCGGCCTTTTAAAACCGAAAGCTTTGGCAACTTCGGAGTTTACGCCATCCGCACCGATTATGTATTCAGCAGATACCTCCCTACCCTCTACAACTGGCTTTAAGCCGTTGAATTTTACCTTTGATTTCAGCGCAACATTCGCAACCTCCGAAGCCTTCGAAAAAAGAATTTCATCGAAAACCTTCCTTTCGATGACATAGGCCTTGCCAGGAGCGGAGAAAAAGTTTCCCGATGGAGAAAAAAAGAAAGCGCCTTTTATTTCATTTTCCAAGGCTTTTTTTATCCTGCAGTATTTACTGTAGCTCTCGAAACACCTGTCGCTTATCAGTCCAGCGCATTGCACGGGAAAACCGGAACTCTGATGTTCCTCGACCAGCAGAACATCATTTTCTTTCCCCAAAAGCAGAGCACTCAGACTTCCCGCTGGGCCCCCGCCGACAATCAGGATCACAGATGAAGTTTGAGAAAAGATATTTATCTATGTTTTCCTCCTAAGGATGCACATGGAGATCATTTATGAAAAGCTCTGCCCGGTCTGCACCGGGGATCTGACAACCGAGGAAATAGATTCAAAATTTTGCGCTGTAAAAAATGTTTTCTTTTGTGAAAACAGGGATTTGGAGCCTTTCATCGAGTTTTTCAGGAAGTGTATAGGCGAACCGAGGGATATTCAGAAAATGTGGGCAAAAAGGATTCTGCGTGGTGAGAGCTTCACTCTAACGGCTCCCACAGGGATAGGAAAGACCTCATTTGGCCTCGCCATTTCTCTTTACCTAGCAAAAAATGGAAAAAGATGCTACATAATTTTTCCGACCTCAATACTTGTCAGGCAGGCAGTCGAAAACCTAAAATCCTATGCAGAAAAAACAGGGATTGAACTGAGCTTTAACGATACCGAAAAGTTACCGGTCGGATTCTATCACTCTGACATAGAGGCAAAGGATGCATTTTTTGAAAAAATCAGGGATTTCAGGATTCTCATCACAACCGCACAATTTTTGGCCAAGAATTTCGAGAAGATGAAGGAAATCACCTTTGATCTAATCTTTGTCGACGATGTTGACGCCGTGCTGAAGGCATCCAAAAACGTCGAAAGAATTCTAACCCTGCTCGGTATTGGAAAAGACGATAAAAAGGGTGTGCTGGTCGTATCCACTGCAACCGCTAAACCCGGAAAAAATGCCGAACTGTTCAGAAAGTTTCTGAATTTTACCATCGGATCTTCACAGTTCTATCTCAGAAACATCGAGGATGTAACTTTCGATGATTGGAGGCAACTGCCAAAACTGCTCGAAAAGCTGGGTCCCGGGGGGTTAATATACGCCAGAACTGTCGATGAGTGCGAAAAGGTATACGAGTACCTCAAAGACAGGTTCAGAATCGGGATTGTGACCTCAAAAGATTCAAAAGACTTCGAACTGTTCTCCAAAGGTGAGCTAGATTACCTTGTTGGTACTGCCCATTACTACGGACTGCTTGTAAGAGGAATTGACATGCCGGAAAGGATAAGATTTGCAGTGTTTCTGGGTAGTCCCGTGCTTAAATTCAAAGTAGAAGACATTGAAACGGCCTCCATTAACACCATCAGAGCTCTTGCTCTCATCTTAAAGGAAGACAAAAGAGTTGAGAACTTCATTCCGAAACTGAAGGCGATAAGGAGGGTAGAAAAAGAGCTTAGGGAAACTCTCAAGCAGGTAATTGCAGAGGGAAATTTAATTGTCAAGGATGCGGTAATAAGGAGGGGCGAAGTGATCCTACCCGATTTAAGGACTTACCTACAGGCCTCAGGCAGAACCTCGAGACTGTATGCAGGGGGTATAACTAAAGGTGCAAGCTTCCTCTACGAAGGCGACTCTGAAGTTCTGCATGCATTTCTGACGCGGGCCAGATATTACGATATAAGTTTCAAAACGCTAAACGAAGTTGATTTAGAAAAGCTTAGGCATGAGATCGATGAGAGCAGAAGCAAAAAAACAGGGGTTGAACTGATAAAACCTGCCCTCTTGATCGTTGAAAGTCCAACTAAGGCCAGACAGATCTCAAGATTTTTCGGACGCCCTAGCGTCAGACTCGTGGATTCTGTGCCCGTATACGAGGTACCGACCGATAAGTACCTCCTTCTTATAACCGCAAGTCTGGGACACTTGACGGATCTCGTGGTCAACCGGGGATACTATGGCGTTATCCTTGAGAACTTTGTTCCTGTTTACGGAACAATAAGGAAATGCAGAAAGTGCGGACACCAGTTTACAGAGCTAGAAGTCTGTCCGAAATGCGGTTCAAACGATTTAGATGATGCCTTTAGGAGGATCTCTGCTCTGAGAAAACTCTCCGAAGAGACTAATTTCGTGATAATAGGAACAGATCCAGATGCAGAAGGAGAGAAGATCGCCTGGGATCTTAGAAACCTTCTCTGCGGAAATGTAAAAAGGGC
>Ga0209225_1005020_pt1 | contig 10123 bp, 9 predicted proteins | sample WasSprMetagenome_FD_184732 | JGI IMG/M metagenome (GOLD analysis project Ga0209225, IMG submission 184732) | Sulfidic aquatic microbial communities from Washburn Spring, Yellowstone National Park, USA - WS (SPAdes) (version 3) | ecosystem: Environmental > Aquatic > Thermal springs > Hot (42-90C)...
TAAAGAGGCTCTTGGGAGGTTAGCCTTGCGATATCCTCCTGAATATCGAATCGAATTTGAGATTATGAATCAACCCCGTTTGCATGGTCCACAGAGGATTCGCCCCTGGTTTTGGCCTCGAGACCCCAGATTCCGAGCCGGATGGGGGATTGAATTTTGGACTGAGGATTTAGTGCAAAAGGTGGCCGACCGAAGGCAAACTGTTAGTAACAGTATATGAGAGGCGAACCAAGAATTGGATCGGATTGGGCATATTGGAAAAATTAACCTGAGCGCACTTTAACTTCTGAGATCGCGGCTTCACCGGGCAGCGGTGGGAGACGTCCCTCGGGCTGTATGACTACCAGGCGCGCTTCTATGACCCGGCCCTGGGTCGCTTCCTCCAGCCGGATCCCCGGGCGCTCAACCGGTATGCGTATGTCTACAACAACCCCTTGCGCTACGTCGATGGGGGTGGGCATCTCCCGGTCGTTCCCCTCCTGGTGGCCGGGGCGATCATCGCCCTCAAGGTCATCGACTACGGCTGGACGGCATGGGATGCCTACCAGAGCCTGCGGGTGCTGAACGATCCCAACGCCCCGGAGGCAGCCAGGGCCGAAGCCGCTGCCAACCTGGCCCTCATCGCCGTCACCGAGGCCGCCGAGCCCGATGACCTGCTCCCGGTCGCCCTGCCCCTCGATGACCTGGCCCGGAAAGGGATCTTGAAGGCAGGCCGGGAGCTCGGAGAACAAGCCACACAACAGGCTGTGGAGGAAGTCGCGTCTGCAGCCATCCGGAAGCCACCCATCGTCATCGGAGAGAATATGGAGCGCGTACGAAGGTATGCCCAGAAGATCGGCGGTAAGACTATTGAGGATTTCATCCCAAAGGGCGAATGGACTTTCGAGAAAAACCGAATCTGGATTCGGCAAATGCGGGAAGAAGGTCGCCTCATTGTGGATATCGGTCCAGATTTCAGTCGGCGGGTGCAACGCTGGAAGGAGGGGGAAGTTCCATGGTCCTGGGTTTATAACATGGAGCGGATGGAATTGAAGGGATATGAAAAATATCAGAAAATCTTTCGGCGTTTTGGGAAGTGGCGTGGAGGAGTTCCGGGCATAGATTTTTGACTGAGGAGGCGAGCGATGAGCGTTTCGCTTTCCCAGTTTTTCCTGGAGACTGTTCGGTCGGAATTCGCCTTCCTGGTGGAACAGCACGGCTTCTCAGGACCTTATTCAGACTTTTCTTCTTATGTAGACAAAGTTTGGTTTATGGGCAAGAATCTGGCGATCGAGTTCACTTTTGAATGGATGGATCAAGACATCTCTTGTCTAATTGTTCGCCTGGAAGATGGGAAAATGCCATCGGGCTGGGCTGTAAATGAGAAGGGGGAACGAATTCGGATTTATTTGGCGGTTTGGCTTCAAGAACGAGGTATCCATGAACCACTATTTACCCAAATAAAATCAAAAAATATAGAAGAAAAAATTAAAACTCGCATTAAAGATTACGCCAAAATATTGAAGAAATATGGTCATGATATATTACAAGATCGGGCAGATGTTGTGTTTGGATTGTAAAGCGACAAGCCACCCTGGGGCATTCCCTGCAACCGGATCCGCTAGTGCCGGAGCCTGGGAACCCCCAGGCGCTCAATCGCTACGCCTATGTTTACAACAACCCCCTGCGCTACACCGATCCCAGCGGGCACGTCCCGGTCATCCTGGTGATGATGGGGATTGGCGCCGTCAGCGGAGCGCTCATCAACTAAGGCGTCCAGGTGGCCGCCCACATCAGCCAGAATGGCCTTCAGGTGCAGGCCTTTACGAACGTCAACTGGGCTGCTGTCGGGGCCAGCGCCGTAGCCGGGGCGCTCGGTGGGGCCACCTTCTATGGAGCAAACGCGGTGTTTGCAGCGGCAACGTGCACAACGGAGTTTAGCCTTGGGAATATGGCTCTCTAGCGCGTTGAATGAGGTTGTATCAGGGCAAGTGGAGCTGGCAACGGCGGACATGCCGGAGGGGCAACTGGTGTGGCTGGGTGCTTTTACGCGGAATGTAGTTTTAGCAGGCGAGCTAAGCAATGATAGAAGTACGGTTTTTACCAAGGCAATCCCATTAAAACCGAGGCTTTTGGCCTTCTCCAGCTAAATTTTGACGAAGGGAATTTTTGCGCTATAATTTTTCAAAGCCCAAAGGCGATGACGGAGAGGAGTAGGCAGGGGGAGCCTGACAGAGAAGGGGAGGCGTGGCTGGAACCTCCCCACAGGTGAAGCCTGCTGAAGTTCGCTCCCGAGCCGGGCAGGCGAACAAGGATAACCTTAAGTAGTCTGCCCCGCAAGCCCTCCGTTAAAGGGGCAACCCTAAGGAGAGGGCTGGCTCAAGCCAGCCAAACAGGGTGGTACCGCGGAGAGGAAAGGCTGCCTCTTCGTCCCTGGAGGCAGCCTTTTCTTTATACCTCAGCCAGGAGGGTAAAAATGCTGGAAAAGATTAAAAGCCTGCGGGAAAAAGCAATCCAAGAGCTGGAAGCTTTAGCCGACTCTAACTCCCTTGAGGAATGGAAGAGGACTTACCTGGGCAAGAAAGGCCTGGTAACTCAGTTCCTACGCCAAATAGGAAGCCTCCCACCAGAGGAAAGGCCCAAAGCAGGAGAAGCAGCTAACCTCCTGCGGGACGAACTTACCCAACTCTACGAAAAGAAAGCTTCAGCCATCAAAGAGGCCGAACGCCTCCAGGCCGCCAAAGCTCAAGCCATTGACGTAACTCTCCCCGGAAGGAGGCCTCAAATCGGTGCCCTCCACCCCGTAACCCAAACCTTGAGGGAAATCATTGAAATATTCTCCCGCATGGGCTTCGGAGTCTATGAAGGGCCAGAAGTGGAATGGGATGAGTATAACTTCGGCCTCCTTAATATCCCGCCCGAACACCCGGCCAGGGATATGTGGGATACCCTCTACATAGCCCCACCTTACGGTAAGGACGGAAATATGCTCCTCCGAACCCATACTTCCCCAGACCAGATAAGGGTCATGGAACTCACAAAACCACCAATAAGGGTTGTGGTCCCAGGAAGATGCTACCGCCACGAGGCCACCGATGCCAGCCACGAGTGGATGTTCTACCAGGTAGAAGGCTTGGCCGTAGATAAAGGCATAACCATGGCCCACCTCAAAGGCGTCCTCACTACATTCGTCCGGGAAATGTTCGGAAAGGAGAGGAAAGTGCGGTTCCGCTGCGATTACTTCCCCTTCGTAGAACCAGGGGCCGATATGGCCATGGATTGCATCGTCTGCGGAGGAAAAGGCTGCCGAGTGTGCAAGTTCACCGGCTGGCTGGAAATCCTGGGAGCCGGAATGGTCCACCCCCAAGTCCTGCGCAATGTGGGGATTGACCCCAACATCTATACCGGCTTCGCTTTCGGCATGGGGGTGGAAAGGATTGCTATGCTAAAGCATAAGATTGATGACATCCGCTATTTCTACGCTAATGACTTGCGGTTCCTGAAACAATTCCGAGCTTAAAGGAGGGGAACAATGAAGGTGCCTTTGAGCTGGCTGAAAGATTACGTGGAAATAAAGCTTCCTCCAGAACAGCTCGCCTATAAGTTAACCATGGCCGGCTTTGAAGTAGCCGAAATCCACCGAGTGGGCGAGCTTTGGGACCGGGATAAAGTCTTCGTTGGCCAAATAGTAGAGGTAAAACCTCACCCCAATGCCGACCGCCTCACAATCGCCGTTGTGGATTACGGAGCCAGCGAGCCTGTAGAGGTGGTCACGGGAGCCCCAAACATAAAAGTGGGCCAAAGTGGGCAGAAAGTCGCCCTGGCCCTCGCTGGAGCCCGCCTTGTGGACCCCTACGCTCCCCAGAAAACTTACTTTACCCTTAAGCCAACCAAGATAAGAGGAGTGCTTTCCCCCGGGATGGTCTGCTCCGAAAAGGAATTGGACTTATCCGATGAACACGAAACGGTCATAATCCTACCCGATGATGCTCCCGTAGGGATACCATTGGCCGATTACTTGGGCGATATCATCCTGGACATAGAAGTTCCCACCAATCGGCCGGATTGCCTATCAATCTTGGGGATTGCCCGAGAAGTAGCTGCCCTTACCGATGCCGAATTCCATCCCCCAATCATTGACTACCCGGAAGAAGGACCAGAAGCCAAAGAGCTTGTGGAGGTTGAAATTGCCGACCCCGACCTCTGTTCCCGCTATACGGCAGCAGTAGTGCTTGGGGTTGAAATAAAGCCATCGCCTTACCTCGTCCAGAGGCGCCTCAGGGCCGCCGGCATGAGGCCAATAAATAACGTTGTGGACGCCACAAACTACGTTATGCTGGAGCTGGGCCAGCCAATCCACGCCTTTGATTACGATAAAATCCGCGGCCGGAAGATAATCGTCCGAAGGGCCCGAGAAGACCGGACTTTCACAACCTTGGACGGCATCACACGCAGCCTCTTCCCCGATACCCTCCTCATCGCCGATGCCGAAGGGCCTGTGGCTATCGCCGGAGTGATGGGCGGGATGGAGAGCGAAGTAACCGACAAGACCAAGAACGTCCTCATAGAATCGGCCAACTTCAACCGAGTGAGCATAAGGAGAACATCGCGGCTATTGGGCCTGAGGACAGAAGCTTCCCTCCGCTTTGAGAAAGGCCTTGACCCATACCTCCCACCCGAAGGGGGGAAGCGAACTGCACAGCTCATAAAGGAATGGGCCGGCGGGACCATCGCAAAAGGCTTGGTGGAAGTCCACACACCGCTGCCCCCTCGCCGCACCATAACCTTCCACCTCAGCGAATTGGAAAGGTTCATCGGGATAAGCTACCCCAAAGAACAAGTTTCCTCCATCCTCGGCAAGCTGGGCTTTGAACTCAAGGAGGAAGAGCCACAGACCTACACCGTGACCGTGCCTACTCACCGAGGCGATGTTACAGAGCCGGCAGACTTGGTGGAAGAAGTGGCCAGGATAGCAGGCTACGACCTAATCCCAACGGAGATGATTCCGGCCCCCTCTTCCCCACAGATTTTCCCCGAGCTCCTCAAGTGGGAAGAAGCGGCCAAGGATGTGCTTGTAGCCTGTGGCCTCTACGAAGTCAAGACCTATGCCCTGATAAGCCAAGAACTCCTGGACCAATTCGGCCTTTCCTACCCCCTGCCTCTCCTCTCCGTCGCCAACCCAATGACTCCCGAACACGTTTTCCTCCGGCCGACCCTTCTACCAAGCCTCCTTCGCACCCTCGCTTACAATTTGCGCTTCCAGGACGGTGTTAAAATCTTTGAGCTGGCCCGAGTCTATCTCCCTCGGGAAAATGACCTCCCCCAGGAGAGAATAACTTTGGCCATAGCCATGGCCGGGGAAGCCGAAGAGCTGAGCTGGTTCGGAAGCAGCAGAAGGCTGGATTTCTTTGACCTCAAAGGAGTGGTTGAGGAACTGGTGGAAAGGATGGGCATATCAAACTATCAGTTCATCCCAGCCGATGAACGCACTTTCTTCCCAGGCCAAACGGCTTGGCTCAAAGTAGGCGAGGATACCATCGGAATCTTGGGCAAGCTCAACCCCGATATAGCCGAAGCCTTTGAGGTGGAAGAAGAGGTCTTCATGGCCGATTTCAACTTTGAGGCCCTCGCTTCCCACGCTTCCTCCCGGCGCGAATTCAAACCCGTGTCCCGCTACCCTGCTGTGGTCCAAGACATAGCCGTAGTGGTGGACGAGGAGATTCCGGCCGAGGAAGTGCGCAAGGTGATAATGGAAGCCGGTAAACCTTTCATCCGCAGTGCTATCCTCTTTGACCTATACCGTGGGAAACCAGTCCCGCCGGGGAAAAAGAGCCTCGCTTACTCTCTCACCTTCCAAGCCGATGACCGCACTCTCACCGACAAAGAAGTGACGAAGTTAAGGGAAAGGGTCATAAGGGAGCTGGAGAGGAAGCTCGGGGCCACATTGCGGGGGTGAAAGGATGCGGGCATTTCTCGCCGTGCTTCTGGCTATAAGCACATTTTTCCTCCTCCTTTTAACCCCTTATCCGTTCCTGGCCCGCCCTGAATTCATTCGCCTGGAGTACTCCCGCCCGCATTTCCCCCCTTCTTCTCGCTTCACCCCCGAAGAAAGGGAACACTTCTCCATCGCCACTTTGCGCTACCTCAACGCCAACGAAAGCCTGGAATACCTCAAAGCCCTGGCCGATGAAAATGGTCCAATCTACAACGAGCGTGAACTCGCCCACATGGCCGATGTCAAAAGAGTGGCTACCGGGGCTTTGTTCGTCCTGAGGTTTTCCTTGCTTCTTGCCCTTTCCTTAACTGTCATTTTCCTGTTCAAAGGGTGGAGGCGAGAGCTTTCCCTTGGCCTTGCAGGCGGGGCGGCAATGCTTGTAGCTTTAGGCTTAGCGATAGGGGTTACGGCCTTGGTAAACTTTGACTTCTTCTTCACCCTCTTCCACCGGCTCTTCTTTGAAGGAGACAGCTGGCTCTTCCCCTACACCGATTCCTTAATCCAGCTCTATCCCTTGCCTTTCTGGGTAGACGCCACCAAATGGTGGCTGGTTATTAGCGGGGCCTTGACTATACTCATGGGCCTCATAGCGTTAATACTCTATCGCTTCCCTTACGGCGCGGGCCAGGGCGGCAAACTCAGGGGCAAAAGTTAGGGAAAAGTCTCTGGGGTGAGGGAAGGGGATAATGAACTGAGCCTTCAGAGTGCCTGGGCGCGGGCCCATAACCATAACCCTATCGGCCAAGAAAATGGCCTCCTGAAGGTTGTGCGTGACCATTACCACGGTCTTGCAGCGGTTTCGCCAGAGGCCGGCAAGTTCTACGTTCAACCTTTCCCTGGTCAGGGCATCCAAGGAGCTGAAAGGCTCATCCAAGAAGAGGATATCGGGGTCGTAAACCAAGGCCCTGGCTAAAGCTACTTTTTGCTCCATCCCCCCGGAAAGCTCCCTGGGGTAAGTGTGGAGGAAGCCTTCAAGGCCCATGGATTTGAGGAGGGAAAAGGCCTTTTCCAGGGCTTCTGAGCCGTTGATTCCCCTCACTTCCAGCGGGAGGAGGACATTCCCCAAAGCGTCGCGCCAGGGCATGAGGTTAGCTTTCTGGAAGACAAAGCCCATCTCTGGTTTCGGTTCCCGCAGAGGCTCGCCCTTCCAGAGGACGAGGCCTGACGTAGGCCTAAGGAGGCCGCTCAGGATGCGCAGTAAAGTCGTTTTCCCGCACCCCGATGGCCCTACAATACATACAAATTCCCCTTCCCTCACCTCCAAGGAGACATCCCGCAGAGCCTCAACCGGGCCCCGCGAGGAGTTATAAACCATGCTGACGTTGCGTGCCTCCAGAATTACCACGGCTTTCTAAGGGACGAACTTGTTAGTAAAGGCTTCTTCTACACTGACTTCCTTGGTCACAAGGCCCATCTCTCGGAGGGTATTCAGTGTAGCCTCCCAGTCGGCTTTCTCCGTTCGGCCAAGGTGCGGCGCACTCCAGAACTTTATAGCCTCCTTGAGCACCCCCTTCTGCTCTTCCTTCATCTCCGGAACGTATTTCTTGCTTATCTCAAAAGCTTCATCGGGATTTTCCAAAGTATAGCGAAGGCCCTTCAAAAAAGCTCTGACGAGCCCTCGCACCAGCTCCGGGTTTTCCTTTATGGTCTTCTCATTGGTAATTATCCCGTTGGAGATAAGGTTAACCCGGTCGGCCACAGGTATTACGTTTACTTTGTACCCTGCCAAGCGGAGCCGGACCGGCTCGTTCATAGCGTAGCAGATGGCGGCATCAACAAGGCCTTGGGTTAAGCTTTCCACCTGGGTGTAGCCTATCTCTTGGAGGTTAAAATCCTCTTCCTTAAGCCCTTCGGCCTTGAGGAGGGCCCGCCACCCGACGTAGCTTGCTCCGAATAGGGCCGGTATCCCTATCTTTTTACCTTTGAGCTCCTGGAGGCTCTTTGCCCCTTTTTCCTCCAGCGAGACCACAACCACCGGGAAGCGGTGATACCATCCGGTCACATACACTACCGGTAGGCCCTGAGCTCTGGCCAGGAGAACTTGCTCCCCACTGGCCACAGCGAAGCTCAGTTCCCCCGTCCCCACAAGCTTGACCAAATCCACTTCCCAGCCATAGTTGAACTCAGGCTCAATGCCTTCTTCTCGGAAATAACCTTTTTCAATGGCCACGTAGAAAGGAGCGAACTGGACGTTGGGTATGTAGCCCATGGCTATGGTTACCTTTTGAGGAGCGGGGGTTGGTTTACTGCAACTGGCAAGAGCTGCGAGCAACAAGGCTAAAATGATCAGTTTGCCCTTCATGGTTTACCTCCATCTCATAAGTTTCTTTTCCAGCAAAGCCACGCCCAGGTATAAAGTGATGGCTATAGCTGCCAAGGAAGAGAGCGCCACGAAGAGGAGCGGCGTATCAAAGAGACCTCTGGCCAGGTTCACTAAAAAGCCAAGCCCCCTATCGGCGGCAATGAATTCTCCCACGACTGCTCCGATTACGGACAGAGTGACTCCAACCTTGACGCTACCCATGAGTATAGGCAGGGCGGCTGGAAGCTCAAGGAGCCAGAAAACTTGCCATCGGTTGGCCCTGAGGATGCGCATTAAATCGTAAAACTCTTGCTCCACGGCTCGGATGCCTACTATGGTCCCAACAAGCACTGGGAAGAATACCGTTAGTGCGCACACGGCTATCTTAGATGCCAAGCCGAACCCGAACCAGATTACTAAAAGCGGTGCGAGCGCTACCACGGGCATGGATTGGGAAACCACCACGAGCGGGGTAAGGTAAAACTCAAGGAAGGGGATTTTAGCCAAAAGGTAACCCAAGATGAAAGCTGAGAAAAGGCCCAAGCTTAAGCCTGCTCCTATCTCAAGGAGCGTAACCTTAGCGTGGAAGAGCAAGGTGCCATCGGCGAGGGCCAGCCAGAAGCGCCTGGCCACTTCTTCCGGATGGGGGAGGATAAAACTTGGGTATTGGCCTAAGCAAGCAATTGCCTTCCACAGAGCAAGGATTGTCACCACTGATAAGAGCCCGGCCAAGTAGCGAGCAATCCCTTTCACGTCTTCCTCCCAAATAAAATTGCCCCGAAGGCAAAACCTTCGGGGCAAGAAGAGAGTCCAAAAGCCCTATAAAAAGCCAAGGACCCTCCGGCTGACCTTCTCCCATCCGGACTATACCGTCGGCTCCGGCTTAGCGGCCCTTAAGGCCGTTGGACCGGATCAACCCAGGAGGTTTTCCTGGGCTCGCGGGCTCGACACCTTTAATCGGACCGGCAGGGCCAAACCGGTCCAGGTGTCCTACCGCCGGTCGGGAATTTCACCCTGCCCCGAAGGTCAAGCCGTTCCAGCGGGCATGATTATAATGGCAAAGGCCAAACTTGTCAAACGGGGGGTCCAGGGGGTTGTCGGGGGTGTGCCTTTCCGACCTAACCCCCTGACCCCCTTCCCTGCGAGGGAAGAGGGAAAATTTGGCCGGGTTCTCCCCTCTCCGCCTCGGAGAGGGGCCGGGGGAGAGGTTAACACCCCAAAACGCCGGCGAATCCTCAGCCCACGAGGGCGGGCAAAGGGGGGTCCATGGGGGCAAAGCCCCCATGGCAGGGGGTCTGGGGGATGTGCCCCCAAAAACCTCAAAAGGGGGCGAATTGCCCACATTAGCCACCCCGCCACGAGGGGGACCCAAAACGCCGGCGAACCCCCAGCCTACGGGGGTGGGCAAAACGGGGAGCCAGGTGGGCGAAGCCCCATGGCGGGGGTTGTGGGGGTGCCCCCCCACTTTCACGCCGACTGAAGTCAGCCTCTTTGAAAAAGGTCGGCCTCTGCCGACCTTGATTAAAGCGGGGGTGGAGGGGACGCAGCCCCCTGGCAGAGGGTCTGGGGGATGTGCCCCCAAAGAACCTTAAAAGGGGGCGAGTTGCCCACATTAACAAACCCGCCACGAGTGGGACCCAAAACTCTGGCGAACCCAAAGCCTACGGGGGTGGGTAAACTGGGGGTCCAGGGGGCGCAAGCCCCCTGGCGGGGGCTGTGGGGGTGCCCCCCACAAACTCAAAAGGGGGCGAGTTGCCCACATTAGCAACCCCGCCACGAGTGGGACCCAAAACGCTGGCGAACCCAAAGCCTACGGGGGGTGGGCAAACGGGGGGTCCAGGGGGGCG
>Ga0209225_1005036_pt1 | contig 10113 bp, 9 predicted proteins | sample WasSprMetagenome_FD_184732 | JGI IMG/M metagenome (GOLD analysis project Ga0209225, IMG submission 184732) | Sulfidic aquatic microbial communities from Washburn Spring, Yellowstone National Park, USA - WS (SPAdes) (version 3) | ecosystem: Environmental > Aquatic > Thermal springs > Hot (42-90C)...
ACCGGTGAAGGTGGTATAATTACAACTAATGATGAAAAATTTTATGAAAGAGCAAGGTATTTGAGAGATCAAGCGATGAGTAAAGAGAAAAGATATTGGCATACTGATATAGGATTTAATTATAGGATGACGAATATTCAGGCAGCTCTTGGACTTGCTCAACTTGAAAGAATAGAGGAACTTATAGAGAAAAAGAGACAGATATTTAAATGGTACAAAGAGTATTTGGGAGATATAGAGGGGATAAGACTAAATCCAGAAAAAGAGTGGGCAAAAAATGTTTATTGGATGGTATGTATGGTAATGGATAATAATTTTGGAATAACTAGGGATGAACTTATGAAAAAGTTAAAAGAGAAGGGGATAGATACAAGGCCATTCTTTTATCCTATAAGTCAGATGCCTATGTATAATTATGGTATAATAAATAATGTCGCTTATAAGATTTCTCAGGTAGGCTTGAATCTACCAAGCGGGGTCAATCTAGATAAAGATGAGGCGGAGTACATATGTGAAAACATAAGAAAAATTATAAAATATAGAGGATAAGAATGAAAGTAAGAGTGGGAATATTAAGTACAGCAGATCCAAAGAGTGGTGGTATATATCAATATACTTTATCGTTACTTGAGGCTTTTAGCAGTTACTCCTCTAATAAATTCGAATATATTCAGATAAGACTTCCAAATTTTCCTAAGATTCTTAAGGAAGACATAGTGATAAACCAAGATAAAAGCAATATTATTTTAAAAATTAAGAGGCTGATATTTCAGCAATTTGGTCTTAAAATTGGTGATATATTAGGGTCTTATAATCATCCAGAGTTGAAAGATATAGATTTAATAATATCTCCTGTGGTAGCAGCAATGCCTCTTTATATGCAAAAGCCATTTATTATGTCAATATACGATTTCCAGCATAAATATTACCCATCGTTCTTTACGATAAAAGAAAGGATTCTAAGGGAAATTACATTTTCTGTAAGCAAAAGGGCTAATATGCTTGTTTGTGAGTCATCATTTGTTAAGAGAGATATCGAAAAATTTTTAAAAATTCCTGAAGAAAGAATTAGAGTGATAACATCTCCTCCCCCTAAATATATCCAGAAAATAAATATTGGTGGTCAAGATGTAATTAATGTAAAAAGAAAATATGATTTACCTGAAAGATATATCTTTTATCCCGCTCAATTTTGGTTTCATAAAAATCATATTAAACTTCTTGAAGCGCTAAGTTTATTGAGAAATAAATATAATACAATTGTTTCACTTATCCTTGTAGGCTCAAAAAAGAATAATTTTGATAACGTAATGAAAGCTATAGAAAAACTTAATCTTGAGAGGCAGGTAAAATACCTTGGTTATGTCCCAGATGAGGATATGCCATATCTATATAAGCTTTCTACAGCTCTTGTAATGCCTACGTTGTTTGAATCTGTGAGCATGCCCATCTGGGAAGCCTTTTATTTAGGGGTGCCAGTTGTGTCTTCTAATGTATGCGCTTTGCCTGAGCAAGTTGGTGATGCAGGACTTTTATTTGACCCGTTTAATATAGAAGATATGGCAGAAAAGATTTATAGAATTTGGATAGATGAGAATCTAAGAGCAGAACTTGTTCAAAAGGGGTATAATAGAATAAAGGATTTAACATTGGAGAATTATGCTAAACAGTGGGAAGATGTGATTAAGGAGGCTCTAAATGAATGAGAGAATATATTCAACTAGAAATTATAGTATGGTAATAGAAAGTTTATATAGAAAACTTGATAACCCCAATTTTAAAGGCTCTATAAATGCAATTTTTATTTTATCTATTGTAATTTTCCATACTTTCTCTACTTTAAATTTTAATAATAAATTAGTAGCCTTACAATTTTATAATTTTGCGTATTACTATATGACTATGTTAATATTGTTTCTCTTTATAACTCGAATTAGTGTGATTAAAATTAATAAGCATCATTTCATATTTATTGTTTTCTCTATTTATTGTTTTCTGAATTTGTGCATGAGAAAAAACTTAGACATTTCATATGCTTTTATGTTCTTACTTTGGGCTCTTTATATAGTAATAATATTTCCTTTATTTTGTAGAGATAAAAAAGAAACAATCGAGTTGATGACTAAAAGTTTGGTAATTTATTTAGTTCTATTTCTGCTCTTATTAGCTGCTTATTCTTATTACAATAATATACCGTTATATAGAATAGACTGGAATCCTATTAGTAACTCACTGAGGCCAAGGTTTACTAGTGGTTTAGTAAATCCAGTCTATTATTCAAAATTAGTCTCAGTTTTGATATGGATTTCCTTACTCGCTTATATTCTTTTCAGATCAAAATTCTATTTATTGATTCTTATGCTTGCAGGAATTATTTTGTTAATTACAGATGTAAGAGCTCAAATATACGCCTCAATATTTGGGATTGTGTTCTATATGTTGAATATTAAAAAAGTAAGAAAGATAGAGAGGATTTTGGGATTAATATCTTTATTTATCATTTTATTAGGTTTTTTCTTAAATATAATGAGCGCAGATTATAGTAGAATTGATGCTTTTACATCTGGTAGAATTGATGCTTGGAGTGACGCAGTAAGAAAAACGTATAAGGATAATGTTACTATAAACTTTTTACTAGGCAGTGGCACTAATGTATGGGGGATGGAACTATCTAGCCAGGAGAGGACTGCACACTATGACAATCTTTATTTGGAAATCCTTTTGAGATATGGAATAGTGGGGTTTGTATTACTAATCTGTGCATTTTGTGATATTCTATTTTCAATAAATAATCGAATTAAATATGTAGAGGAAAGAAAGAAAAGGAGTCTTATTTGGGCAAAGGCGGTAATTTTTGTAATTTTACTTAATGGAGTATTTGATTTTATAATCCCTTCCTTAGGGAATCCTATAAATATAGTCCTACTCCCGTTGGCACTTAATGCTATCAGTTGGAGCAAATTTATTTAACGGAGGTTATAGTGGGATATAAAGGGAACTCTGAAATTGTCAAAGAACCTTTAATATATATTGCTATTGCTCATTTCAACTTATTAGAACATTTACTTAAATGTATTGAATCAGTTTATAACCAAGGGTATGCTGTAAGTGTTGTAGTGTACGATGATAATTCGCCTCAAAACGTAAAAGAAGTATTATCTCAAAAATTCCCGGACGTAATTTTAATAGAAGGTGATGGTAATAGTTGGTGGGCTGGGGGTACAAATAGAGCTATAGAAGAGTGTTTAAAAAGAGGTGCTGACTATATCTTGCTATTAAATCCTGATACTATAATGGAAAGGAATTCTCTTTCTTATCTTTTGAAAACTGCCACTGAAAAAGGCAATGCTATAGTTGCTTCTGTGGTGATAAAGCAAGATGAGCCCAATAAAATATGGTGGGCTGGAACTAGATTAGAACACTTTCCTTCATGGTTCCCTCTAATTGTAGTAACACGGTACTTATTTAAAAAAGGAGATATTTCTTTGCTTCCTAGCGAAGCTTATAAGACATCAGAAGTTCATGGAAGAGGGGTTCTTATTCCTGCTCAAATATTTAAAAAGATAGGTTTATATGATAGTAAGGTATTTCCACATTATGGAGCAGACATTGATTTTTCTTGGAGATGTATCAAAAATAATATCGATTTATATATTGAACCTAAAGCAAGGGTAATGCTAGATTACAGAAGTACCGGTAAGAAAGTAGGAGGATGTTTTCTTGTAAAATTAAAAAACTATTACCAGTTTCTGACAAAAAGAAAAAATGGGGAGTTTTTAAGAGTTTCTTGGAATTTGATTAAAAGACATATGCGATTGACTCAATTAATACCTACCTTTTTATTCTGGCTTTTATTAAATACAATAAGATTTTTTAAGGAGAAATGATTATGAAAGTATTGTTAGTCCATAATTTTTATAGACGACGATTTATTGGAGGAGAGGATATTGTCTTTCAAAATGAAGCCAAAGCCTTAAAAGAGAGGCTTGGAGAGGACAATGTATTCATATATACATCTTCAAATGATTCAATAAGTATATCTAAGATTCCCTTTAGTATTTGGTACTCAAAGAAACATTTCCAAAATGTTTACAAAATGGTAAAAGAATATAAGATAGATATTGTTCATGTGCATAATACTTTTTTAGACTTAACACCTTCTATCTTTGAAGCTGCTCATGTTGCTGGAGCGAAAGTTATACAGACCCTACATAATTACCGGTGGTGGTGTCCAAATGGCGTTTTATATAATCAAAAGTTGAAGAAAATATGCGAAAATTGTGTAAATAAAAAAATTCCTCTTCCAGCTATTTTGTTTAAGTGTGATTATAATAGTTATTTAGCAACATCGCTTATAGCATTTGCAAATGGATTTTATAATTTTAAGAGATTTCAGCAATTTATAGATAGATTTATTGTTATGACGGAATTTGCCAAACAGAAAGTAATAAGTTTCAGTGTTCCAGAAAAGAAAGTAGCTATTAAACCTAATTTTGTGTCAGTATTGGTACCTACACAGATATCTCACCAGAGAAATAAGTATCTCTTTGTAGGTAGGGTCGATTATATAAAAGGTATTGTTCTTCTGCTTGAAACATGGAAACAACTTCCAGATAATTTAGAACTTCATATTGTAGGGGCAGGACCTCTTGATGATTACGTAAGACAAGTTTGCAGTCAACATAAAAATATCTTTTTCCATGGCAAAGTGAGTAGAGAAGAAGTCTTTAATTGGATGGCTAGCACTTCCTTTTTGATTATGCCTTCATTGTGGTATGAAACGTTTGGCCTGACAGTTATTGAGGCTATGAGTGTTGGAACACCAGTATTAGTAGCAAATATTGGGCATATGAAAGAATGGGTAAAAGATTGGTATAATGGCTTCTTATTCAGCCCAACACAAGAATCTTTAAAATCTGTAATTCTAAAATCTTATAATATTGAAGATGATCTTTATTGGGCTCTATCTAAAAATGCCATTGATTTCAGTAGAAATTTCACTGAGGAAAAAGTACTTGAAAAGTTGATTTCCATATATAAGGAGGTCCTGGATGAGTCACATCATTGTTGTTAGTGGTATCGATTCATCTGGAAAGTCTACTCAAATAAAAAATATTGAAAAATATTTTAGAAGCTTGGGAATTAGATATAAAGTTGTTTGGAGTCGTGGTGGATATACTAGCTGGTTTCAATGGATAAAGAATACTGTAAGAAAAGTTAATCCATCTTCCTTACCTCCCCCCGGATTAAGTGATGAAAGGGAGCAGGTTTTTAGAAACACAAAGATACAGCGTTTATGGCTTTCTGCTGCAATATTAGACCTTATAAGATTGTATTCAATAACCTTAAGATTTTATCGCTTGATAGGTTATAATATCGTTTGTGATCGTTATTTATGGGACACTTTTATCGATTTTAAGATGAACTTTCCACATATTGAGTTCGAAAAATGGTTACTATGGAAGTTACTGGTTATGTTAGCTCCAAAACCGGACATTTCAATCTTATTCACAATATCTCCAGAAGAGTCTATGAGACGCTCTAAGTTGAAAAATGAACCTTTTAGTGAAAGTATGGAAAGAAGAAAGAAAAGGTATACATTTTATATGGAACTTGTAAATGAAGATAAGTGGCAATATGTAATAAATGGAGAAAGAACTATAGAAGAAATTTGGCACGATGTAAGGGAGATATTGATGAAAGATGAAAATTAGTCAGATGTTGAAGCGAGAGAATTTTTATCTAATAAATGATGCTACTTTGACTAACTATTTTTCTACAGTTTTTCAAAAGGAGATTAGATTTAATACGACTTCAAGAAATTCTCAGGAGACTCAACTTTTTATTTATCCTACGATAAATGCTATTGTAACAGCTAACCCAAGCCAAGAAGTCAAAAGTTTTCTCTATAAGGAATTTAGTATATATTCTAATAATATTTTATTGAAAAAGTTAGTTTCGTTTTATGTGGCATTATTGTTAAATACCAAGGGATTGTTGAGTAGCAAGAGTATAGCTATTACGCCCAAAATCGAAGGATTAGGTTCGCTTCTAATTTATCCTGGTAATAGAAGAGTAAGAGTTTTCCACTTTGATAAGGGATTTGTAGATGTTATTCTTAAGGATGGTTTTCCTCCTTATTTTTTTGAAAAGGAGATTGAATTTCGTAAGAAATATCTGAATTTCCCCTTTATTTTACCGATTGTAAAACATAATACTATATGGTTTAGAGAACCAATTATTAACGGGGTTTCGCTGGCTAGAATTTCAAACAAGAAACTTCGTGAATATATTTTTTCTAAAATCTTTCTATACTTAGAGCTTCTTCAAGAGAAGTTTATTCTTTATAAAAAGACTATTGAGTATGTAGAAACCTTACTTGAAAAAATATACGATAAGGCTAAGATATTAGAGAAGAAAATTAAGAATTTTAATTTTGAGAGAGATATAGGTAGTTTTATCCATTATTTAGTTGAGGGGTTTAAAATGTCATTTGACATTCCAATAGTTTTAAGCCATGGAGATTTGCAAGAGGGGAATATAATTATGGAAAATGGAACTAGTAGAATTTATATTATAGACTGGGAAACTTGGGGGACTCGAAGTATATGGTATGATCCATTGGTTTTAATCTATAGACTTAGACGAGAAAAGACCTTCTTTGATAATTTAAAATGTTATATATCAGGTGATACGAATTTGAATATATTTTATAAATTAAATAATGATAAAATACTTTTGGGAAATAGCATTACTGAAAGGCAGCAAATTAGTAGGATTTTCTTACTTGAAGATATTTTATGGCAAATTGAAGAAACAGAAAATTTTCCGGAGGGTATAATGGGTTTTGGATTTAAATTTTATATTAACCCAAACACTCAAAACAGGGTGAGGGATATTTTATGAATAGAAGATTATTAATAATAAATCAAGCATTAAATTTATCTTTTCTTAAAATTATGGAAAAACTTGCTTCTGACTTTGGAGATTGTATATTGATAACTGGGTCTTATCTGGATAGTGCAAGGGGACAATTAAGGATCGTGCATGCTCCACCTCATAATCCCACTAGTATAGTTTCACGATTTAAAAGCTGGATACAGTTCATTCTATTTGTATTAAACTGGGTTAGGAAAAACAGACTCTCCTTTGATCTTGTCTTTGTTACCACTAATCCTCCTATTGCTCCATTTTTAGCATTATTTTTTAAAAAGATCAAAGACTGGCCGTATATTCTTCTTATTTGGGATATATACCCCGATATTGTCGAAAGATCAAATCGTTTTAAAGTTTTTAAGCCTTTATTTATTCTTTGGAGATGGATAAATGGAAGAGTTTATAAAAATGCTAGTGTTGTTATTACACTTGGGGAAAAGATGGCATTAACTATAAGAAGGCAGGTCCCAAGGCTTCAATTCGATATTAAAATTATTCCCAACTATTCTGACCCTATACGTATTAAACCTATTCCTAAAGAGGAGAATTGGTTCGCTCAAAGATATAATCTCACAGATAAATTTGTGGTGTTATACTCTGGGAAAATGGGCTTAGGCCACGATATAGAGACAATCCTTAAGGCTGCTAAACTTTTAGCTTCATATGAGGATATTATTTTCCTTTTCATTGGACAAGGTCCTGGTTATAATCTTGTTCAAGAATTTATGAAGAGAGAAAATCTTCCAAATATTTTATTATTGCCATTACAGCCAGAGGAAGTTTTTCCATTTTCAATAGCTGTAGGAGATATAGGGATAGTATCAATACAGAAAGGTATGGAAAATTTGATGATGCCAAGTAAATTGTATGATATGATGGCAGCAGGGCTTGCAATAATAGGAATCAGTGAGGGGGAGAATGATCTTAGAGATACTATCGAAAGATATAATATTGGAATTAATGAACCTTCGGGGGATTGGGAAAATTTGGTTGAAGACATTATCTTTCTGAAGAATAATCCAGAAATTTTATCCCTTTATAAAAGAAATTCTAGAGAATCTGTTATTAAATATTTTCAACTTGAGGAGATTTATAAGATGTTCCAAAAACAATTTAATACTTTTGGAGAAAAGAATTTGGGTGAGGATGGTGATTAATAATGAGGCGAGTTAACATATATAGAAGATCAGAGCTTGAGACTTTTTTATTATTGTCTCTTAGACTAGCTGAATCTTGCTCGAGATATGACTATGATATTCTCAAAAAAATTTATAATAAATATGGGTTAGAATTTATTTACAATTTTGGAAAGCGAGAAGGAATACTACCTTTTGTTGCTCATGTGCTGATAAAAGTTAATGAGGATTACGATTTTTGGAAGAAAATACATGCCTATTATGAAAATAGAAATAAAAGGATTATAGAGGTATTAGATAATATTTTCCTAAGATTCAAATCTCACAAAATAAACGCATTTTTGTATGAAAATTTTGGTGTACTACTCTCAACCAAAAGTTGTATCGGTTGTTTTTCTTCCAATGATGTAGATCTTTTTGCCCCAATAGAACAAAGACAAGAAATTATCAATATACTAAAACAGATTGGATATGAGCCCCAAATAAGGCGATGGGATGTACCTGATATTCGACTAGAATTTTATAATAATACTAATCCAGATGAGGGAATTTGGATTAATATTATGTGGGTGCCATTAGCTCGTAAGTTTATACCAGCCTTTCCTGACATTGATGGAAGACAGTTTCTTAAAGGTGCCATTAATGTTCTAAATTCTAATATTATGGTGCCTGAACCAACAGATTTACTATTCCTTTGTTCATTGCATTCATCTATCCATGGTTATATACGATCTCCGGGAATGAGGTTACATATTGATATAGATAGAATGTCTAGGCATCCCTTAATAAACTGGGATAAGTATATTAATTTAGCTAAAGTATACCAAGTAAAGAGAAGAACAGCTTTGAGTCTTATGTTTGCTATGGATTTTTGGGGAACTCCAATCCCAAACAAAGTTAAAGAATCTTTAGGGTTTGAGTCATTTTACGTTAGGTCTATTTACCAATTTCTGGCAAAACACTCTTTTCTAACTTCTAATAACCAGAAGCTTAAAAAAGTTGAATCAATAATGCTAGAAGGTATGTTGCATGATGAAGGATTGTTATTTGGTATATGGAAAGATTTATTTCCCTCAAAAGACTGGCTAGTAAAGAGATATAATATCAAATCTGATTTTTTGGTACCTGTAGCTATAATTCGCAGAATGTGGGACCTGTTAAGAGGTATTAATCAATAAAAGGATATAGATATAATAGAGAATTTTGGTAAGTATTTATGGAAAAAATAATTAAAGAATTTAAGAGTGTTATCTTGAGATTAAGAAAATTGTAGGAGAGGATTGCATAAAGTTGTATAATGATTTACTAGAGAAAAAGATAAAAATGAGGAATCGATCTTTTAAGCGTCTCATAGATATAGTTGGTTCTCTTATAGGACTGGCATTAAGCAGTCCTCTTATAATTGTTATCTCTATTGTAATTTACTTTACTATGGGAAGACCGATATTTTTTAAACAGGTTCGTCCGGGTTTAAATGGTAAGCCTTTTGTGATATATAAATTCAGAACTATGCTGGATTTAAGAGATGAAAAGGGATATGGCATTAAAAATTAAAAGAGCAATTGATATTATTGTGGCTATTTCTGTTCTTTTCTTGAGCCTTCCTATTACCTTCGCTACTGCAGTAGCTATATATTTAGAGGATAGAGGGCCAATATTCTTTAAGCAAAAAAGGGCGGGATTAAAAGGAAAAGAGTTTACATTAATAAAATTTAGAAGTATGAAGGTTAATAATCTCCCTCCTGAGGAAGTAGGACAGGTTAGGGAAGAACATCCTTTAGTAACAAGAACAGGACGTATAATCCGAAGATATCATATAGATGAAGTTCCTCAGATGATAAACGTACTTAAAGGGGATATGAGTCTTGTTGGTCCAAGAGCAACTCTCCCTAGCCAAGTTAAAAGTTATGATGATTTTCAAAAGCGTAGATTAAATATGAAACCAGGAATTACAGGGTGGGCGCAGGTAAATGGAAATACTTTATTGGATTGGAGTGATAGGATAAGATTGGATGTGTGGTATATTGAAAACTGGTCATTG
>Ga0209225_1005039_pt1 | contig 10101 bp, 8 predicted proteins | sample WasSprMetagenome_FD_184732 | JGI IMG/M metagenome (GOLD analysis project Ga0209225, IMG submission 184732) | Sulfidic aquatic microbial communities from Washburn Spring, Yellowstone National Park, USA - WS (SPAdes) (version 3) | ecosystem: Environmental > Aquatic > Thermal springs > Hot (42-90C)...
TTAAAAGTTATATTGAAGAAAAATATGGAAGTGAAATCATAAATGAGCTTAAGAATAGAAACTTAGTAAAAGAAGAAGATGGAAAAATAATATTAAGAAAATGGACAGAGATAATGATGAAATACATGAAACTATAACAAGCCATCAAAACCTTAGTTCACTATGTAATTAACTATAAATCATCAATATATTTTTCGATTTTTTGACAACTTTTCATGGATAGCTTTACCATTAACCTTATCATTAGCTGGCACAAATACCATTAACTCAAAACGAGTTCCGCTCATATCATAGTGACTTCCAAATTAACCATACCAAAAACTTTGAAAGCTTAAAAAAGAAAAAATAATAAGAAAATCTTATAAATGAGTCTGGAATCTTATAATTTTACTATGTATCTTTAAGTTTGGTATTTTCTACTTGTCTTTCCTTTTGCTGATTAATTATAAGATTTTTATTTTGTTTTCAGTTATAAAATTATATGAACGAGAGATCTGTAGTTATCTCGACATGGGGTAACCCCTTTATCTGGAAAGAGGCTAATTATAAGTTATCTGGTTCAGGAATTAATGTTAAAGGTGTTACAACTTTATACCTTTTGATTAAGGCTTTTTCTCCTAATCTTGTATTAGTGATGGTGCCGGAAACTTTGCTTTGTGTTAAGAGAATAGAGGAATATGATGGTAAGACTATATCTCAAGAGATAACTAATGAGGATTATGAAAAGCTCATATATGGTTTGAAGAAAGCTGTAGAGAAGTTTTTTGTAAAGAATGTACCAAGAGATGTGGAAGTGAAGAAATTTAGAGTTGTGGTGATGCCAAATATTGGAGAGTATAGTGATAATGTGAGAGTTGAGTGGAAACTTCCTGAAGGAAAGAATGTGAATCCTGATTCTGTTTATGCAGCTCATGCTCTAATTTCACTTCTGTCAAGTTTGATGGAGATGTGTAAGGATGTAGACGTAATTTACTTACATTTCGATATAACACATGGAGTAAATTTCATGCCTCTGGCAGCTTATAGAGCTTTGAGGGTTGCGTCTAGAGTTATATCTGCTCTTTATGGGTTGAGGGTAGAGTTTAAGCAGTATAATAGCACTCCATATCCAATAACAACAAAAGTTAAAAAATTTGATGCCTCTGGTGAATATATTCCGAATTTGGAAGTGTTCATTGTAAAGGAGGAAACAATAACTCCAGTTAAAGCAGCCCAAAGGTTAGTTTATAGCTATCTATCTAGGGATGAAATTAGGCTATTTAGGTTTCATAAGGGATTTGAGGATAAAGTAGCCCGTGAGAGTGAGAAGTTTAAGAAGGAATTTAATGAAATCCATAGGAATGCAAAACCATTGGTAAGCTCAATACACTACAGTATGCCATTAGCCTTCGTACAATTTTCAAAGGAAAATGAAGAACATGTTATGAAGCTAGAGGAGTATATAAAGAAAATTGAGGAGCTTATTGAGAAAAATCTTCTAAATATTAACATAACGAAGACGGATATAAAAATGTGTGTAGAACATAAAATTGCACCAAGCTATGAAGATCTGAAGAGTCTTCTCTCAGCCCTCTCGCTAATATCATATGGAAGCAATTCTATTAAAAATTTAGGTAAAATTAGATTTCAAAATGGAATAATCGAAGCATCATTAAGTGAATTAAAAAATGTAATGAAATACTTACAAGGCCCCTTAATCGAAGTAGCAAAACATGAAGTAGCAAACTTCGAAAGAGGCAGGTTCGCAGAAGAACTTAAAGAAATTGTGAAACAAGCCAAGGAAAACAAGGGAAATTGGAAGGCATTTACCAAAAAATGCGAAGACGTCAAAAGAATAATTATAGCACATGCTGGACTATCATCAAGATCAATAGAAGTAATGTTTAACGATGAAATGTGGATCAGATATAGAAAAGAATGCCTCAAACATATTAGGGAAATCGTAGGAAATGCTTTAAATGAGACCAGAAAAATTATCAAAGGAGAAAGTCTAGCCTGAAACTTTTACATCAAAAATAAGAACAAGCTCAAATACATATTCAACATATTTCATCAATCTTATAAAGCTTATATTAACAAATTATACTTCTGAATATTTTTATATAACCAAGCTATATTAGCTTTTTATTTTTTTAAGCATTATCTAATTCCTTCAAGTGTTATTATACCATATCCGAGAAGAGTTTTTGCTCCAATTCCTTTTTCCAAAACCTCTATTAAGAACGGTTTAAGTTGATTAATAAGATCTTTCTTTTCCTGCTTTATACCAACTACTATCTTAAATATAACATCCCTATTTATTACGGGATATATTATGGGAGTGGGTTCAGCTTCTGTTTCTCTTATCTTTCCTTCCTGCTCCTTGTAGATAGGAGTTGTGACTTCAGGAACTAAAAGATTGTGTTTTGAGCTTATAGGATATGCGTTGAGAAATACTATGGAGGATGCCTCCTCTTTAGTTCCAAGTATGGAGGCTAAATCTTTCTTTTCCATTTCTATGTAGAACCTAAAGGCTCCTTTAAGAGAGGATGCAGGTATATAAGGGAGATTCAGTAAGGGGTCCCATGCTAAACCCACCTCAAATATTTGTTTTCCAAACGTATCGTTCGCCATACCCACTATTGATCTTGAATTCGTTCTTCCTGGAAAATCGAATACGATGTATCCGCATGCTTGAAGAGCTAATTTCTGTGCATCAAGGAGGCTTGAAGCTTTTTTAAACACTTCATTAAGCTTTTCTGGAGAGTAAGCTCTCGACAATTTCTCCAATATCTTTCTCTTCCTCTCTTCTGGAGCTTCTCTTTCCCTATGATCTTCCTTCCCAATTCTAGCTTTATCTTTCAAATATCTCACACTTTCTCTCCTAAGCCAAGAAAGCACGTTGATGAAAGATGGATCTAAGGGAATTTCTTCAATATGCCTCATGGATAAATCACCTCATACTTATAGTTCATATTTTTAAGATAATTTTCGAGACTTGAAATTGAGCAAAGATATGCCTCTTTTACTCTCCAACCATCTACATTTAGCGTTTTTTTACCTTGTTGTTCCTCTCCATATAATCCTTTCCACTTAATCTCAGCAGGCCAGTCGCTAGAGAGAAAGAAAGTAAATAGAGCCATTCCTTCATGAACTGCAAGATGAATTGGGCTTGCCCTTCTATTAACATTGGTTATATAGCCCGCCCCCTTCTGTTCCCTAGGGAGGCCTAAAAACCAAGCCAATCTCTCCCTTGTTATGGTATCCTGACTTTCGTCAGCACTTGTTATCTTGAAACCCATTCTCCTTGATCTTCCTGGTCTATAGAAGAAGTCTTGAAGTTCGATTATCATGTCTTCCAACCTTTTCTTGGTTTTTGGTTCAACTTTTATTATTGCAAAAACTGGGAATTCCTTCTTGTTAAATAGGCTAATTGATTCATTGATTTCTGATAAGTCAATTTTCACCCTAGCTATACAGTCAAGCGATGGTATTTCAGATACTTCTTCCACTTCAAGATTGAGGTAAGATCTTGCAGAATTCAAGGTCTCGTCTATTAACTCTTTCAACATGCTATAATCAATCTTTTTGTCCTTCAAGAATTTTCCCTCAAAACCATTAACCTCAACTGAAAATGTACCTAAACCTCTTCTCCCTCCTTTCCCTATGCCATTTAAGGATAAAGCGGTTAGAAGTGCACCCATTGCAAGTTTTCTTTCGTTTTCATCTACTTTTCTAACGTGAGGAGATTCTTCTATCCTTATTTCTGCATAAAGATTCTCTCCATAGCTTACTTTCTCTCGCCTTCCAAGTGAAAGAAGTCTTATTCTCTGAGCACCACTTAAATTCTTATATTCTTTTTCGTCAAAAGAAACTTTATTTACAATTATCCTAAACTTTGAAGCTGAATTGAGGCTACCTAATATATTCCCTGTCTTTTCACAAATATACTTTATTTCTGATATGCATTCCTTTTTACACTTAAGTTTTCCAGCTTCGTATAGAGCTCCAGCTATGTAAGCTCTTAACCAATATCTCCAGAGTCCTTTAATTGATTGTGTCCTGAAGGGGTCATCTTTATGGAATTTTGTGTCATATCCTCCAAGAAGAAGCCAATTTTCACTTCTTAACCTAAGGGTGACGTCCATCTTTCATCACCTCTCAACAGGAATAACAGAACCAAAACCAAGTTCCTTCCCAACACCTATCCCCTCCTCATATATCCTTCTCCCTTCCACACTTCTTTCAAGACTTATAACACTCCCCGGAAGTAGGGCTTGATAAATCGGCTTTCTCTTCTTTCTCACTTCACTATATCCAGCACCTAAAATCTCTATCTTCCCATAAATTTTGATGTCACCAGCTTTCCATAATTCTTCCTTCAACTTCTTTACAAATTCTGCTCCAGTTTCGTAGAGGATTGGGGATAAAACGTAAAGAATATTCGTTCTTTCAGGTATTCTGCATATACAACTATCAACTTTTAGTATTTCGAGAAGCGAAGTTCTTCCTTCTCCTCCAAGTCTTACTACATATTTTCCAATTTCTATTTTTTCAGATATTACATCGAATTCTATTGTAGTTTCTACATCAGCATCATTAACATCCTTTCCAGATAGATAATCTATAAAGCTTGCTGTGTAAATGAGACCTCTCTCTTCATCAGCTATCTTTCTCATTTCCTCAGTTCTTGCTTTTAATCCTATTCCGGTAAAAGTTAACTTTTTAGGTATAAATCCCCTCTTAATAAATTCCTTTTCCTTTTGCTCTTCTCCCATTTCTCCACAGAGTTGTTTCTCCCTCATATCTGAATAACTTGGAATATCATCCAATCTCAAGAATACACCATTAATCTTATTTTCCACATAGTAAGTAGATCTTCTCTTTAGATAAGGACCTCTAAGTTTTGCTCCTTTTAGCACTCTTGAGTATGCGCAATCCCATTCTACAGAACTTGTGTCCATGTACTCAAACGTAGTTGCAATGGCTCCTGCTATTGTTGATGGACTTGGTGCAAGAAAAGAATATGCAGAGGAATAAACTCCTCTTGTACTTGGATCGAATTCTCCAGGTCCTCTAAATAAATATGGTTCGAGAGGTCTAAATAAAGCTCTATACATTTACTCACCCTTCAAACCGCTATAAATAAACTTACAAGACTTAAAAATTTCCAAAAAGAGTGGCTTTTCAATTTCTTCTTTTACATCATACCTCTTAACATCTTTGTTCTCTTTTATTATTTTCATTATTCTACCTAGGGGTTCTTCTTCTTGTAAATGCCTCCTTACCATGTACTTTATCAATTTCTCGAATATTTCCATTTCCTTTGCATTCCATGCTCTTTCAGCCGTTTTCATGAGGTTTTCACCTACTGCTTCGTAAAGCAATATTGTTGAAACTCTTTTTGATAAAATCATGTCAATCATATCTTCTAAGAATGATATAATTTTCGTGAGCGTAAAATCGTCTCTCTCTAAAGAGAATGGAACAACAGAACTTTCCACAGAACTCCTTACTGAATACGTTATAACAAGGGAATCTTTCTCCTTTTTATTTTCTCCACATATCCAAACTGATTTTTTTGCTATTTCCTCAAGAGTTAAAGCAGAAGATCTTATCACATCATAAAGTGGATATTTGTAGTGCGTAATGTAAAGGGAATAACTTCTCCCCATATTTCCCATTGACGGAATATAATAATTATTGAATTTATGGAATCTCGTCACTTTATGGTCGTTCGTTTCTCGAATGAAACCCCCATATGCTAGTCTACTCTCATCAATTATTTTGAGTGCGAAACTAGTTGGTGCTACTGAAAGGAGGTCATCCCCTCCTGCATAGATTACAACTCCATTATTCTTTTCAACTATTTCTATATCCTTGAGAGCTGCTACCATTAAAGCTCTTGAAACTGAAACGTGATAAGATATGCTAAGTGGTAACTTTTTCATCAGTTTAATATTGTCTATAATTTTGCTGACCTCATCTATATTTCTCTCATCAAGACCCTTATTACGTATAATTTTCTTAGCTAAATCTTTGTCTTTTAGTAGACTACTTACTATTTCTTTTGACTCTCCTTCAAATAAATTGACAATATAATCCTCCACTTCTATTCCAATGGTGCCTAAATCTCCTCCCATAATTTTTCCCATATTATCTCCATCTGCTCTTATTAATGCATAGTATATGTTTATTGGAGGGATTAAGACCCCTTTATTTTGAAGTTCTCTCCTAATTCTATTCCAAAGACTTCTGGGAGATAATTTACCACCCTTGGTTTCAAGTATTGTATCTTCTGATTCGGCAAAAAGGAAGTTCTTAAGATAACTCTTCAACTTATCGTTTATATGAAGTTTTTCCAGTTCCCTACATTCTCTCTCTTGATACTTCCATTGAGACTTATATTCTTCTTTAAGAGGGATTAAGAGAAGTTCTAAGAACTCCCTTATATCTTCATAGTTCCACAACTCATTTAACTTTAGCGCATTGGAAATAATGCCATCTCTGAAGTCAAATGTAGAGATATCTGCTAAAGAGGGATATTTCTCTATTTTTATGTCGGTTCCATAACCTAAAATCTTACTTAAAGCTAATCCAGGTCTAAAGGAGAATATCCTCTTTATGAGACAATATGGACAAAGTTTCTCCCCTTCTCCCAAAAAAACTTTAGGAACTCCCATTTCTTTTTCATCAATTATCGCTGGAAGTTTTCCACATACTGTGCAATATTCAAACCCTCTTTCACCTATCTCTCTTCTCTTTCCATAAAATATTTCTTCTGTCATCTTAGTAAGTGGAAGCATACATGCTGGATCTTCCTTTAAAAGTTTTTTCATTTTATTCTTCCTAGTCACTTCATCAAATACATTACTATAATCAAATACGTTATTATAAGATGTAAAGGGATCTTTCAGGAGGATTTTTGCAACGGAAACCCTTATTGTGAAGGGAGGATTCTTAGCAAATCCGTAATCCTCATATTCTCGAAGCTTCATTACTAGAGGTTGTAGCTCGATCTCTGATGAAGTTATTATTCCATCACAAAACATTCTCCACTTCTTCTTGAACTCTTCTTTTATCAATACTTCAATATCCTTTTCAATCGGTGGAAGCATTAATGTCATTGAGGCTGGAACTATTGCAAATCTCGGGAAATACCATTCGCTATATATAGGATTTAGAGCTTTCATTATGTACTCTTTTATATTGGGTACTATATTCATGAGGTGATAGTAGTAGAAGAAATTGAATCTGCATGTTGGAATTATTATGACATCTGGCCCATATTTTTCAATGAAATCAAGTACTACACTCCAGAGGAGTGTTGAGGCCATATAGCTTGATGCCCATAAATCTCTTAGCTTCCTAGATTGTGATATGAAATCCTGTATTCCTGCTACATCTAAGTAAACGAGAAAACCCCCATCTCCATAAGTCCAGTTAATTGCAGATGCTGTTGCATAAAGATGATCAAATACTGTATGTGTTGGTATTCTAGTATCGGCAGGTCCTGATGGTAATCCTTCATTTATCCATAAGAGTTCATAGAGTCCATAGAGGGCAAGATATGCTTTTTCCAAATTATCAATTTTCCTTAATATTTCATTCAGTTTTTCCATGAATTTCAATACTCTTTCCTTCGATACATCCACATCACTTAGATCAATTTCTATTCTAGGATCAATTGGATTCTTCAACTTTATTGTTTTTTCCATTAATGCTCCCTTTTTATCCCCTATGAGTAAGCCAAGTAGCTTTCTGTCAATTGAAGCTGCTAATATATCAGCGTCAATCATTAAGTCCTCTGAAAGCATATCAATTGCATTTTCAAGGGGAGTGTCAGTCAGCGCTTTTCTGGCAAGTTCTTCTGACCATTTTTCATGTTTTTCACGTCTTCTTAAGCACCATGCTTTATCTGGAGGATCATGAAATAGTGCTGCCACTTTTAAGAGGAAAAATTTTGGGGATTGTGACATTTACTCACCTTTTACCTTCCAGGTGGGAAAAACAGCTTCAGCAAGCCTCTTTATTTCCAACAAATATGGCATGAGAAGTGATGGGAGGATTGTTAAAAGCTCTGAACCTGTTAATACTTCTATACATGAGAGAGGGGACTTTGGATCTATATTGATTTTAGGGATAAGTCTACTTATTTCTGAAAGAATTAGGTAGAGGTAAGCGGCATAACCCCCTTCTGTTGAGTTAAGTTTCTTTAAATTTTCCGATGCCGCTTGGGCTTTTGTGACAAAATCGATGAAGGCTACATATGTCTGTTTTTCTGAATCTTTAGTTTTAGCATATATGAAACTTATTGTAGGTATCACTCCAATTTCATATAGAAGGGAGGGAGATTCCCTTGATCTAGCTCTAAAGGATTTACCAAACTCTTCCTTATCTTTACCTAATGAATTCACTATATCTTGAAAAAGCTTATACACAAGTTTAAAGTCGTTTACAGCCCTTTCTTCTGGGCTTATTGATTTCTGCATCATTACACCTCTATAAGTTCCACGATTCCTCTTCCAATGGTTTCGTCTCCTCCTATTATTAGATACTTCAGCTCTCTTAGCAAGACATCCAATGGCTCCTCATTTTTCAAGTAATTTCTTAATTCATTAAATTTTTCTCCTTTCAAACATTTTTCTAGATATTCTTTACCATATCCAAGGAATACCGTGACAAATACGGTACCTACTGGAATCACTTCCTCAGTCCAGGGTCCTTCATCAACAACCTTTTTCTCTCTATTTATCCTTATTCTAGCAACTCTTATTAATGATCTATCCATAAGCGCTTTTGCATAATCGTCATGTAAAGATATCAGACTTTCAGATTCATCTAGTCCTATCAAATCTCTGAGAACATTCATTTCATTCATATCCACAATCAGATTCTTAGGTATGTTAACTTCCTCACATAGAATAGCGCTCTCCAACCCATCTATTACATGCTTATTCATAAAGCCAGCAGTTGCTGGAAACTTTTCTGAAATGTTGGCTATTTTCTCAATTTTCTCCACTATTTCACTATACTTCTTATTTAAAACTGAAGCGATACTTACATATCTGGCAAGTCTTTTGAGAAGGAATGGACATGTCACATTAGTATATATACCTTTCAAACTCCTTACGGGAAAAGAGATTATATAAGAAGTCATTACAGCTATCGGAGACGAATATTTTTCTTCATCAGTTTGATCCGGTCCTAAAAGATAAGTAAGGTCCCTTTTCTTACGATATAGGGCTGTCTTTATAGACCCCTTTATGCTCGAACTATATATAACAGGAAAGCCTACACCATCTCTCTGAATTGCTAAATCAACAACCTCAGTCCCTCCACCAATCCCAGGATGAAGATCACTCAAAGACTTTATCAAAATAACTTTTGCTGATTTATAAGGTTCAAATGACATATTACTTTCACGATTATATTATTGTAAAGAAAAAATTTAAGTTTATCTGTTAATCTCATAAACAATATAATGTTTAGATGCTTTTCACTCCCATAGTTATAATGGAGGAATTTGATGTTAATCCACTTCTATAATATTAAAGTTTTAGCTTAAATACTACTGAAACATTATCTTCTCATGAATTAAGTAGAACCGCAAGATTACAGAAAAATTTATGTAAAAATTTTACTATTTTAATAATAGTTAATGTAAAAATAGATCGGAATCTCTTTAAGAGAATTGAAAGATTTTGCTTTTCAGCCATAGCTCTTCACGCTTATCAGAATCTCATGAGAAGAGAATTGAAAGCGATCACTAACACCTACAAAGACATCATCATTCTCACACAAGTACAACTTTCAATCCTAGCTTCTTTGCGATTTCTGCTTGTTTTTCATCACATGTCACCAACTCTAGACCTTTCCTCTTTGCCATGGCTATGAAAAGTGCATCGTATACTGTTACATTGCTCTTTACAGCTATCTCAAATGCATCTAAGAGGTAATGTTCTTGAGTCTCTATGGGAAAAGGCTTACTTTCCACTATATCCCTGATAATCCTCATGGCGATTTCATGGTTCATTTCATTCCTCAACACCTTTTTCCACAACGCATTTGAAAGCTCCTTAATAGCCAAATCCAGGGTAACTACACCCTCAGACATAATCT
>Ga0209225_1005042_pt1 | contig 10095 bp, 4 predicted proteins | sample WasSprMetagenome_FD_184732 | JGI IMG/M metagenome (GOLD analysis project Ga0209225, IMG submission 184732) | Sulfidic aquatic microbial communities from Washburn Spring, Yellowstone National Park, USA - WS (SPAdes) (version 3) | ecosystem: Environmental > Aquatic > Thermal springs > Hot (42-90C)...
TGGGTCTGATGTGCCAGTTGAATATTTTGTTTTCAAAACTACGCAAAATAACGCGTATTGGAGTTCAACTAACCCCTACTTTGGAGATTTAGGGTATGGCAGAATACATTCAATGTTGAGTGTCACGATTCTTCCAACAATTTATTCAAGTTTATTAAATATCGATTCGACGTGGGTATTTAAGATAGTATCTCCACTGATTTTTTCTTTTGTACCTTTAGGTTTGTATCAAGTATGGACTGGTTATGTGGGAAAGAAGCATGCTTTCATTTCGGCTTTTCTCTTCATGGCATATGCAACATTCTACACTGAAATGTTAGGGCTGAACAGACAGATGATTGCTGAACTCTTTTTCGTTTTGTTGCTACTTGTCGTTTTGAACAAGAAAATGAGACAGCCAAGTAAGATGGCGTGTTTCATTATTTTTAGCTTTGGCTTAGTAACATCACATTATGGGATCTCAGAGATATTCCTATTTTTTATCTCTCTAATTTTTGTTTCATTAGTTTTAGTTAAGCGGCCTAGCAGAAATATAACCGCAAGCATGGTTGTGTTCTTTTTTGTTACAATGTTTGCATGGTATATCTATACATCTGGTTCAGCCGTTTTTAATAGCCTATTAGGGTTTGGGGACTATGTCTATAGTCAACTGGGCGAATTTTTCAATCCTGCAACAAGGGGACAAACGGTGTTGAGGGGCCTAGGTTTGGAGAGTCCTCCGACCATTTGGAATGCGATTAGCAGGACATTTGCATACGCTACGCAGTTCTTGATAGTCATCGGCTTTTTTGGTTTGGTCACGAAACGGGTAAAATTTCGCTTGGATAATGAATATTTTGCTTTTAGCTGCGTTGCTATGGCGTTTTTAGCTGCGCTCATACTCGTCCCTGGGTTAGCCAATACGATGAATATGACAAGATTCTATCACGTACTTCTGTTCTTCTTAGCTCCTTTATGTGGAATAGGCGCCGAGTTTATCGTTGAGCTGGTGTCTAAGCGAGAAAAGGAATTTGCTGTTTCAGCTTTATTGTTAATTGTGTTAGTACCTTATTTTCTTTTTCAAACGGGCTTCGTGTATGAGGCGACTGGAAGTGAAAGCTGGTCAATTTCTCTAAGTGGCTACAGGATGGGCCCAAAGCTTTATAGTTATTTCGGAGGTTGCACCGAACAAGAGGTGCTTGGTGCTCAATGGTTATCATCTAATTGTGATTTTAGAACATTTAAAGTACATGTGGACCCGTATGAACGAGCAGCATTGATGATGTACGGTTTGGTATATTTGGGCAGTATGGGTTGGTTATCAAACATCACTGAAGTGAAAACGCATGAGATTGTTTATCTTGGAAAATTGAATAGTGTTTACGAAATGGTCTTGGGGACAGATGTTTGGAATACTACAAGCATATTTGATTATATTCTATGCAATATATCCCTAGTATACTCAAACGGCGAGTGTGAATTATATATAAATGCATTGGATGGTTAACCTATTGTTAAAAGTTATTTTTGCTTGATTTACAGTTTGAGAAGGGTTGAACTAATGGTGGCTATTAGCCGATGGAAGGTAGCTCAAGAAGGTGGGTTATACTTCTGGTTCTGGATTAACAGGATTTTCCCCAAAGAATCTTTGGAACGTTTTCACCAATACCTTTCAATGGTAGGCGGTCAGAATTTGGCTGGAAAAACTATTTTGGATGTGGGGGTCATGTCCGAATGGAGGGATCTTGAACTTCGTTGAGCGTGCCCAACTTTGTGTTGCTATTGATCCGATACTGAAACATAAGCTTTTTAGAGTAAAGAAAAATATCGAGGTGATTGTAGGGCTAGGTGAGAGTTTGCCTTTTCATTCCGGTACCTTTGACGTAATATTTGTAATTAACATGCTGGATCATGTTCACAATCCTTCAGAAGTTCTTAAAGAACTTCGCAGAGTTTTGCATAACCAAAGAATTCTATGTATTATGGTTAACATTTTGAAAACATGGGAGAAAGCGTTAAATCTTACCATTGAACGCCTCTTAGGCTTATGTTCAGGCAGAGGATACCAAAAATATATAATACCCTTTTATGGTAATTAGCCAAACGATGCACAAAATTAGAGTGAATATTTACACAGATGCTGACGGACACCCCTTTTATTTCACTTATAAACAGGTTGAAGAGGTATTACGAAAAATGGTTTCTGTTTTGCCATGTTGAAAATCGTGCAACCTGAAAGCAATTATAAACAAGATTTGTTTGTAATATGTCGCCGGCAATCAAAGACAAAGCCTTTGCACTGAGTCGTAGTTCTCTTACTAATTTTAAGTTGCCCAGATGGTTGTGGAAACTAGAAATGAGAGTTTGTATGATATCTGGTTTCGTCCCTCCCTTTGGAGGCGTCGAAACAGTAGTGAACGAGTTAAGCAAATTTCTAAGTAAAAAAGGAGCTGAAATTACTATATTCGGGAGAAGCGAAAAAAATTCTGTTCAAAAAACTGCGTTCGGCAAAATCGTTGGGCTACGTCCATTTGATTATTTGCCTAAACAATTACATTTCGTACACTATCATAAATATGCCTACAGTTTTGAAGTTTGGCGAAGGCTTCAGCATGAACTACCGTTTGATTTGGTTCACGGGCATGGGGACAATTGTTTTTTCCCTTCCCTTCTTAGAAGCGGCACTCCCTTTATCATGACGTTTCATGGGACTTTGAAAGGAGCATTTTCGCTTCTGTCCAGACTGGGACCAAGAGCTATACCTGCTTTTTATACCGAAAAGGTTGCTGCTATAAAATGCGACATGGCAATTGCATGTTCAGCTGCAGTAAAAAAGGAATTGATAGATTTTTATGGAGTAAATCCAAATAAAATTGTTGTAATTCATAATGGTGTTAATACTGAAAAGTTTTTTCCCTTAGATAAGAATTACGCCAGAAAAAAACTAGGGTTACCTTTAGAAAAGAGATACGGGATTTGGGTTGGGACGAATCCAAGCCTCAAGGGGTTATCAACAGCAATCGAATCTGTTCTAAAATTACAAAACATAAAGCTGATTGTTTTAGGCGTTAAAGGAGATAATGATGAGAAAGTCATTTACTTTGGTCACGTAAGCGACTTAGTTGAAAAAGTATTATTATATAATGCCGCGGATTTCCTGATTTTTCCAACCATGTACGAGGGTTTTCCTGTCGTTCCATTGGAAGCAATGGGATGTGGTGTACCCATAATCGTTTCAAAAGAAGCAAACATGGAAGAAATAATTAAGGATGGTGTTCATGGTTTCATTGTAAAAGACAGAAATCCCAAATCATATAGGGAGAAAATAGAATCAATGTTAAACGACGATAAAAAACTCCATGATATGTCCATTCAATGCCGAAAATTGGCAATGAATTACAACTGGAAAAAACAAGCCAAGAAATACTGGGAAATATACCAAAAAATGGTAAATAAATGTTAATTTCTAAATGTACCCACACATATCATATGTGAATTTAAAGTGAAACGCAATGGAAGTAGATGTAGTTATCGCCACAAAGAATCAAGCACAATCTTTGGAAAAATTACTGAAACAAGTTGTGCACCAAATTCCCTTCAGAAATCTGATCATTGTATATGGCTCATCGCGAGACAACACAAAGAGCATCGCTGAAAAATATACTGATAAAGTATTTTGGGATGAAGACAAAGGTCTGGGAGCGGCCCGAGCGTTAGGCATTGAAAAAGCTACTTCCGAAATTGTCGTAATGATAGACTCGGATGTTATTTTAACGAATGAGTGGTATAATAAGCTAATTAATCATTTTAAAGACCCCAAAGTTGCGGCAGTCAACGGAACTTGCATTTATGGTTACGGTTGCAAACCTTTGGAATCCCTCTGGGAACACATACGTAAAAAGGCAACTGTGAATGTTGGCTGTCATAATACAATGTTTAGACGCAAGGCTGTACTACAAGTAGGCAACTTTAACAAAACAATAAAGGGAGCTGGTGAAGATTACGAATTATACCATCGTTTGCTTGCTGCTGGATATAAATGGCTATGGGTTAGGGAAGCCACAGTATATCATCCAATGAGCATGTTTGAATTTCTTGAACATGTACGTTGGTGGACTCAAGGTTGCGCGCACAAAAAAGAACTTTTAGATCAAATTTCAACTACATCTTTCCTTAGGGTTTATTGTAGACTTGCCTATTCAATTCCTGCTTCTTTTTGGGAGGCAGTTAAACTCGCAAGCTTAGTGCATCCCGCGCTTATTTTCTACTATCCTCTGATAAACTTAACTCAAGTTTTGGAAGATTTACGAATGCTTGCAAAAGCATACAATGATTTTTATCCGTTCTCTAGGAAAAATAACTTTAACGGGCATAATCCGTAAGCAAAACAAGTAATGTATACATACTTTACTAGAAAATTTAAATGTCCAGCATTAGTGAGGATTTAGAATCGCTCGCGTATTATAACTTTGGCTTTTTAAAGTTATATTTGTTTGAATATGCGAAAAATCATGTTTACTAGCGAAAATTTTGGCAAAAACAAACTTTAATCGATTTTTTATTGATCCTAAGGATAATGCAGAGATTTATCAAAATAAGAGTATTACTTTGAAGTGTGAACAAACTGATGAATTCGGAAGTAAGTGTCATAATTGTAACCTTCAATAGACCTAAAGATGTAAATGAAACTGTAAATAGTTTATTAAATCAAACAGTGAAGCCCCTTGAAATTATAGTTATTGATGACGGTTCTGGGGCCCCTATCAATCTAAAATTCCGAGATAAGGCTTTGAAATTAATACGGTTTGATCGAGAAATAGGGTTAAGCGCCGCGAGAAATTACGGAATAAGAATTGCTAAAGGTAAATATATTGCCTTTATTGATGACGATGCAATAGCTGGCAAATGCTGGATACAGGAGGTTCAGCAAGGGATCAGCATTGGAGACATAATTGGCGGTCCAATTAAACCATTGTATTTGGCGCCACCACCAAAGTGGTGGAACGAAGATGATTTCGGCGGGTATGCCGGTGTATGCAACTGGAAAGATCCTCAAATTTGGGGTGCAAATATGGTAGTCAAAAAAGAAGTTTTTAGGGCAATAGGATTATTCAACACTGCACTTGGCAGGAAAAAGGGAAAATTGTTAGGCTATGAGGAGATTGAGTTTTTTGCTCGCGCAAAAAGAAGAGGTTTCAAAGTTCAGTTTGTGCCTTCAGCGATAGTCTATCATAAGGTACCTCCAGAGAGGATGACATTGGCTTACATTATTAAGTGGAACTACAATGCGGGAAAGTCGCTAAAAATCTTCGAGGGGTTTCATCCTTTGAGAGCATGTTTTGATATCCTTTTTTGCTTACTTGAAATGATTAGTATTCGTACAATTTTATCCCAAAAGCTCAGAATAAAGAAGATTGCATTTATGACTTTGCTATTAGGAAAACTAATGTAACTGAAAATATTTACATACTTCTTAAGACTTTTTATCGATGGAACTATATCCTGGACGTTTTCAACAATTCAACAGTACATACACTTGTGATTCTTTGTATAGCAAAACCAGGCGAGGAAGTTGACCGAAAGATTGAAAGCTTCCATCTTAATACCAACATATAAGCGAGCCCATCTACTTGATCATGTTTTGAATTCATTGGTAAAACAAACCTTTAAGAATTTTGAGGTCATAGTGGTACTTAAGCCAAGTGGAGATGGAACAGAAGAGGTTATCAAAAAATATAAGAATACCATAAAAATAAGGTTGATTTTGCAAAAGCAAGGCTATGTAACAGATGCGTTGAACCTCGGACTAACTCACGCTAAAGGCGATATCATAGCATTCCTAGACGACGATGCTATTCCTTTTTCTGAATGGCTTCAAAATCACGTGAGAATTTATATAAAATCTAATGTCGGCGGGGTTGCAGGAGAGGTCATACCAGCAATATTAAAAGGAAATAAACCACTATCAATTAAAAACAAGGTTTCAGAAATTATTCCAAACTTCAAACCATTTTTGGAGGCAATTGGACGAAAAATTTGGTATAAACCTCTTGATGGTCTTGAAGATTACCTTGTTTACATATCAAAGGCAGGAACAGTATCCTATAACACCAATATGTCACAGGAAGCGCAGCAACAAACCACAAAATCGTTACTCGGCATGGGCGCAAACATGTCTGTTTTGCGCAAAGCCATTGAAGGTTTCATTTTTCCTAACTCATGGATGCTTGGTCTATCTTGGGAACAGTTCTTAGGATGGCATATATGGAAAAAAGGATACGCTCTCATTTTCAATCCTAATGCAAAAGTACATCATATTATTCATGATCAGACTTTGACACGTAACATCAGAGAAACAAAACGAGATGCCTTGCGAATAATTGAACACAACCTTTTGTTCTATCGACTCTATGATCTTGAACGCAACCTTTCATGGATGCACAGGATTACATGGCTCATCTTTTCTAACTTAGTTGACCTAAAAAAAATTTGCAAAGGCAAAGAACTGCAACGAATCACTGCAGTTAAGAGCACACTTAATTCAGAAATTATAGGAATAAAATGGCTAATATCAAGGAAGTTAGGCTGTCACTACTCTCCGCTAATAGATCTAAAACACTTCGCTGAATAAGAGAGGCAAAAAAGTGCTAAAGTTGCTAGTTGGCGTTCTTTATCAACCTTAAATGTTTATGGTTGATAAGAATTCGTAGCAACAGCTATCCGTCAGCACACACAACAAACTTGTAGCTATGACAAAGAGGGACTCAACCCTAAGACACTTCCTAAGCCAACCTAGGCGGCTTCCGCCGCCAGAGATGGAGAAAGAAGAACAAATAACAAGCGAAGAAAACGAGAGGGAGTTAGAAGCTTAGCCTCGCGCTAAATCAACCTTAACTTTTTTATGGAAAAACTTTTCTCTAAATCTGTTCTATTGTTATGCGGTGCTGTTTATGCAGAAGCGCAGTTCCTTTATCAGACTTCAGAGAAAAAGTGCATTTAGAGTGCTCTATACTAGTTTCCTTGTAACCTTTCTGCTCAGCTATTTGGTCTAGGTTTTGTTCCAACTGTGAATGCTCCAGTTTTGTTCATGGATGGTTTTGAAAGTGGAGATTTTAGTGCTTGGACAGAGACAGACGCACAATTTGGTTCATTAAATGTGCAGCGTACAATTAAACATCATGGGAATTACGCTTTTAAATCCAGTTTAAATGTCCCCAGTGGACAGAGTGGATGGGCTGTTGCTATTAAAAAGGGCTTAAATAGTGGCGGAGTATACCTTTACGCAAGGGCTTACATTAAAGTTGACATGCTTCCAACAGCTGGAAATGTGCTTTATCTTTTTTCAGTTTTTGCTGATGTCTCAGAACATTGGCTTTATCCTTTGGCGAGAGCGGGAATACAAAACGATGCTGGAACAATGAAATGGCATTTAACATATTACAATAACGGCGTTTATTCAGACAGTGTTGCGGCAACAATTTCCACAAACACTTGGTACTCCATTGAAGTAGGCGTGTACAAGCATGGAAGTGCTGGATGGGTTAAACTGTGGGTGGACGGAACATTAAAAATCAGTAAGGAAAATCTGAATACGGCGCCGACATTCACAACTTGGCGTGTTGAAGCTGGATTAGATATAACTCCATCTACTTCCTTCTCTGTCAACGAATATGTGGACTGTGTTGTTGTCGCCGACATATATATTGGACCTGAAGCGTTACCTACACAACCAACCATTTATAAGTTCAGTATAAACTCAACACAGCATAACAATTACGGTTTAGCTTATCCCGTAACCTATGTTTTCGACGTTCCAAGCGGTTATTCCAGTCTTAAAGCATATCATAGACATTCACCTTCCGAAAGTTGGAGTCAACTGGTTGAAAAAGCTTCAAATGATTTCTTTAATGGGATTGAATATGTCAGATTCAATTACACAAACAATAAAGCTTATGTCGGTGTAGCCTTTTCCGACACGTCAGACGACATTTACATAAAAATAACAGACCAAAACGGTAACACTTTACCAATCGCTTTTGATACGATAACAAGATACTACGATGATAGACAAGCAGTTGTAGTTGTGACAACAGACGACTGGGATGGAGAAACAACACGACACAATGCTTTTATGGCGGCTTGTGACGCCTTCCAATCAAGAAATGTTTGGCTAACAGTTGGCATAGTAACTGTAGGTATGGGCGGAAATTATCCGCCAAACTATAACGACATTCAAGGACAATTAAACGAAGGGTTTATAGAAGTAGCTTCTCATTCTCGCACACATCCTCATGTCCCTTACAGCGACTACGACAGCGAAATAGGCGGAAGCAAAAGCGACATCATAGGCAACTTGACATTGCCACCTTTCCAGACAAAAGGCAACAGCGAGTATGTTTGGGCTTGGATTGAACCTTACGGAGAATCAGACTTAACTGTTAGACAAAAGCTTGGACAACACAAATATTTAATTGCACGAACCGCCGTCTACGGACCTGCTGGTGACGTTGATTATAAAGCTTGGGACCATTCAAACGGCTTATTTGAGGAAACATCAACCCGTGCATTCGCTGATTCCTTCACTTTACAAGAACTCAACGACGCTTTCAACGGTTGTTATGCTAACGGTCAAATTTACTATTTCTGGTTTCATCCAGTAAGTTTTGATTGGAGCGGTTCCAACAAAATAACACAACATTTAGACTATATCAAAAACAAGACTGATGTTTGGTATGTAGGGTTTGGTGCATTATATGTCTATCGCCTCGTTGCCAGTATTTACAGTATAGAAGTATTAGAAGAACCAGAAACGCTTCTAACTATAGGCGAATTTCAAGCTCCACGCATGGTCTACGCTAACCAATACTTCTTCCTGAACGCGACAGTACAAAACACAAAAGGAGCAACAAACTTTGTAAACGCGACAATAGAAATCAGCAACGGCATAATCCTAAAATGGGACAGCACAACAGACACTTTCAACAAACTCCAAGACACTTACGGTTACTGTACCTTAGACTCTTCAAACTCTTTCCGAACAACAATAAATTCAACAGCCTACAAGTTATCTTGGAAAATTAAACTAGGCTGGACTTACCCAGAAAGTTCAGTATCAATCATCGCCACAAATACTAAAGTCTTTGATCGTCAAGGAGCCAGCGAAAGCGGAAGTTACGATGGTCTCTTCACTTTTGAAGATGACTTAATAGTTTATTCTGCTTCAGTTGACGATTCTCGAGTTAATCCCTTACAGCCCATAACCTTCACTGGAACCATCTATTATCAAGGAACAACAATTCCGCCTGAAGACACTTCAGGAATAACTGTTCGAATTAACTTAGGAAATGTAGAGAAGGCTTCAACAACCGTAATAAGCCCCTCTGGAACTTTTACAGCATATTGCGCGAGCGAATCTGCAGTTGGCTCCTACGCTTACACAATCTTCGCTGTAACGGACGAAAACTCAGTTGAGAACCAAACTATCTCCATAATAGTGGACAGGATTAAAGTGTCAGGTTACACTATTTCAGATAACCGTGCAAACGTAGGCGACAACGTGAACATCGACGTGACCCTAGTCTATGAGTATGACAACAGAGCGGTCACGACAGGCACAATAACCGTAAATGGCTACGCAGCGACGCATATAGGTTCAGGCGTCTACCGCATTACACGTGCACTTTCCACGGTTGGTTCAGAAACATACAACACGGTTGCAGGCTCAGAATCCACATATGCCTTAAGCACAGTAAACCAGAATGGGCAGTCAACCACAATAATCTGGGACATGGTTGTCATAGACACTTTTTCAGTTTCTGATAGTCGTGTAAATATTGGAAGCGTAGCTTCATTTACGGTAGCTGGAAAATATGCCTATGACAATATAGTGTGGTCTGGAACCTACGCCTTAAACGATACAGCCTCAAAATCTGCTGTGGGAAAGTATGGATATAAAATTGCTAATATAACTGATTCGAATTACGCTTTAACTGTCTTCCGACAAACGGCACCTGATGCCTACGTTATCTTTGACAGGATAAATGTAGTTACATATGGGAGTGACGATGGAAGACTAGACGTAAACACGGAAGCCACCTTCTATTTAACTCTGGAATA
>Ga0209225_1005045_pt1 | contig 10090 bp, 9 predicted proteins | sample WasSprMetagenome_FD_184732 | JGI IMG/M metagenome (GOLD analysis project Ga0209225, IMG submission 184732) | Sulfidic aquatic microbial communities from Washburn Spring, Yellowstone National Park, USA - WS (SPAdes) (version 3) | ecosystem: Environmental > Aquatic > Thermal springs > Hot (42-90C)...
GGGTTTGTCGAATTAATCCCTTTTAACCTTAAATGGTTTGAGTACCCAATTTTTCAGTAGAATTTGGGGCTGGCCGAGGAGGTGGGTGAGGAACCCACCATGACACACCCTAAGTATTGGTCGGCTCGGCACAGCTCCAAACCAGAGGATGTAAAGCGAGTATTTAAGCTTGCCGAGGAAACTGTCGCAAGGGCTCCCCCTCCCTGGAAACCCGCCAGGAGGGGAAGGCCGGCGAAGTTTTCCCCGAGGCTCCACGCCGCTATATGCATCACCATGGTGTGCCTTAACCTAACATATAGGGAGGTTGAGGCACAAGCACCATTTTTCATGGGGATGAGCATAGACCACTCCACGGTCGGGTGGGCGTTCAACAGGTTGCGTGAAAATTATCTCAAGCTTCTCATACTCGTGCTCCGAAGGAAGCTTGAGGATGAGGTCAAACCCGAGTTTTTCGTTATAGACTCAACTGGGATTTCAACCCCTCGCTTCACCGAGCGGAGAATTGCTATGAAAACCGTCAGGAGGAGGGTTTCCTTGAAGCTGCACGCAGTCGTGGGTTGTTCGCTGGAGCAAAGCGCGATGATAGCTTATTCAGCAAGCGTGACAGGTGAAGGCGTCCACGACTGTACCCAGTTAGAGCCCCTGCTCTCCGAAATTTGGGCAAATGGAGAGCCCCTTCTCGGAGATCCCGCCTATGACTGGGATTTCGCGCGCGAGTTCATTAGGGCGCATGGTTTCAAGCCAATAATCGAGCCAAGAAAGCATGAGGACGGGCCTCATGGCTTGGATAGAAGGGATGCTTTAAGAGAATTTGAGGAAAACCGCGAGTTGTACAAGTTAAGAAAGGTGGCTGAAGGCTTTTTCGGGGGGATAGAAAATAGGTACGGCGCGAGGGTGAGGTGTAAGCTGCTTCATCTGGAGGTTTACTGCATTTTACTAATGGTTGTCGCCCACAACCTGAGAACCCTTATGCGCGTCCGCGCGCAGAATAAAGAGGAATTTTTTATTTGTTTTTTGATTAATTCGACAAACCCAAAATGAGCAAAAGGTTTTTATTTTGTAGAGATTAGCTTTCTCGGATAAAATGAGGATTGAGCTCGCTGACGTCAAGGCAAACTTGGCAACATATATTATGGCAATCATTAGCGCATTTGCCATCACCGCTATAATCATTTCTATGCTGGGAAAAGACCCGGTTGTCGCGTATAGCTTTCTTTTGCACGAGGGAATAGGAACAGTTTACGGGTTTTCTGAGACGCTTCTAAAATCAGTCCCCCTGCTTTTCTGCGGCCTTGGCCTATCCTTAGCCTTCACCGCAAAATTTTGGAACATAGGGGCCGAAGGGCAGCTGCACATGGGCGCGATGGCGTCTTCCTGGGTGGGCCTTGCTCTGGCAGGGACGAACCCCTTTTTGGCAGTCGCGCTGGCTGTTGTAGCGAGCTTCGTTATGGGGGCAGCATACGCGAGCGTTCCGGCATTGTTAAAAACGAAGCTTAGGGTCAACGAAGTGATCACGACTCTGCTGATGAATTTTGTGGCAATATATTTCATAGGCTATCTGGTCAGCGGACCTTGGAAAGACCCGACGGCTTGGGAGCTGTGGGCGCCAACCCTACCGGACTATCTTTGGTTGCCAAAGATTATCCCAAGGACTAGAATCCACGCGGGTTTACTTTTGGCCCTGGCCTGCGTCCCCCTGACTTATGTATATTTAGAAAAAAGCATTGTCGGGTACAAGGCTAAGGTAATCGGTTCCAACCCCAGTGTGGCTAGATACTCGGGCATAAGTATTCCCAAAAACATACTGTTCGTTGCGCTACTCAGCGGGGGTTTGGCCGGCCTAGCGGGAATGAGCGAGATATTTGGGGTACAATATCGTCTGATGATGGGATTCTCGCCGGGATTCGGGTACACGGCGATAATGGTTTCTTGGCTCGGGAGGAATAATCCTATAGGCGTTTTGCTCGTGTCTATCTTCTTCGGTTTTCTAATAAACGGAGGGGAAGCAATGCAGAGGGGAGCAGGTGTGCCGGTTGCGGTTTCAAATTCTCTAATGGGGTTGATCCTCATATTCGTTCTGATTTTTGAAGTCATCATAAGGAGGAGGATGAAGATTGCCTGAACTTCTAAGCGCAGAGTTTCTTGTCAGCTTGGGTGCGGCGGGAGTCAGAATGGCCACTCCATTGGTTCTAGCAGCCCTTGGCGAAATAGTTGCGGAACGCTCGGGCGTGATGAATCTAGGTCTGGAGGGGATAATGACAGTTGGCGCGTTTGCAGCATACGTGGGCACGCTTTATTCAGGTAGCTTTACGATAGGGTTGCTTCTGGCGATTTTAGCTGGGGCTTGCTTCGGCCTTTTGATGTCCTATATGAGCATCACGCTTAGGTGCAATCAGGTGGTGAGCGGGCTTTCAATTTGGCTGTTCGGCACCGGCGTTGTCGGCTTCATATTTTTGGGTACGTTCGGCGCGGTTACGGTCCCCGAGACGATTCCGACCCTTTCCGCAATCGAAATTCCTTTGCTGAGCAGCATTCCCATAATAGGCGATATATTTTTCAAGCACCACATCTTGGTCTACTTGTCTTTCGTTTTGGTCCTCGTGTTTTGGCTTTTCCTCTTCAAAACTACTTATGGGCTTAGAATAACTTCGGTGGGTGAGAACCCTCACGCCGCGGATACGCTGGGCATAAATGTATTCAGAATTCGTTACCTTTGCGTCGTTTTCGGTTCCATGATGGCGGCAATAGCTGGTGCGACCCTGACATTCGAGCTCGGGTTCTTTAGGGAGTACATGGTTGCGGGTAGGGGCTGGATGACCATAGCAATAGTCATATTTGGGAACTGGGCGCCTCTACGCGCGTTGGGGGGAGCTTTGCTGTTTGGCTTGGCCGATGGGCTCCAGATGAGGATAGGGGCGTTGGGGTACTTCGTTATGGAATATCAGATCTTAAGGACCTTGCCCTATCTGGTGACAATAGCCGCCCTTATCTTGATATCCAGGCGGGCGGGTGGTCCTGCGGCACTTGGCGTACCTTTCGAGAGGGGGCAGAAATGAGTTTTTAGTTTTTTTGTCCGAATCCGACGAAAGATTTAAAATTTGCCACGCTCGAGTGAATAGGGGTGAAGTTTTGCGCAAAATATTTGCGTATCCCGAAAAGTGCACTGGTTGTGGAATTTGTGAGCTAGCATGTTCTATGGTCAAAGAAAACACTTGTTCGCCGGCGAGGGCCCTGATAAAAGTTCAGACTTGGCTTAAGGAAGGTTTCAGCATTCCTCTGCCATGTAGACAGTGCGAGATCGCGTTTTGCGAGCGGGCATGTCCCGTGGGGGCCATAACTAGGGATCCAAAGACTGGGGCTTGGGTGGTTAATCCCGAGACTTGCATTGGCTGCGGGGAATGCGTTGAGGCTTGTCCATTTGGCTCGATATACCTTAGCGCTGAAAGGGGGCTGGCTGTTAAATGCGATTTATGCGGGGGAAACCCAAAGTGCGTCGAGTTGTGCCCGACCAAAGCCATACTTTATCAGGACTCGACCGAGGTAAGTTTTGAGAAAAATGTGGCGAACGCGGAAAGGCTTTTTAAAATTTCAGGTGGTAATCCATGAATTTTGGTTATGCTGGGCAAATTTTAAGGGTAGATTTGTCGAGCGGAGAAATCAAAAAGGATAAGACACCGATGAACCTTGCTAAAATGTATCTCGGAAGCAGGGGTTTTGCGTCCAGACTGCTTTACGATATGGTGAGGCCCGGGACGGATCCATTCGGGCCTAAAAACGTTCTCATCTTTTCGGCAGGCCCTCTTACAGGACTTCTGTGGCCCACTACTTCTAGGTACACGGTGACCGCGAAATCGCCAGCGACCAACGCTTTAGGTTATGCAAACTCCGCGGGGCACTGGGGCCCCGAGCTTAAGTTCGCAGGATACGACGCTATCATTTTTGAGGGGAAGGCGGAGAAACCAAAATATCTCCTTATACAGGATGAGGATGTGCAGCTGAAGGACGCGCAACATCTCTGGGGAAAGAATGTTTTTGAGACGGAGGAGATCATCAAAAAAGATGTTGGTGATAGCAGAGTGAAGGTCGCCGCGATAGGCCAGGCCGGGGAAAAACTCGTTAAATTTGCGGCGATAATAAATGACCTATACCGAGCGGCAGGAAGAACTGGAATGGGCGCGGTGATGGGGTCCAAAAAACTCAAGGCCATAGCGGTTCGGGGGACGGGAAAAATAAACATCGCAAAGCCAAAGGAATTCCTCGATTATGGCGCTCAAATGATAAAGGAGTGCACAGATGGCAAAAAAACAGCCTGGTACGGGACCCTTGGCACCGCCGCCCTGATATCATCAAAACAGAGGATCGGGGACCTCCCAACCAAAAATCACCAGTCAGGCCAATTTCCATGGGCGGATGAGATAAGTGGCGAAACGATAAAGGAGAAATATTTTGTGAGATATCGCGCCTGTTTTTCATGCCCCATACATTGTTCTAGGATCACACAGGCGAAGAGTGGGCCTTATGCGGGTCTACGGACGGAAGGCCCAGAATATGAAACGATAGACGCGCTTGGCCCGATGTGCTGGAACCGAGACTTTGGGGCGATAGTAAAGGGAAACATACTTTGCGATCAGCTCGGGCTGGACACCATATCAACCGGCGTGGCCATAGCGTTTGCAATGGAGCTTTGGGAGAAAGGAATAATTACGCCTGATGACACGGGGGGACTTGACCTTTCCTGGGGCGACGCTGAGGCCGAGATAAGGCTCATAGAGATGATAGCCAACCGTGAGGGGATCGGCGATATATTGGCTGAAGGCGTTAGGGTTGCGGCTGAGAGGATAGGCAAAGGTGCAGAAAGATACGCCCTGCATGTGAAAGGGGTGGAGTTGCCCAGGCAGGAGCCAAGGGCAATAAAAGCATTTGGGCTCGCGCATGCTACTGCGAACAGGGGCGCCGACCATCTCTATCACCTGCCCACGATGGAATATGGGATGAAGGAGGAGGCAGTTAAATATCTTGGTTTATCAGATGAGCAGCTTTCAGAACTATTTGACCTGAGGTCTCCGGCGTATAAGGCTTTGGAGTGCGTGTTTGAGGAGAAGTATGCGGCCGTCGCTGATTCGTTGGGGGTGTGCAAGTTCTCCACCAAGGAGAATTTTGCGGTTGAGCCAAACCAGCTTGCAAGGGCAATGACTTTAGTCACAGGCGAAGAATGGACGGAGGAACAATTGCTCCTCGCAGGCCAGAGGATAGTTAACCTGGAAAGGTCGTTCAATGCCAGGGAAGGTTTGAGCAGGAAGGACGACACCCTACCCCGTAGGTTCTTGGAGGAGCCTTATGCGGTTCCAGGGCTTACGCCAACCGTCACGGAGTTGGAAAGGATGCTCGATGAGTATTACGAGCTTGAGGGCTGGGATAAGAGGAGCGGATTGCCGACGGTAGAAAAATTAAAAGAGCTCGGACTTGAAGATGTGGCGGAGGAACTTCGATCGATGAAGATAATCTGAGAGGTGAGAAAGCATGACGAAATTTGGTATAGGATTGTTAGGGGATCAGCCAGTGCTTGAGATGTGCGAGTTTGCAAGGCTCGCGGAAGAAAACGGGCACGAATATGTCTGGGTCGCGGACGAGAGCCCATCGCCCCCCTTTAGGGATGTATTCGTGGCAATGACAGCGATCGCTCTTAAAACCGAAAGGGTGAAGTTGGCCACGGGCGTGTGCAACCCTTACAGCAGGCACCCCGCGCAGATTGCAGTGGCGATATGGTCGCTGAACGAAATAGCTAGGGGTAGGGTTTTCGTTGGCCTTGGGCCTGGGGGCTCGGTGTCTCTGCGACCGCTTGGTATAGAGATGTGGAACAAGCCCGTGAGCGCGATAAGGGAGTCATTTAAGATTCTGCGGGGAATGTTCGCGGGCGAAACGGTTAACCTTGAGGGCGAGGTTTTGAGGGCGGTGAATTGCAAGCTTGGTCAAGCCCCCCAGGAGAAAATACCCATATATCTTGCAGCTAGAGGACCGAAGATGCTTGAGCTTGTAGGAGAGCTCAGCGATGGCGCTTTGCTAACAACACCATATGAATATCTTGACTTCGCCGTGAAAAAGATAAAATCAGCAGCAGAGCGAGCGGGGAGGAAAATGGATGAAATAGAGATAGCTAATTGGCTTCCGTTCGCAATGGATAGGGACGGCGATAAAGCCAAGGAAATGGTCAAGGTCGAGGTTTGCTTCATGGTTGCAGATTCCCCAGACATAGTTCATGAAAAGGTCGGGCTTAGGCCTGAGGATGTTGCGGCGGTAAGGGCAGCGATTAAGAAAGGAATCCCGGAGGCGATGAAGAAGGTTACCCGTGAGATGGTGGACTCCTTCTCCATATCGGGCACGCCCGAAGAATGCACGGAAAAAATGGAGATGTTTGCGAAGGGTGGAGTGGATCAGATCGTGCTAAGCTCTCCGTTTGGTGCAAACCCGCGAGAGGTTCTGAAAAAGGTTGGTGGGGAGGTAATCCCCGCGTTCAGATGAATAGGTCGTTTAATGGTAGACCTAACCGTACTTCATGCCACAGTCATGACCCTGGACAAGCAAAGGAGGGTGATTGAGGACGGCGGGATTGCGGTGGAGGGCAGGACGATAGTGGAGGTCGCGGAAAGCGATGAGATAATTTCTAAATACGGCGAGGGGCGCGATTCCATAGATGCATCCGGCATGCTAGCTATCCCGGGCTTGATAAATGCGCACACTCACATGTTCCAAGATTTGCTCCGTGGCCTGGGGGACGACATGGAGCTGATGGGTTGGCTCAGGCACATGCTCTACCCCGTGAGCCAGGCTTTAACGGACGAGGACGTTTACGCGGGCGCCCTATTGGGCTGCGCGGAGATGATAAAGACGGGCACGACTTTCGTCGTTGACAACCACCACATAAACACCAGCGAGGGGGCTATAAGCAATGTTGCGAGGGCAATCGAGGAAACGGGCATAAAGGGGATGATCGCGAGGGGCATGAAAATAAAGACGAAAAGGTGCGAGAAGTGGGGATTGCCCGATTATCTTTTTCAGTACGATTTTGATGAAGAGGTTAAGCTGACCGAGAAGCTGATAAAGCGTTGGCATGGTGCGGCGAGCGGAAGAATCCAGGTGTGCCCCGCCCCGGTCGCCATTTACTCGACGGGGCCTGAGCTTTTGATGGAGGCCAAGAGGATTTCGGACAAGTTCGAAGTCCCGATTCATACCCACATAGCGGAGAGCCCAGCGGAGGTCGAGTCAACTCTTGAGGATTACGGTAAAAGGGAGGTTGAGCTTCTCAACGAAATAGGGGTTCTCTGCCCTAGATTTCACGTGGTGCACGCGATATGGTTAGATGACAGGGAAATAGGAATGTTAGCCGAGAAAAGGGCAAATGTGGTTCACTGCCCTGTGAGCAATATGATAATAGCTTCTGGCGTGGCGAAAGTACCCAAAATGTTAAAATCTGGCATCAACGTTGCGCTGGCAACCGACGGTCCCGCCAGCAATCATAATCAGGACATGATGGGGGTGCTCAAGACCACAGCCCTGTTGCATAAAGTCGCAACTCTTGATCCGCTTGCGATTAGGTGTGAGAACGTTTTGGAAATGGCAACTCTGGGCGGGGCCAGGGCCCTTGGATTGGAGCATGAGATAGGCTCGTTGGAGAATGGAAAAAAGGCGGATATCACGCTTATCGACATGAGGAAGCCGCATATAGCGCCAGTTCACCGAGCGATCTCAGCTCTGGTCTATTGCGCCATGGGGAGCGATGTCGACACGGTCATTATAGACGGCAATGTTGTAATGCGCGGGAGGAAGCTTTTGACCATAGACGAGGAAGAGGCGATGTCCAAGGCCGAGGGGGTGGCGGACGAACTTGTGGAAAGATCTAAGATAGGGTATCTTAAGCGCAGGGAGTGGCCCAGATAAAGTTTATCTCGAAAGTTTCCTGATCATGTCTAGGTGAATTTTTCCGGCGCTGTAAATTTTTCCGTTGGAGAGGTCGTAGATCGTGGCCTGGGCGCAAGTGTATTTGCGCCTGTCGATGTTTTTGAACCTCCCCCCAGCCTCAGCGAGAATCTCGAAAAACGATTTCCCAAAAAACGGCGAGTTCTCCGTCACGAGCTCTTTAACAAGCGAACTTAGGTCGTCCCCCTCTCCGGCCTCAGCGAAGAAAATTGATCTGCCCCCGTAGAGTATCATGTCATCAGCAGTTATGCTTGGGCTTTTCCATATGTTGGGGTAAACAGGCGTCATCGGGGCAGACCCAACTGCGCATCTAACTTTGTTGACATCAAATCCCAGAAAAGAAAGCCTCCAGAGGGGATTTTCAAGTATTCTAGCCGGCACCTGCACGGCACCCGCCATGCTGTTGGTTGGCGAGACTATCAAGAATAAACCGCTAGGAGTTATGCGGCATTCCTTAGCGATGTAGCTCGAAACCTTTTCGTCGGGCAAATCGTCGGACTGCATGACAAAAACCGCAAACCTAGCAATTTCAGAATACCCGCTTATCTCGAAGAATTCCTCGGGCTTCCTCATTAGCGCCTTCCCTGGGCCAGAGGTTATGGCAGAATATTCCCCAACCTCAATCGTCGGCAGGGGCTGCTGACATACGAGCAGGGAGATCACTGGAAAGTCGGTCGAGACTTTCACAGTTGGCAAAACTAGATCATCAGCGTAGGGGATGGGAGCAACTTCGACCTCAGCGAGCCCTCCAAGCGCCGCCTTCGCCACCATCAAGCCAGCCCTGAGACCACCAGGCGCCTCAACCCCAGCGTCTATCAAAGTCGTGCCGTTTGCGAGCTTCCTGACCATCAGCCCGAGCTCCCTCGATCGCGCCATCATCTCCTTTACGATGGCTAGGGAGTTTTCATTAACGCTAAAGTTTTCTTTAAATTGATGCTTCGTCAATTGACCATCACCTTTTTTGTGCATCGTCTTCACATATTTTGTGTCGGATTTAAAAAGGCAGAAGTTGGCTACATGGGCATAATCCTTTTATTCGATTAACAATATCGATTTTCAGTTGTAAGCGGAGGAAAAAGATGAGCGGTCAATTGAGTAAAAACTTCATCAAGGAAAGCATGGACAGAGGTGTCGAGTGGCTTTGGTCCGCCAGAAGCAGGGATTTCGGTTGGGGAGATCACTCGGACAGACCGGTCGACCTATCCGGTTGCTCGGAGAGCATGTTCGGCATGCTTAAGGCGGGCGTCGATCCAAGTTCTGAAAAATTCAAGCAGAGCCTTTCTTACGTTAAGAGCGAGTTGAGGAAAAGCCCGGACGTGTCACATCCGAGGAGCGAGCAGTTGAAGTCAGCGAGGAATTTGGCTTGGCCAATTTTGATGTTGGGGGAGGTCGGCGAAAAATTCGAGTCAGATTTAATCCAAGGGTTGCTAGCGGAGCTTGATAGGTTCTGCGTGAGTGGAGAGGGATGGAGTGCTGATGTCGGGGGTCGCAGCAACGTTTATGACACATCGCTTGTAATTTTAGGGCTCTCGAGATGGAAAGGTGCAAACAAGCTTATCGCCGACCCGCTAAGGTGGATCGCGGGCGCCCAGAATGCGGATGGGGGGTTCGGCTTTAAAAAAGGAGAAAATAGCAATGTCATCTGCACATCGCTCGCCACGATGGTTATGAAGGGCCACGATGAAGCAGCCGAGAAAATAAGGAAAGCCGTGAACTGGCTAACCCGGAGTCAGAAATCGGACGGAAGTTGGGACGTAGAATTTGAGCCAAACCCGAATTACAGGTATGGTCACTGGATACACTACAGCGCGCCATACGCGGTCCTCGCTCTCATCAACGCAGGATTTCCATTGAACTCACCAGTGGTGACCCGAGGGGTAAATGCAATTCTGGCGAGACAGCACGAGAGCGGAGGTTGGAAAATTTTGGATGATTACCCGCCGTTTACACATGCGACTGCGCACGCCTTAGTCGCTTTAGGTGAGATTTATAGGAGATTATGAGGGTTTGTCGAATTAATCAAAAAACAAATAAAAAATTCCTCTTTATTCTGCGCGCGGACGCGCATAAGGGTTCTCAGGTTGTGGGCGACAACCATTAGTAAAATGCAGTAAAC
>Ga0209225_1005047_pt1 | contig 10089 bp, 9 predicted proteins | sample WasSprMetagenome_FD_184732 | JGI IMG/M metagenome (GOLD analysis project Ga0209225, IMG submission 184732) | Sulfidic aquatic microbial communities from Washburn Spring, Yellowstone National Park, USA - WS (SPAdes) (version 3) | ecosystem: Environmental > Aquatic > Thermal springs > Hot (42-90C)...
AGAGGTTTCTGCACTCGGCGGTTCCGGTGCTCCTCGGGGCCGTCGGCCTCCTTCTGGCCGCGCCGCTGGCCTCCCAGGCCGTCGCGGCCTTCCTGGCGCTTCTGCTGGCCGCCGCTGGCATCTACGGCTTCTACCCGCCCTTCTGGCCCATACCGCAGCGCAGGCTCGCCGGCGTGGCCAGGGCGGTCGCCATCGGCCTTATAAACTCTGTGGGCAATCTCGGCGGCTTCGCAGGCCCCTACATAGTCGGCTACATCAACACGAAAGCTGGGTCCAGCCTCGCGGGCCTCGCCTTCCTGGCCGGCTCGGCCATGGCCGCAAGCGTCCTGCTGATAGTGGCCCGCGACCTGTTGGGCGGCCGGGGCGCTGGGGCGGCTAGGCCGTAGAACTGTTTACTGTGTAAAAATTTCTTTCGATAATAAATCCGACAATTAAGATTTTTATAGTAACAATGTTAATACGGCGTGGCCAGGAGGATAGCCCTCTTGGGCCCCCCAAACGTGGGCAAATCCACCCTGTTCTACGCCCTCACAGGCCGTTACGTCAAGACTGCTAACTACCCGGGCAAGACTCTGGAGGTCAACTCGGGCGTGTTGCGGGGGAAGGTGGAGATAGTGGATCTGCCCGGCGTCTTCAATCCGTACAGCCCCAAGGACGAGGACGAGGCGCTGGCCTTGAGGGAGGCCCTTGAGGGCGACTACGACGGGGTGGTGGTCGTCGGCGCGCCGCACGCGCTCAAGGAGGCGCTGGCGCTCGTCGAATACATAGGGCGCAGGCGGCCCGTGGCCTTCGTCTTGAACATGGTGGACCTGGGGGCGCCCCAGCTCTCCGCCGAGGAGCTCTCGGCCAAGATGGGCGTCCCCGTCTTCTACACGTCCGCCGTCAGACGCGCCGGCCTGTCCGAGCTGGCCCGGTTCCTGGAGGGCTGGTCCCCCGGCGGGCCCACGCCGGTCAAGGCCGTGGACATACCCGTGAGGCCCGCCGCGAGGCTGGCCGGCGCCGTCTTCTCGCGGCCTCCGCTGGCCCTAGCCGCCCTCCTCGCCCTCTCCGTCGCGGCCGTCCTCGCCATGTTCGCCGCGCTCGAGGGGGCGGGCCCGTGGCCGGGCCTCCTGGCCTATCTGGACCCCGCGCTCGACGCCGTGGCGGACGCCATAGCCTCCGCCGGCCTTCCGCCGGTCCTCTCGTCCTTCCTCGCGGACGGGCTGTGGCTGGGCGTATCGGCGCTGGTCGGGTTCCTGCCCTACATCTTGATCGCGGTGTCGATAGTCGTCCTGTACGAGGAGTCGGGCGTCATAGGGGCGCTGGGCCGGTCCCTGGAGTCGCGCCTGGTCTCGCTCGGCGTGCCCGGGAGAGGCCTTCTGTGCCTCATGATTGCCTCGGCGTGCAACGTGCCGGCGCTCTCGACCGTGCGCGTGATGTGGGGCAGGGGGAACAGGCTCATGACGGCCCTGCTGGTGCCCTACGTGCCGTGCTCCGCCAGGCTGTCCCTATTCGTCGCCATCGCGGCCGTCGCGTTCTCGTCGAGGCCCTACCTGATTCCGCTGGCCGTGTTCATCCCCTACGCTGTCTCAGCCGCCGTCGTGCTCGCCGCGGCCTTTGCCTACAGGAGGCTCCTCAAGGCGGTCCCCAGGGTGGAGGGCCTCCCGCCGACGCCGCTCATGTTGCCCAACGCGAGGATATACGCGCTGAAGGTCTGGCTCGATTTCAAGAGCTTTCTGGCCAAGGCGGGCCTCCTCATAGCGCTCTTCCCGGCGGCGCTGTGGCCGCTCACGCACTTCGGCCCGTCGGGCTTCGTCGTGGATGTGTCGGAGAGCTGGCTCGCCGAGGCGGGGAGGGCCTTCGGCGCCTTGCTCGCGCCTCTGGGCGTGCCCTGGCAGGTCTCGACGTCGCTTATAGCCGGCTATATATTCAAGGAGGTGGTCTGGGGCTTCATGGAGGCCCTGGGCGCCGTCCCGCTCCTCTCGGGCCTGTCGGTCCCGGCGGCTTTGGCCCTCCTCGTATTCACGGCCGTGTACTCGGCCTGCATCGCCACGGTCGCCTCCATGGCCAGACAGGTCGGCTGGAGGCTGACGGCGCTCTCCCTGGCGGTACAGCTGGCGATAGCCACGGCGGCCGCCTACGCCGTATACTTCGCCGCAAGCGCCTTACTTATTTAGGAGATTCGGAAGGTGCGTGAGGTACAGGAGGTACGGCGACGTGGAGCTTTCGGAGATAGGCTTCGGGGCTTGGACCATAGGGAGCGACATGTACGGCGGGGCCCACGGGGAGGACGCCAGGTGGCTCGTGGAGAGGGCGATAGACCTCGGCATAAACTTCTTCGACACGGCCGACGTGTACGGGAGGGGGAAGTCCGAGGAGCTCCTGGGGCGGCTCCTGGCCGGGAGGGAGGGCGTGTATCTAGCCACCAAGGTGGGGTACGACTTCTACTCCAATCCCGAGAAGCCGCCGCGCCGCTACGACGCGGAGTACATCGAGTTCGCCTTGAGGAAGTCGGCCGAGAGGCTGGGCAGGAGGCCCGACCTGATCCAGCTCCACAACCCGCCTAGGGAGGATCTGGAGAGGGCCGCGGCCCACTTCTTGAGGCTGAGGGGGGCCTGGGCCAGATACGTCGGCGCCGCCCTCGGCCCCGAGGTGCAGGTCCTGGAGGAGGGGCGGGCCGCCTTGAGGGCCGGCTACGACTCCATTATGTTCGTCTTCAACATATTGGAGCAGGAGCCCGGCAGGACCTTGGCGGAGGAGGGGCGGGGGAGGATGCTCCTGGCGCGGGTCCCCCACGCCAGCGAGGTGCTGACCGATAGGTTCAGGCCCTCGTTCCCGCCGACCGACCACAGATCCCTCAGGGACGTCGGGTGGCTGAGGAGGGCCAGGGAGATCGTCGAGAGGGAGGTGGCGCCTCTCGCCAGGGAGCTGGGGCTGACCTTGGGGCAGTACGCGCTGAAGTTCGTCCTCTCGTTCCCGGTGACCTCCGTCCTCGTGACGGCCACCACGGTCCAGGAGCTGGAGGAGTACGCCGAGGCCAGCGACGGGAAGCCGCTACCGGAGCAGCACATGAAGGCCCTGGAGGAGCTCTGGGCGAGGCACGGAGCGGAGCTGTCGGGCGCCTCCCGGCGGGCCGGGGAAGGCCGGCGCTAGCCGACCGCGCGGCGTCCGCCGATCCGGCGCGGCGCGCCTGCCCCCTCGCGCAGGCCAGGCACCACGTGGTGCCTTCTGCACCTGGCCTCGTAGGTCTCGCCGCCTCCGACGAGTATCCTGGGGCCGTCCGCTGGGGCGGGCCTGCCGTCGATCAGCCGCTGGGTCCTCGTCGCCGGCCTTCCGCAGATCTTGCAGACGGCCGTCAGCGACACCACCTTGTCGGCGTACGCGGCCACGCGCATGGTCGTCTCGAAGGGCTCCCCCCTGTAGTCCAGGTTGAGCCCGGCCGCTATGACCAGCCTGTCGTCCGCCAGCCCGTCGAGGGCCTCGGCGAGGGAGGGCGGGAAGAACTGGACCTCGTCGACGGCCACCACGTCGTAGTTAGCCCCCTCCTCCGCTATCTCCCTCACGCCGGACTCGTCGGGAGGCACGGCGACCGCCCTGAGCCTCAGCCCGTTGTGCGCCGCCACCGACAGGGCGTCGTAGCGGGAGTCTATGGAGGGCTTGAAGATGGCGGCCGACCTCCCCGCTATTATCTGCCTCTCGACCCTCCTGATGAGCTCCGTGGTCTTCCCCGCGAACATGGGGCCGATGATGGCGACCAACACTAGTCGCCGGGCCGGGCCTTTATAGGGGCTTCAATGATTTATGTCCGGGAATATCGAGGATATATGGACCCGTTGGGGAGGGCCCTGAGGGCTCTGGACCAGCTGGTCCTCAAGCCCCTGGAGGATATAGCCAACAGCGCGGAGGGGATTCTGGAGGCCATCTCGGAGCAGCTCGGGGTGCCGAAGCCCAAGGTGGCCGCGGTCGCGGTGCCTCTGGACGAATGCGGGGGGCAGGCGGACGGGCCCTGTAGGGGGATCGCGGGGGTCTACGAGCCCGGCGTGGTGAGGATAAACTACAGATCCACCCTCCCCTCCCTCCTCCACCTCTTCGCCCACCACCTCCAGGCGGTCGAGATGGGGGAGAGGTTCGTCCACGCCAGACGCCTCGAGGCGGAGAGGCTTCCGTGGGAGCTGAGGCCTCTGGAGATAGCGGCGGCCGTCAGATCGGCGCAGCTCGCCAGGAGGGCCCCGCCGAGGGCCTTGAGGGTCTGGGAGGAGGAGATAAAGCCCAAGATAAGGGAGCTGGACGACAATCTGGCTAGGCTCAAGGCCGACGTGGAGCAGATCTACAGATACGCCGAGGTTTACGCCAGGCGCTGAGGAGGATGGGGCGCCGGCCGCCCATGCTCGCGCTCGACGTCTCGGCGGGGTACAGGGGGAGGACCGTGGTGGAGGTGTCGGCCTCGGTTCCGCCCGGCGTCACCGCCCTCGTGGGGCCCAACGGGTCGGGCAAGACCACTCTGCTGAGGGCCGTCGCAGGCGCCATCCCGGCCAGGAGGCGCGTGGAGGTGGACGGGAGGCCGCTCGGCCCCCGCGACGTGGCCTATCTGCCTCACGGCGGCCTCGACCCGAACGCCAAGGTCGGCGACGAGCTGGAGTTCTACTGGGAGGTCCTCGGGGCAGAGCGGCGGGACTACGCCGTGGATTTGCTGGGCCTCAAGGAGCTGATGGGCAGAAAGGTCGGCGAGCTCAGCAGAGGCCAGGCTAGGAGGGCCGAGCTGGCCGTCGTGCTGGCCCTGAGGCGGAGGGTCTACCTCCTCGACGAGCCCCTGGAGGGCTTGGACGTGCAGTACCGCGGCGCGGTGCTGGGCGAGCTGAGGAGGCTGGGCGAATACGTGATCTTCACGACGCACGACCCCTCCGCGGTCGAGGCGGCGGCCGGCTGGCTGCTGGCGCTCAGAGGCGGGCGCCTCGCCTACAGCGGGCCGCCCTCGGGGCTCAAGGGGCGCGTCGCCATAAGGGCCAGGAGGGGCGGCGAGGTCGTCACCGTCGAGACGGACAGGCCGGAGGAGAAGGTCGAGGAGCTGAGGTCCCTGGGCTACTCCGTCGAGGAGGTGAGGAGCACAGCCGTCGAGGAGCTGATGCGATGATGCGGCCCTTCCTGCGCAGGGTCTGGAGGTCAGGGCGCTCCTACTACGGAGCCAACCTGGCCGTCAACGGAGCACTCGCGGTGATCATAGCCCTGTCGGCGGCTTTCTTGATACCGTTGATCCGGCCCGAGAACATACGCGGGATCCCGCCGGGCATGTCGCCCCAGCTCGCCTACGAGAGGGCCGTGGCCGTCGTGGTCCTCACGCTCTCGCTGGCCTCCAGCATAGGCGCGTCCGCCACCGCCGCCATGGTGGCCGGCGGCTCCATACAGGCCGACATAAGGAACGGAGTATATGAGGTGTTGCTCGGCAACGGCGTCGAGCTGGCCCAGATAGCCCGAGGCCTGCTTGTCGCCTCCCTGAGCGCCGCGGCGGCGCTCTACCTAGCGGCCCTGGCGGCCATAGGCGCAGTGGTCGCCCTCGAGGCGCCCGCCGCAATGCCCGTGATGCCCGCCGCGGCCCTCGCCATGCTGGCCTCCGTGGTCTCCGGGGCCGTGTTGATAGTCTTCATCGGCCTGACCAAGCCAGAGCTGTTCAAGATGGCGACCGGCGTGGGGGCCACCAAAAACGTGGCCTACACCATATCGCTCGCGCCCGGCGTGGCGTTGCTGTTCTCCATGCTGCCGTTCTTCGGCGGTCTGGACCTCGGCGGCGCCGTTGCGGTCGCCGTCGCGCTGTCATCCGCGGCCCTCGCCCTCAGCGCAGTTCTGGCCGTCGCCACGCCGCGGGTCGCCAACAGGGAGAAGCTGGTGTCGCAGGCCGAGTAGCCGCTCGGGCCTGCCGCGTCCAGCCCGCCGCGGGCCTCCAGCAAGGCGGCACGCGCCGTCCGATTCCGCCGGCCGGTTGCGGGCCGCTCAGCCTGAAGATATTTATTGAGGTCTCCGGCCACAGCCCATGAAGGTCGGGTTCATAGGCCTGGGCATAATGGGAGGGCCCATGGCGCGGCATCTGCACAGGGCCGGGCTCCTGGCCGCCGTGTACAACAGGACCAGGTCCAGGGCGGAGCCCTTCGGGAAGATGGGCGTCCACGTGGCCGAGTCCCCCGCCGACCTGGCGAGGAGGGTCGACGTTGTCATCGAGATGGTGTCCGACGCGCCCGACGTGGAGCAGGTCCTCTTCGGGGCCGGGGGCGTCGTCGAGGGCGCGAGGCCGGGGCTTGTGGTCGTCGACATGTCCACCAACTCGCCCGACTGGGCGCGGAAATTCGCCGAGAGGCTGGCGGAGCGCGGCATCGACTTCCTCGACGCGCCGGTGACGGGCGGCCAGAAAGGCGCCGAGGAGGGGACCCTCACGGTCATGGTGGGAGGCAGGGAGGACCTCTTCCAGAGGCTTCTGCCGGTCTTCAAGGCCTTCGCCAAGGAGGTGATATACGCAGGCCCCGTGGGCTACGGGCAGGCCATGAAGCTCGTGAACCAGGTGGTGATCTCCCTCAACACGATCGCCATGGTCGAGGGGCTTAGGCTCGCCGAGGCTCTGGGGCTGGACGTGGAGAAGGTGGCGAGGCTCCTCACGGTCGGGGCGGCTAGGTCGGGCTCCATAGAGCTGTATCTCCCCAAGCTCCTGAAGGGCGACCTGTCCCCGGGCTTCAAGGCGGCCCATCTGAAGAAGGACCTGGCCTACGCCATGGAGATAGCCAACAGGAAGGGGCTGTCCCTCCCCGCGTCGGCGCTGGCGCTGGAGCTCTACAAGAGGATGGTGGAGAAGGGGCTCGGCGAGCTCGGCATACATGCCCTTGGCAAGTCCTACTGAGGCGCGCGCCCAACCCCTGGGGGTCCGCTCGGCGCGCTACTCCACGTCGAGAAGCGCTTGATATACTGCGGCGGAGGCGACTGACAGAGCCCCCGCGAATATCCAGAGGGCCTTGAAGCCGAGAGCCGCGACCACGGCCGAGGCCATCGGCGGCGACACGGCCCCGCTGAGCTGCCAGAACAAGTTGGCCACGCCGGCCGCGGTGCCGGCGGACCTCCCGCCGATTTTCGACACCGCGGTGGAGTTCGCCGGAGTTATGACGAACCTCACGAAGCCCATGGCCGCCGCGTCGGGGAACACGGCGGCCGGGCCCGCGGCGAGCGCCATCACGAGCGCGCCGTATATCCCCTCGAAGGCCACGAGGGTCCTCTTGACGCCGATCCTCCTTATGATATAGCCGGCCACAACCGTCGCCGGAACGCCGAGGAGGGCGGTCGCGGAGTAGGCGAGGCCTGCGTAGTATCCGTTGAGCCCTATGGAGAGGAAATATCTGTAGGCGTAGAGCGCGACGATCCAATACGCCGCGAAGAACATGAAGCCCGCCGCGCTGGCCACCGCCACGCCTCCGCCGAAGGAGGCCCTCCAGGCCCTCGGAAGCCCCGCGGAGGCGCCCTCGGCGGGCCGGCGGATCGGCAGATAGGCGAGCGCGAGGGCGGCGGAGGCCGCCGCAATCATGTAGTAGTCCCACCTCCACCCCAACGAGGCGCTGACCGCGGGCAGAGCCAGGCCCGAGACCACCACCGAGAGGGGCCAGGCGAGGCTGTAGTAGCCCATGGCCACCGGCAGCTCCCCTCCGCCGAACTCGGAGCTGAGGAGCTTGACCGTGGCGGGGTAGATCCAGCCCGCCGAGAGGCCCATGGCCAGACTCGCCGCGTATTCCACCTCCATGTCGGGGGCCGCGCCGGAGAGGGCGGAGGCCCCGGCGAGTCCCAACAGGGCGGCCGCGGCGATGTGCGCCGGGCCCGCTCTGTCCGAGAGGAGGCCCGCCGGTATCTGGACGGCCACGTACCCCGCGAAGAACAACGCGAAGACCACCCCGTCTTGGTACAACGTGGGCCTCAAGTCGGAGTAGGCGGAGGCTATGCTCCAGGCCAGGCGGGAGAAGTAGCTCATGAAGAAGGAGGCCGAGGCCAGGGCCACCACGGCGGCTCTCCTCAAGCCCATATACACGACGGGCCAAGCCCTTTTTCAACATCACCCCGACGCCCTCGGCGCATCCGGGCCGGCGACTGCCCAAGCCGGCGTCGAGGTCCCGCGGCGCCTAGACGTAGCCGTTTTCCAACAGCCTGTTGACCAGCCAGCTCCAGACGGCCCGCCTCCAGCGCGACAGCGTGGTCGCGTAGAAGAAGAGGGCCGAGAGCGCCAGGGACACGGCGGACCACGCCAGAGCTGCCGCGTACAGCAGGCGCGAGAGGTCGCCGAGGTAGAACGCGGCCACGGCCATGTAGTAGGGGGAGAAGGCAAACAGGTAGTAGGCCGTCGCCGACAGAAGGGCCAGATACGACCTGAGGGACATCCTAGGGGGGCTCTGCGGAAGGTCTAGCTCTCTCATCTGCGGCAGGCCCGAGTAGGCGGCCACCAGCCAGCTCGCCGCCGGGACGACCAGGGGGATCGAGGCGAGGGCCGGCATCAGATAGAGCGCTGGCGGAAAGAGGGGGGCGAGCGCCGCGGCCTCGGCGGCAAGCGGGGAGACGAACGCGGCGGCTAGGGCCGAGCGCGCCAGCATCTTGTACTTGAAGTACAGATCCGCATCGCCGGAGAGACTCAGCCAGAGGCGCTCCTCCATAATCGTGTTGGCCGCAACGTCGAAGAACGTGATGAAGGCCAGGAAATATTGGAGGGTCAGCACGACCGCCAGATCCGGCAGTAGTCGGGCCGCCGCGTAGCCGGCCGCCGCCGCGACGAGCGAGGCGGCCAGCCCGGACTTCAAGGCGCTTACCCTGCTGAGCGTCTCGCCCCGGCGTCTGTAGAACGTGGACGAGGTGACCCAGATGGCCCTCCACGGAGTGCCGAATCTGGCGTGGGCCGCGGCGCGCCCCTGCGGGCCCGAGACCCGCGGCGTCGTGACGGCCAGAACGCCGTATGCGTTGACGGCAAGCTCCTTTATCCTCCTCCTCGGGAACAAGGCGTACATCAACGCGGCGAGCGCGCCGGAGTAGGCCGCGTAGAGGGGAGAGGGGCTGACGAGGCCGTAGGTCGGCAGCAGCTCCGGCCTAAAGAAGCCCGCAAACATCAACAGGAAGCCGAGCACGACGACGGCGAGTTTGATGTATAGAGAGGCCAGCCCCACGGCCGCCCCCGCTAGCATCGAGAACATCGAGAGGAATACAAGCGATGCGGCGTAGCACGGAAGGCCGGCGGGGGTCGCCGAGACGAGGAGCGCGGAGACCGCGACAGCAACGGCGAGTTGGGGCAGAACCGTAGCCGCGGCCCTCAGCAGGAGGACCTCGGCGGGATCGGCCTGGGTGGCGTAGACGAAATCGACGTCGGTCTTCGTCAGGCCGACGGCCTGCCCCGGGAGAATAAAGGCGGCCGTCAGGAGAGGAACCACGAGATGCGCGGCAACGGACCGCGGCGTGGAGAGCGCCATCCAGACCATCAAGACGGCGTAGACCGCCGTCCCGAAGACAGAGCCTAGGGTGTACCGCGCCTTCACCTCGTAGCGGAGCAGCCTCAGAAGCCTCCTGGCGTCAGATCCGCCGCGGCCTCCCTCCATCCCCCGCCTGCGCCACCGACCGAGGGGCCGGGCGGCGTCGGGAGCCATGCGGCGTCTAGACGTATCCGTCTTCAGACAGCTTGTTGACGAACCAGCTCCAGATGGAGGAGGCCCACGGCGAATACGTCGTGAGGTAGAAGAGGGCGGCCGACAGCGCCAGCGACGCCGCGGACGTCACGTCGGCGGCTGGGCGGAGCAGAGGGGCGAGGGCCGGGGCGTTCAGAGACGCGAAGGACAGGAGGTAGGGGACGCTCAACGAGACGGCGAATACTAAGTAGAGGAAGCTCGCCAGGGCGATCCTGAGCGTGAACCTGAACTGCGACTGCGAGAGGCCCAATTCCCTCATCTGCGGCAGGCCCGAGTAGGCGGCCGCCAGCCAGCTCGCCGCCGGCAACGTCAACGCGAGGGCGGCGACGGCGGGGACCAGATACGCGGCGGGGGGATAGGACAGGGACTCCAGGGCGTATACGGCGGCCCAGGGCGCCAGCGAGATCGCGGCTATCGCGGCTCTGGC
>Ga0209225_1005048_pt1 | contig 10089 bp, 9 predicted proteins | sample WasSprMetagenome_FD_184732 | JGI IMG/M metagenome (GOLD analysis project Ga0209225, IMG submission 184732) | Sulfidic aquatic microbial communities from Washburn Spring, Yellowstone National Park, USA - WS (SPAdes) (version 3) | ecosystem: Environmental > Aquatic > Thermal springs > Hot (42-90C)...
TAGTTGTCGGAAACAAGTATGTCGAGATTATATTTGATAAGAACGATAAGGGAGGACTCGTCAACATCGTGAACAAGCTAACAGGCGTTGCGTTCCTATCTGAAAAACGCGGTGCAGCTAGAGGGGAACCGCACCTGCTCTTCTACATCGGGACAAGCGGAACGCACACGTTCATGGCTAGAGAGTTCGCGTACAGTTTCAACGCGCGTGAGGATGGGAAGACCCTACTTATGCGGTGGAGGGGGTTTGTAGGAGGCGATAAAGTTGCCAGAACTAGGTTTCTCGATATCGAGGTCGAAGTTAACGTAACAGTTTTGGACGACTCTCCGCTGACCTATTGGGCGATTAACGCGGTAAGCCATGAAGAAGATGTAGACTTGTCGGATATCGCGTTCCCTATCATCTCAGGGCTCACTAAAATAGGGGAGAATTCTGAAGACGATTACCTAGCTTACCCGGCTTTAACGGGCTTGCTGTTAAGGAACCCGCTTGAAAAGATGCCCGTTAACCCGGAAATACCCTGGCAGCTCTACCCAAGCGGTTGGGTTTCGATGCAGTTCCTCGCTTTCTACGATGTGAAGCTCGGTGGGCTGTACGTTGCGTCGGACGATACCGAGGGTAACGTGAAGAAATTTTCCGTTTTCAGGTTTTCTATGAAAGATTGGAACATAGCGGTAACGCATCTCAGCCCTTACGGTACGATGAATTTCACGCCCAGCTACCGTGTTGTTATGGGGGTGTTCGTCGGGGACTGGTACACCGCAGCTGACATGTACAAGGAGTGGGCTGAGAAACAGTGGTGGTGCGCGGAAGCTAGAAAGCGGTCAACACCCTCATGGTTCTTAGAGATCTCGGCGATCCACTCCACCTCCCTTTACACCCCGAGCGATGGTGGATGGGCTAGCCGCATACCGTTCGCCACAGTCCCTCAGCTCGCACAGGATTCCATCAGGACGTTAGGGATACCGGTGATCATGCAGGTTTGGGGTTGGGAGAAGCACGGCACGTTCAAGCTGATCCCGGATTATTTCCCGCCAATCGAGGGGTGGGAAGCCTTCGATAGGATGGTTGAAGGTGTGCATAAAGCTGGAGGGAAGGTCTCCGTCTTCATAGCGACGAATTCGTTTTCGACGAAGCTGCCTGAGTGGGAGCAGATGAAGAAGTACTCCGTTAAGCTACCATATGACCAAAGCGGAGAGTACAGGACTATGTGTCCCGGCGCTCGTGAGTGGAGGGAGTACGTCAAAACGATTGTTTTAACGTTGGTTAAGCACGGGGTCGATCACGTCCACTTGGATGGGAGCCTTATCGACCCCCCTTACCCGTGCCTAGATGAGGGTCACGGGCATCCGAAAGGTTATGGCAAATGGTGGTTCGAGTCGTATAGGAATCTATTTTCAGAAGTTATAATTGAAGCCAAGAAATTTAATCCAGAAATTGTGTTTTCTTCCGAAGAAGTATGCGAGCTTTACATTCCGTACTTGGATAGGTTCTACTCGCGCGGGAACGTCTATGGGCTGTACCCCACCCACTGGTACTGGCAGATTAGTGGGGCTCAGGCAATCCCGATGTTCCAGTACGTGTACCGCGAGTACATTTCGTCTTGGGGGCATTACGTGCACGGGTGGAGTTTGAGCGAAACGGCTTACTCCATCAAGGCTTTAGCGGCTTCGCTCGTGTGGGGGGAACCCTTGGAGATAAGACTGCCCACGCTTAACGAGAGGATGTCCCTTCAGATAAGCTTCAATCCTATCGTCCAATTCTTCAAGAAAGCGGCTGTGTTCCGGTACACGTGGGGGAGGGAGTTTTTGGTTTACGGCAGCATGGTTAAGCCTCTAAGCATCTCATCGCCAACCATCGTGATCGCCAACCCGCACTGGCACCTCTCACCTTACGAGCTTAACGCAACCGTGACACCCGCGGTGCTGCACTCCGCCTGGCGGAGCAGAGGGGGCGACGTAGCTTTCATTTTCGCGAACATTTGGGACGAAAACGTAAGCCTCCACCTTTATGTGAACTTATCGGAGTACGGGTTTTCGGGGAATGCGAATGCGATACTTATTCAAGACGATCGACCGGTGCATATCGGCAGCCACCTCGAAAGTTTCTCGCTTGACTTAAGCTTAGGACCGCGCGAAATAGCGATGATCGAAGTGAGCGAGAAGATGGTTGTTCGTATCGATAGTAACCCGCGAGTTGTAAACCGTGTGTTCGCTGGCGACCGTGAGCTTAAGGTCCTACCCTCCATCATGCTCTTCTCCCAAGGTGCTGCGCAGAGCTTCGAAGCTCCAAGCGTCGTGAACATTGACAATAAAACCCGTTTCGCGTTCACCTACTGGATCGTAGAAAAACCGGGTGCAACATTTATTGTAAATTCCTCTCTCATTCAGATCGTTATCGATTCCAATCTAAATTTGAGTGCAACTTACACGAAACAGTGCTTCGTTAGCGGCGTATCGAGAGTTGGTCAAGTACACGGTGAAGGCTGGTATAATGAAGGTGCTATTGCGAAGCTGTGGATTGACGCGCCTCGCGTGGAGCATGAGCGTAGCCGCGCTCTATTCGAGGGCTGGTACGAGGGGAACCTGCTGCTTTCGAGTAACTCTTCAATCTCTTTCGTTGTAGATAGGTCGCGGTCGCTTGAAGCGAGGTGGAGGGTGCAACACTACGTCGCGGTTTCAACGCCTTACAGCGCGGCGGAGGGAGAGGGCTGGTACGATGAGGGTAGCCGAGCGGTAGTGAAGCTGAGGGAAACGGAAGTCTACACAGCTCCGCTCATCCGTTATGTTTTCGACCATTGGGAAGGCTTAGAGCCTGGAGATCGAGTTGTAGAGCCGGGTGTCGTGGAAGTGAGCGTAGACAAGCCGAGGGAGCTGAAGGCCGTTTGGAGGGCAGACTACAGCCAGTTTATCGTGCTGCTAGTTGCATGCGCGATAGCGGCAGGCTCTTCCCTCGCCTACCTACGGAGGAAGCGCAAAGCCCAGAGAAGCTAGAGCACAAAGGAGTTTCACCGTTAGAGGCGTGAAAGCATCGTGAGAGGAAGCCATAGAGGCTCTAGCGCGCTATTCTCCTGAACCTCTCCGGCGCGCGCCCGAGGGGCTCCACAGGGAGGGCTCGCGGCCGACGGGCCCTGTGCCCCTCCTTAAACCCCAGATCTCGCCTTCCGGCACCACCGCCGCGCCAACCACGCGAGCGCGAAAAGCTCGCCAAGCCTTCCGGAGATCTGCGCTTTGAGCGAGCGCCACGAGCCGCTCGGGAGCTCGACAACTATTTCGCTATCCCCACTCACAATGTGTCAAACGCCGAGGCTTATAAAGGCCTTAACGCGGCGCGCGCTGAGCACCTTTATAGACTAGATGCGCCCCTACAAATGATCGCCCTTTAGGCCGCCTCGCGCTCCCGCTCGTAGAACTCCCTTAGCGCTTTCGCCGGGTCTTCCGCCTATATGATTTTCACCGACGCCTCTCCGCTCGCTTTCTCGCCCGCGAGCTCCGCTACGTACTCGACCACTGCCTCGCCGCTCCCCGTTACCGCCGCTTTCCGCAGCTTCAGGCTTTTCACGGGGCCGGCTAGCTCCTCGATCTCCCTCCCGAACCTCTCCAGCACCGCCTCCGGCGTCTCCGCAAGCTCGACCAGCTCGCCCCACGACAGGTCCAGCGGCCTGAACAGGTCGCCGGCGTACAGGTAAGCCCTACGCACACTAGAGCGTGCTTCAGGAGCTTATCAGCGTTGCGCGGCGGCGGGCGCGCGTACCACCTTAAAATATCGCATATTCTAACGGGAGGCCATGAGGATCAAGTGGCCTGAGAGCCCGCTGGTGAGCGTGCCCGAAGAGGCTAAGCGGGAGGCGGAGCGCGCGCTAGCTAGGGTGGACCTGGGCGGCTTGGGCGATTACGAGCGGGACGGCAGCTTCGCAATGCTCTACTCGGGTGAGGGCCTCCTCCTCAAGCTGGCTAGAGTGGAGGGTAGGCTGCTCGTTCTCGCATCGGTTTGGGAGTGCGGGAGCCTCGTGGAGGAGCACGTTATGGGTGAGGTGGAGTGGTAGCTCGCTTCGCTCCCGCCACCCGACCCCGCTTCTAGCCGCCCTTAGCAGCGAAGCCGTGTTCCGCGCTCAAGTCTCTCCCTGTGTAAGCTTCGATTACGCCCTTCACCTTGGAGTAGAGGGAGTACCTAGTCGCTCTTAGGTGCTCAGCGTACTCGCTGACTTTTACAGGGCTTTTAGGCGTCGTGTAGGTGATGTCTACGACGTACCACGTGTCGCCGACCTTCACTTCCGGTAACGCGTGATCTTCCCCCAAGAAGGCTACGACCCTTGCTTCGCAGCCTAGAACGTCGCTGAGGAGCTGGGTCGCCCCGAGCGCGAAATCCTCGCAAGCGCCTGTGCCGGAAACCGCCGCCAGCTTGGCGGCGAAAACTCTGCTCGGCTCGAGTGTGAGCGGGCCGAAGCGGATTATGAGCTGCCTCGGCTTCGGCCAAATCGTTCCGTACGTGGATATAAAGTCTCCCTTGTAGTATTTGACAAGATCCCAAGCTTTGTCCAGCAGGCACTTGTCTCCAATGCTGTTCCTTAACGCCTCAGCTTTTTTAGGGTACTCGGCATTAACGATCGCGTAAAGCGCGATCGCGATTGCAGTTGCGCCGACTATCAGTAGCAACGTGACTTTCAAAAGCATTTCAAGCAAGGGTGCGAGTGCGTGCAGTACTCGTTGAAGAGATGTGCGACGTATGCTAGTGAGAACCATAGTGGCTATAGCGGCCAACGCAGCTATGGTAACAATGACATCAATACTTGTGTTTTGTAAAATTATTAGCGGCAGCGAGAGGGGCGGACGCGCAAAGATATTGAGCATATTGCCGATTAAGATGAAGTGCAGCCCGAACGCAGAGAATAGACAGTAAACAAAGAGGAAAACGCTGTAGAGGTAAAGAAAGCTCAGTGTACTCGAATTTAGTTTCCTAGTAGAAACGAAATAATGGCAAATAAAATAATAATATGCTATTACAAAAGCAACTTCAGCGCAATATTGCGAAACATTAATTAAACAAAGTTTTATTAAACTTAGCATTGGTAATGGAATGATTATCAGTAGGGCTTCTGCTATGGTGGTAAGCGCATAGCGTAACGTGCGCTTTCGCGACACACATCCAGGGTATTGCGTCGCCTTATCTCTTCTCCTTTCCGCGCGAGAGCCGCCGCTGGATTGTGCGTTTTAGCGCACTTTTTTTAACCGGTTACCCGACGCTTAACCTGGTGGAGAGCTTGGTGGCACCCCTTCTGGGGCCTAGAGCCGGGAGCTTCGAGCGGCGCGGGCTGCTGCCGGCCTGTGCGGTGGTTGGCTGTGCGATCGTTTAGCGAGTGGAAGGCTCAGCTGGCTTTAGCGCTCTCCAACCTCGCTAGGGAGCGGCCGGAGCTGTCCGGCGAGATCGCGGAGCTCGCAGCCCGCTTGCAGAAGCTGAGGGCTCGGCACGTGCCAGCCTTCCTCGCAAGGCTGGTCAAGTTCTGCGCTGAGCACCGCGTGTCCCTGCCCCTGCCGAGCGAGGAGGAGGTGAGGAGCTGGACCAAGAGCGGCTGAACCCGCAACTCGCGTACCGCTTTTTAACTCCTTTTTACTTTCGCCCAATTATCCCCGTAAAGCCTTTAACAGTTTACTCAATGATTAACCTGGTGGAGAGCTTGGCGGAGAGGGAGGCGTTAGCGGGGAGGCTGGCTGAGGAGCTGGAGAGGATGTTCTCCGACCCCACAGCCACAGCAGCGCAGCTCAGCTATGTGCTGCGCGGCGCGGCTGGCGAGCGCTCGGGGTGCGCGCTCCTAGAGGTGCCGTACGTGTGCCGGGGCTTCTCCCTGGTTCTCCTGAGCGAGAGGCGCGCGGTGATCTCCGCGTACAGTTTCAGGGAGGAGGAGAAGGTAGATGGGGAGGCGCTGGCCAGGGACATCCTAGCGGACATCGAGGAGTTCTCTGGAGGAGGGCGCGTCATCGAAGCAACCCTCAGGAGGGCGGCGCGGCCCTAGGGCGAGAGAGATGCTCGGGCCGGGTTCCAGGCTGGGCTGGAGGGCGGGTCGAGGCCATCCCGCGCTAGGCGTAAGGATTACCTTTTTCTTTAACTTTATGGTTAAAAAATTTTACTTCCGGTCTACATTAAGCAGAATTTTTAAACCTCCGCCCCCAATTGAGGGGCCGATGAAGGGGTGTGTGAGGGTTGAGCTGGGTAGGAGGGTGTACGTGGTGCTCAAGGATGGGCGCGAGGTTGAGGTACCCGGCCTCTACGCTGTTAGGGTGCGGCGCGGATACGTGCTCGTGGTGGCGGACTTGGTTTTAACCCCGCAGGGCCTCGTGGACTACGTCGCCAAGCTGGAGGGGAAGCTGGAGGATGCTGCCGCGTGGGCGCTGCGCGGAGCGCTCGAAAGCCAGATAACCGACGAAGCGTGGGAGTGGGCGCTCAACGCGCTAGAGCGCGGAGAAGCGAAGGTTATCGTAAAGTAAACCCTCCTCTTTTTCCTCTCCCCCTTTTCGTTAGCGCGCCGTGCGCTGAAGCTCACGTAGCCCCACCGCGAATACCGCACCGGTGCATTTACTATGCGCGCACCCGGGGCAGGTTCCCTATTCGAAAGCGAGGTTTAGGCTGCCCGCCCCTACCCCAGCGCCAAATAGGCGGGGGATTTCCAGCTCGGGGGCCTGGGGGGCTCGGGCCCCTTCACCGCGCTCGCTCCTGTGCTGCTTCCAGCGCGAGCCACGAGCTTTAAGGCGGGTCGAAGGTTTAAAAACTCAGCTTAATGTAGACCGTAAGTAAAACTTTTTAACAAGAAAGTTAAAGAAAAAGATAAAGAATATACTTATATGGCTAGGCTGGCGAAGATATGGGAGGCAATAAAGAACATAGAGGGAGGACTGAAGAACTAGCGCTAGGTAAATAAGCACCTTTGCGCATAGCGGCGCGGGCTTAAATGTGTGCGCGCTAGGGCGCGCGAGCTTTGTGGGAGAGGGAAGCGAGCGCAGACCCCTGGTGCTCTGGCCTGTCTACTTTGAGGCGGGTAAGAGCAGGAGCGAGGGTAGGAGGGTTCCAGTGCACCTAGCTGTGAAAGGGGTTACAGCGGAGGCCGTTCTCAAAGCGGCGAAAGCGGCTGGCTACGAAGCCGAATTCGACCCTAACGCTAAGCACCCGGCCCACTGGTTCGATAGCAGCGGCAGAGTCCTAGTGCGAACAAGCCAGCGCAAAACCGAAGTGTTGAGGAGGGTTGCCCTGGAGCTCAAGAGAATGCAGCCTCAAGCCGCCCGCTAACTGCCACCCACCATCTTTGCCAGCTCTTCCCTCACGATACGGCTGAGGAGAGCGCCGTCAACCCGGCCGCGCAGCTCACGCATCACAGCCCCCATCGCGGGGCCGAACGCTGCCTCACCTCTCTCCTTGATCAAGCTCTCCATCCGGTTCAGGATCCTCCTCACAGCCTCCCTAGCCTCCTCCAAGCTGAGCGGAGTAAGCCCGAGCTGCTTCACAGCCTCCTCGGGCTCGAGCTCCGGATTCTCGGCGAGCCGCTTTAGAACTAAGGGGATCGCTTCCTTCACCAGACCCCCTCTGGCGAAAAGCTCGAACAGCTCCATCAAATGCTCGTCCGTAATGTTCTGCACGGGGGCTCCCTCCCTCCTGAGGTCGACCAAGGTGTCTTCGAGCGTTGACGCCACGAGAGAGGGGGGTGCGCCGATCGTCGAGACGATCCTCTCGAAGAGATCGAGCCTGTAGGAGCGCAGCAGCTTCCTAGCCAGCTCGGGGCTCAAACCGTAAACCTTCACAAACCTCTCGTACTTAGCTTCGGGCGGCTCCGGGAGCAGCCCCCGAACCCGCGCCAGCAGCTCCTCCCCGACGACTATAGGTCTGATGTCGGTTTCGGGGTACATACGGGCTTTACCGGGCATCGGCCGCATGAACCTCGTGGTCCCGTCTGGGTTGGCCGCTCTCGTTTCGGGCGGTACCCCCTCGATGGCTTCGCGCGCCCTTTCGACGACCGCTTCCACCGCTCTCTCAGCCTTACGCCGCTCCTCGAAGACGAGGACGAAAGCGTCGAGCTCCCCGCAGTTGAGCAGCCTGCGCACTTCGTTCACCTCGCCCTCGCTGATGCCGTAGCCGGGTAGCTCGTCGCTGTGGAAGATACCGCCGACATCGGCCCAATAGCGGGCCCTGTCCGCCATCTCTGTCCCCAGCCGCCTACCGGGCTGCAGCTCCCGGCCGAGCAGGCGGGCGAAACCCGGGAGCTTGACCGCTAGCGCCACGCCGCCTGACGCCAAAGCCTTCTTCGCTATACGGGAGCTCGTGCCCCTGAACACGTCCGTCACTTCGACAGGCTTCGCCTCCAGCTGCTCTCGCGAAACCCCCCTCCTCCTAAGCTCGTCCCTAATTTCCAGCAGGGTTCTCTGCCTTTGAACCTCCATTTCGACAACCTTCGGGATTAGCTCCAGCTCCTGGACGCCTTTCACCTCGACCCTTGCACCGCCCTCGACGGATATGTTGAGATCCTGGCGGATCGTCCCTAACCCCCTCTTCACCCTGCCCGTCGCCCTCAGGAGCTGGCCGATCCTCAGCGCCACAGCACCCGCCTCCTCCGGGCTAGAGATTGTAGGACCCGTCGTGATCTCCACCAACGGTATGCCCAAGCGGTCCAGCCTGTACACGACCTCGGATTCCCGCTCCTCGATCTTCCTAGCGGCGTCCTCCTCGAGGCAGACCGTGGCGATCGGCACCTTCTTCCCCTCGACCTCGACGTAGCCGTCGAAGCCGATGAGCGCGGTGCGCTGGAAGCCGGTGGTGTTGGACCCGTCGATAACGATCTTCCTCATCACGTGCACCTCGTCCACCACCTTGCAGTTGAGCATCAAGCACACGATCAGGGCGGTCTCCAGCGCCTCCGGGTTCAGCTGGTGGGGAGGCTCCTCGTCCATCTCGACAAGGCACGTCCCGTCGACGTACGACTCGTAGAGGTAGCTTTTCCCTTTCATGTACTCGAAGAGAGCCGCGGGGTCGAGCTCCCCCAGCTCGCTCCTCGCTAGGCGGAGCCACCTCCTGAACCTTGAGTGGGGCTCATCCCTCCTTAAGCTCGTCGGGCACGAGCAGAAGAGCTTCTCCCTCGTGTCCAGCATCTGGTGGATCTCCAGCCCGACTTTCACGCTCACTGCGCACCACCCGCTGCAAGCATCTCGAAGTAGTCGAGGGGCGGGTAGTACCACTCCTCCGACCTCTTATCGATCTCGTACGCCACGCTCGTGAGGAGCAGCCTCGCGACCTCCCTCAGGTCTCGCGTGCGGGCGAGCACCCAGGAGAGCTTCACGTAAGCGGTTTCCGGCAGCATGTCCTCCGCCGGTATCGCGCCCGCCTTCAGGAGCTCCACACCCCTCCTGTACACGTTCAAGTTCACCCGCCCCCATATGCACTGCGACGCTACGACCACGGCAACCCCCTCCTCCACCGCCCTCCTCACGGAAGGGACCAGCTTCTCGCCGACGTGCCCGAGCCCCGTTCCCTCGACGACGATGCCGTGGTAGCCCCTGTCGACCAGGAAGTCGAGGATCTCGGGGTCCATCCCCGGGTAGAACTTGACCAATGCAACCCTCTCGTCGAAGCCGTTCTCGAGCACCACGCCCTCGCTGGAGCGTGGAGCGTACTCCCTCGCGAAGACCGTCAGCTCCCGGGAGGGCAGCTCAACCTTCGCCAGCGGCACCGCGTTCACGCTCCTGAACGCGTCCCTCCTGCTCGTGTGCATCTTGCGCACTTTAACGCCCCTGTGGACGTAGAACTTCGTGTCGTCGAGACCCGCGTGCATCGCCACTACCGACTCGGCGAAGGGGGCTTTCACCGCCGTCAGCGCGGCCGCTAGCACGTTCGTAGCCGAGTCGCTCGACGGCCTGTCCGAGGAGCGCTGGGCGCCCACGAGCACCACGGGCCCCGGGAGCCTGCGCAGCGCGAAGGCGAGCGCGGCGGCCGTGTAGCCCATCGTGTCCGTACCGTGCGCGACTACCATCCCTGCCGGCCCCTCGCTCTCAAAGACCTTCGCCACCCTCTCCGCGAGGAGCGCCCAGTGCCGCGGGGTCGTATCCTCGCTGA
>Ga0209225_1005065_pt1 | contig 10058 bp, 8 predicted proteins | sample WasSprMetagenome_FD_184732 | JGI IMG/M metagenome (GOLD analysis project Ga0209225, IMG submission 184732) | Sulfidic aquatic microbial communities from Washburn Spring, Yellowstone National Park, USA - WS (SPAdes) (version 3) | ecosystem: Environmental > Aquatic > Thermal springs > Hot (42-90C)...
AGCAGTGTGAAAGGTGACATTACAATAAAGAAGCCCGATACCCTTTACGTGGACAGCCTTTACTCTTATAATGTAAGTTCTGTTTCAGGTTCTGTTGACATTCCCTTCGAAATTGAAAATCTCGTGAACGTATCAAAAACCACAACCAAGAAGGAAGAGATCTTTGTGCATTTTGAGCCATACTTCCCAATTTTTTCCTTTAACAGGGTAGATGGTCTTTTATTCTTCCCGTCTTCCGACGCGGTGAAGGATTGGGGTAGATACACGGTTGCCATTGGTTATGGGACTGCCTCGAAAAGGTTTCAGTACTATTTAGATGTGGAAAAGTTCTTCCCGATAAAAGGTGTGAATCTTGGGGCCGGGCTTTCTTTATACAACCACCATACTTACCCCGACTTCTGGAAGGTAACGAGGGGCGAGAATACGTGGCAGGCTTTACTCTTTAAGGATGATATTCAGGATTTTTACAAATCTAAGGGGTTTGATCTTTACCTGACTACAAGGGTGAAGAGCTTTGGAACTAAGATTTCCTACGTCCAGAGGAAGGAGGAGAGTTTGAAGGTAAGGACGAACTTTTCTTTGTTCTATAAAGACAAAAATTACAGAATAAATCCTGCGGTACCTGAGGGGTTGAACAGAATGGTAAAGCTCGAACTGGGATACAGTGACTTTGCCAGATTTTCAGGGGAATATTACCTTGAAACTCCGATAGATAAAAAGGTTTTGAGGATTCAAGCAGACTTAGAAGGAAAAACCCAAATCTCTCCTGTGGAGTTTTACCATAAGATAAGCGCTGGTTACACCGATTGTGATAGCTTCCCATACGGTTTCACCCTCGGTGGTCCAACGACCCTCCCGGGTTATCCCACAGGCTATTTCTCAACCAAAGAGTTTGTCCTCGTCCATGAGTATTTAATTGTGCCAACCAAATTCATCGACTTCATTGTTGGAGTCTACGGTGGTCTTATTGATGGAAAGTTCTATGGAGATTTCCTTGGGGGAATCAACATCTTTAACGGTTGCAGCGTATTTGTGACAAGGGATAAGGCATCAAACCAGATAAAATACTATATGAGGTTTAACACTAAGATATGATAGGGGCTATTTTTCTCCTTTTTGGAACCTTATTGCCTCCTGCGGAAAAGGCTACCCTCCGTATTGAAGGCAGATTGCAGGGTATTGAGCTTATCATCCAGCCTGGGGAGAGTACCTACGCCCTCGGGGCTCTCCCCAGGGCTTACCCTGGAAAGGGTGAACTGGTCTACGACTTTGGCGACCTTTCAAGTAGTGTGCCACCATTGACCAGTAAAAGGGTTAGACTTTACCTTTCACCGGATGTGGGAAATCTCTCCTTGGACCTCTATGCAGAATTTTCCAATATCAAAATAAATCTTGAACATGTTGATACCCTGAAGGTTAATTTAAGCTCAAGATTCTCCTCTCTTTCTGTTTACACAGAAAGGGCGAAGGTTTACCTTTTGAATATTAGCCAGTTTAGAGGTACATCAGCCGTTTCCGGTAAGAGAGCAGAGGACTACGGTGACATTACGATAATAGGAGGTACCTTCAAGATCAGTGGTTATGTGAATAAAATTGATTACCTTTTCAATGCTGAGGGTTCAGAGATAGTTTCCACGAATAAGGTTACCCTTCACAGAATGGGGCTACTAAACAGGCTTAAGGTCGAGGATAAATCGATGGAGTTTTCAAACCCACGGGGAATTTTGAAAGTTTACGGGAATTTTAATATCATAAAGTTTTCAAAAGTTGATGAAGAATAGGAGGGAAAGATGAAAAGATTGGTGAGAAAGAAAAATGGCAGGGTGTTAGGTGGGGTATGTGCTGGGCTTGCTGAATATTTCGGCGTGGATGTTGTCCTTGTAAGGTTGATTTTAATAGCACTGGCGTTGGCCTGGGGAGGTGGACTTTTGTTTTACCTCCTGGCATGGATAATAATACCGAGGGAGGAGTAATATGAAGAAATTCAGGAGAAAAGCAAAGGGGAAAGTGTTAGGTGGGGTTTGTGCAGGGCTCGCCGACTATTTTAATATCGATGTCAGCCTTATAAGGCTCGCTATGGTCCTCCTTGCTCTTGCCGATGGTCTTGGGATTTTGTTTTACATTCTTGCCTGGATTGTTGTGCCAGAAGAGGATGGAGAGGAAAAGAAAGAAGAAGGTGGGGTTGAAGAGCCGAGTAGCCCAAAGGTACAAATTGTCGGTGGTATTTTCCTTGTACTTCTTGGCCTTTACTTTCTTGTTAAAAACTACTTTGGGCTTTTCCTTCCCTTTGAAAAAGTGTGGCCCATTTTCCTCATTATCCTTGGCGCGTGGGTGATAGTCAAAGGGTTTAATAGGAAGGAAGGTTAACCATGAAAAAAAGAGGCGGGCAGATATGGCTCGGGATTTTGTTCCTGATTTTTGGTGTTCTTTTTCTTTTGAAGAACTTTGGATTCATTACCGAGAGCGTTTGGAGTATCGTTGGAAGATTCTGGCCACTTATACTGGTTTTAATTGGTCTTGAAATGATTGTAAAAGACAAGGTTGCAAGGGGCGTCATTGCCGTAATTTTCCTTTTGATCTTTCTTTTGCTAATCATCTTTCCGCCAAGGGGTGCCAAAAGGGTCCACAGGTTTGGAAGGGAGATAGTAAAAAGTGAAACGGTGCTCGATAGTTCCTCCACCTTTGTCCTTAATGAAGACTTGAAAGGCATAGAGTCGATCGAGATCAAAGTAGATAAGATAAAAAGGCTCGATATCAATGTGAAAGAAGGGTTAGATAACAAAATGGAATCGCAGATGTTCATAAGCGGTAAGAAGGGTGAGTTTTTCCCTGACTCCATTGAGTACAATTTTTCGAGACTTGGTAAAAGGGGAATTTTGACTATCAGGGATAAGAGGAGCGTAGCAGAAAGGGTGCGCGGGTTTTGGAACGAAAAAGGGTATGAAGGGAAATTGGAGATTAGGATTCCGAAGGGTCTTGGTTTAACAATTGAGAATGTCAACGGGGATGTGGACATTGAAGGCCTAAAGATGAAGGACGTGGAGATTAATCTTGTGAATGGGGATTTAAAGCTTAAAGATGTGGACCTTAACAACTTTGAACTTTCCCTGGTCAATGGAGATGTGGAGGCGGAGAGGCTCGTTGCGAAGGAAAATATTGAGTTTTCACTTGTCAATGGGGACTTAGAAATTGATGAAGCGATGGGTAAGGTCCTAAAAGTCAGTGGAATTAATGGAAGCCTTAAACTTGGTGAAAAAACGGAGTTTGACATGGTGAAGGTAGATTTGGTAAACGGAGATATAGTTTGTACCATTACACCGGTCTGGCTTCGTGGGGTTGTCAATCTTAAAACGGTATCCGGTGATGTTGAACTTAAAAAGATGGGTGTTGATAAACTCCCGCTGAGAATCAAAAAGGGACTAAAGGAAGAAGGTGAAGAGCCTTCTAAGGCTAAGATTTTTGTCGAGACAGTTACGGGAAGTATTGTTGTTGAATAGATCCAAAATAAAATGTGGGCCCGCAGGGACTCGAACCCCGAACCAACGGATTATGAGTCCGCTGCTCTGCCGGTTGAGCTACGGGCCCACGTAGTATAATTATAAAATCCCCCTTCCGTAATTTCAAGAGCTAAGAATTGTTTATGCTTATTTTACAAATCTCAATTTTTTGAGTCCTCCATCTTCCCTACGAATTACCGGTATGTCATAGGTGATTAAAAACATTTCGAGGGTGTTACAAACTTGGGCTTCGATGAAATGGCCTCCCATTACTTGGCCGTTTCTAAGGCCTACAATGATGTGGAGATGATATTTAGGGTCGGTTTTAGGTGTAATTAATCCGGAAATTCCGAGAAGTTCTGATGGCTCATCAATTTCGTGAATTTCATAGTTTTTACCATTCCAGTAGCCCATCTTTATCTTCTCCAGCATTCCAAGGGCAGAGGCAATCACAAGGAGTGGAGTTCCCTTTTCCCTTTCGGCAATCTCCTTCAAATTGCCCGCCAGGTCTTCACCGTGTTCCATTACTACTGCAATGTAAAATCCCTCTTTTGTGAGCTCCATATAACCTCCCTGATAAATTATAAAAGTTGCAGTTTGAATTCAAGTTGTAAAGAGTTTTCAAACTTGGAAGGTTATTTGATTAAAAGAGGCATTGAAATGGAGAAGCGTTTTTCTTTTACAATATGGGCGGAATTGCTTAAACGGGTCAATATGAAAAGTTAAAGATTCGTAGAAAATGATTTAATTTTCGAAGGCAGTTTTTCTACCTGCTGTGGGTTCAAAGGCGAAAGGAAATAACATAATCAGAGATTGATGGGGTGAGAATAAAGGTTTTGTCAACGGTGAAGTTCTTAAAACTTATTAGCTTGGGCGAGGTTCAACTTTTGAAGTTTTTATGGAAGAATGTAGAGATAGCCAATGGGTGAAAAGGCTTAGTTTTAAACATAATGTTGAGATGTGGGAATTTTGAAACGGTTTTAGAGAGTGAATTTAAAAGGTGCTTTTTAGCTCAAAAAGTTGTAAGAGAAAAAATATTCTGTGCTGCTATGTAAAGTAGAAAGGGATATGTAAGTAATTTACATATTTATTTCCAATTTACGACCAGAGATGTCCTTTAACAAGAAAACTTGGGCAGTTGTAATTAAAGTGTGCCTTTTGCTTCTCCTTTCCAGTTCGCTTTTTGTTCCTTAAAATTTCTAAGGTATGACTTTACTTATAATTAACTTTCTCTTCTGGCTTGTGGCGATGTTTTTTGCGGGAATTATTGTCCATTTTATTCCACCGGAGTTTTATGATGCCAATAATTTTCTTTTTAGGCCCAGGAAGTTTGAGTTTGATGGGCGGCTCTATACCTCTCTTTTTGCCATAAAGAAATGGAAGGATAGGCTTCCCGAGTGTGGGGAATTTTTCAAGTTCAATCCTTTCAATAAGAGGAAGTTGCAAAAGATGAAAGACCTCAATTATTTTGAGAGATTTATCCTTGAAACCTGCAGAGCTGAGCTAACCCACTGGATTCCAATCTTGCTTTATCCCGTTTCCCTTTTGTGGAATCCTTATCCTGCCAGTATTTATGTTTTGATCTTTGTGCTTGTAACCAATTTTCCCTTTTTGATAATCCAGAGGTACAATAGAATCCGCTTTCTCAGGGTAGTTTATAAGTTAAGGTTGGAAGAGCAGCCTGTTTAATTAGCCTTTTGTAGAAATCTTTACCCCTTTCCACTCAACAGTACCGAGTACATGAGTTGCATAGAAGGAGTAAGCAATTACTGAAAGGGTGAAGGCAACAAAGAGGGGGTAAATAATAGGCACTATGGGCCAGAAGTTTCCAACTCTTTTAAGGAAATGGAAAATGAGAGCTGCGTACATTATGTAAATATAATGGAAGGGTGGCGTTGTGATAAAGAGAAATGGTATTAAGGAGCCAAATAGAAAGATTAGTATTGGTATAACTATCCCCCAATCTACCGTTGCTGCCCCGAGGGCGGAATTTTTGGTCCAACCTTTCCAAAGCTCTTTAAAACCGTTAGGGTACATCCTGAAAGATATGTCTTCCCCACCAAGGAAGTTTTTTATGGGGATGCCCCTTTTTGCAAGTAAATTTCCCAGTTTGAAATCTTCAACGACCTCCTTCTTTAAGGCCTCGTGAGTCCCTATTTCTTCGTAGTGAGCGCGTTTTATTGCAATTAAGGGACCATAAAGTCCTTTAATTGTGACTTTTTGCGAAATGAGTGAAAAACTCCGAGAGGCCATCGATGATATTATGGCGTAAATAGCACTGAAATTTTCATAGAAATGAACTATGTTGTGATATGGCCAAACGGAAATAACACCTTCAAAATCCTCCAGTTCTCCTACAATCTTTTCCAGGGCACAAGGAGAGTCGAAACGGACGTCGGCATCCACGAAGAGAAGGATTTCACCCTTCGCCCTTTTATATCCCGTATAGCATGCAAAGGGCTTTCCTAAGAAGTCCTTTGGTTTGTCTTTAATTTCGATAACCTTTGCACCTAAGGATCTGGCTACCTGTGCAGTGTTGTCCTTGGATTGGTCGTCAACAACGATTACTTCATAATTTTTGTAGGTCTGTTTTTTAAGGCTGTTTAAGAGATTGGGTAGGTTGTGGGCTTCGTTTCTTGCGGGTATAATGATTGACAAGAAAAGATTTTGCTTTTTTGCTTTTTTCTGAAGAAAAACGGGCTTGGTAAACAAAAATAAACCTGCTAAAATCCCAAGAATGGATAAAACAAAAAGCATGTTATTGAATTATAAGGAGTTAGGTTTGAAAGGGCAAGGAGATACTTGATTTTTTTCTAAAAAACTTTTAAAATTTTGTAAATTATGTTAAAATCAAGTTAGATCTATGATTAAAGAAGGAACAATAATTGAAGGCCCTTTTTGGCCTGAACCTGTAAAAGTAATAAAAATTGAGAAGCTTGATGAAGGTTACAACATTATAGGTTCTACGATTAATTCTCGGCGGCTTATAGATGATTTTATCTCTTTAGACTCTTTTGCAGAAATAAAAATAAAGGAATATCTTTTAGACTTCAGTGCTAAAGGATCTGAAGTTTTCTTAACTCTTGAAGCTCTTCGTTTCCGTTATGCTTCCCTTTTTGATCCCATCCTTGCTGTAAATGTCTCTAAAGTAGACCCTTTACCTTTCCAAATTGAAGCTGTGTACGGATACATTCTTAAGCTTCCTCACATAAGATTTTTAATTGCAGATGACCCTGGGGCTGGTAAAACCATTATGGCTGGGCTTATTATAAAGGAGCTTAAGTTAAGAGGATTGGCTAAACGTATTTTGATAGTTGTTCCAGGTCATTTGAAAGATCAATGGCTTAGAGAAATGCAAGAACGGTTTCAAGAGACTTTCGTTGTGTTTGATAGATATTCTTTAAGATCCCGGTACGGAGAAAATTTTTTGCTTAAAGAAAACCAAGTGATAACTTCTATGGATTTTGCTAAACAAGAGGAGATTTTACCTTTATTTCAGACTGTTCATTGGGATCTCACTATAGTTGATGAAGCTCATAAAATGGCTGCATATAAATATGGAGATGAAACTAAAAAGACGGAAAGATATAGATTAGGGGAAACATTATCTAAGACCTCAAATTATTTACTTTTTCTCACGGCTACTCCTCATAAAGGAGATCCTGAAAACTTTAGACTCCTTCTTGATCTTCTAAGACCCGGTTTTTTTGCAACCTCGGAAATGGTAGAAGAATCTATTGGTAATAAAGATAATCCACTTTTTATAAGAAGACTCAAAGAACATTTAAGAGACTTTGAAGGAAGACCTATATTTACAAATCGCTATCCTAAAACCATTAAATTCAGGCTTTCTTATGAGGAAAAAGAACTTTATAACGAACTTTCTCAGTATGTCGTTGAACAATATAACAAAGCTTTAAGCCTTGATAAAAAAAGAAATATAGGCTTTGCCCTTTTGATATTACAAAGAAGAATGGCTTCAAGCACTTATGCCCTTCTTAAATCACTTGAAAGAAGAAAAAATAGACTTGAAGAACTGCTTTCAAAACCGGATTTAGAGGAAAGAATTCCTACCTTAAAAGATATAGAAGAGATTGAAGATTATCAGGAAAAAGAAAGATGGGAAGAGGAAAAGAAATGGGAAATTTTAAGTTTGGCAAGAAATGAAAAAGAATTAAAGGAAGAAATAGAGATTATTGAAAGTTTAATCAAAAAAGCTAAGAAAATAGTTGAAGAAGAAAAGGAAATTAAGCTTAATGAACTGAAGAAGGCCATAGAAGAGGGGTTTAAAGAAATTAGAAAGATAGGAGGAAATGAGAAAATCTTGATTTTTACCGAATCAAAAGATACTTTAGATTATTTGGTAGAAAAAATTAAATCTTGGGGTTATTCGGTAAATTATATACACGGCGGAATGAGCCTACCCGAAAGAGTAAAGGCGGAAAAAGTATTTAGAGATGAAACCCAAATTATGGTTGCTACTGAAGCTGCGGGAGAAGGTATTAACTTACAGTTCTGTCACCTTATGATAAATTACGATATACCTTGGAATCCCAATAGATTGGAACAAAGGATAGGAAGAATCCACAGGTATGGACAGCAAAAAGACGTGTTTATTTTTAATCTTGTTGCAGTAGATACAAGGGAGGGTGAAGTTTTAGCAAAGCTTTTTGAAAAACTCGAGGAAATTAGAAGCAAACTTGGTAGTGATAGAGTTTTTGATGTCATAGGTGATGTATTCTTTGGAAAAAATCTTTATCAACTAATAATAGAAGCTGTAGCTCAGGCAAGGAGCTTAGATGAGATAATTCAAGAATTGGATATTAAAGTGGACGAAGAATACATCCTAAGGGTCAAGGAAGCTTTAGGTGAAAGCCTGGCTACAAAGTTTATAGACTACACAAGAATAAGGGAGCTTTCGGAAAAGGCAAAAGAAAATAGGCTTATTCCTGAGTATGTAGAAGAATTTTTTAAGAAGGCTTTCCAAAGAGCTGGAGGAAGGTATCACATAAGAAAAGATGGTTTTATTAGCATTGAATCTATCCCATCAGAATTAAAAAGAATAGCAGAAAAATTGAATGTAACTCTTACAACCTATCCTAAAGCAACTTTTGATAAAGATAAAGCCTTTAAAAATCCTGATGCAGAGTTTATCTCCTTTGGGCATCCTCTACTTGAAACTCTAATGGATTGGGTTCATCAAAAATTCTTCAATAATCTTCAAAAGGGAGCTGTTTTTGAAGATCCAGAAGGAAAATATAACGGTGTCATTTGGTTTTTTGAAGGAGAAGTAAAGGATGGAAAGGGTGAAATAGCGGGTAGAAAAATCTTTGCTATATATGATGACGGAAAAGATTTTAGAGAAATTAATCCTTCCATTTTATGGGATTTAATTCCGGTTGATGAAGAAAATGGGCCTTTATCTATTGAGGGTATTGAACAAAGGGAAAAAGAAGCTGAAAAATTTTCTCTTAGTTTAATAACCTCTTACAAGAAGGAAATAAGAAACGAAAGGGAGAGACAAGCAGAAATAAAGCGTAAATATGGGATGAAGTCTTTAGATTACCTTATAAGAAAATTGGATGAAGAACTTGTAGAACTTTATGAAAGAGGTGGGAAAGGTGAGAAAGTGGATTTAGTCATAAGAAATAAAGAAGAAAGAAAAACTTATTATATGCAAGCCTTAAAAGAATTGGAAAAAGAAATAGAACAGGAGAAATCTTTATCTATTTCAATGCCAAGGTTTATTGGGGCTGTGTTGGTAAGACCGAAGGTGGTTGATGAGATGGTTAGTGATGAAGAGATAGAGAGAATAGGCATGGAAATTGCGATGGAATACGAAAGAAGTCAAGGAAGGGTGCCTGAAGATGTGTCAAAGGAAAACCTTGGCTTTGATATAAGGTCAAGAGGAAAAGATGAGACAAGATACATAGAAGTTAAGGCAAGAAAGGATGAGGGAGATGTTGCTTTAACAGTCAATGAATGGTTAAAGGCAAAGAGGTTTAAAGAAAATTATTGGCTGTATATCGTTTGCAACGCAATTACAAATCCAAATCTTTATATAATAAACAACCCAACTGAGAATTTGAAAGTTCAAGATAAGGTAGAAGTAGTAAGGTTTATTGTTCCGTTAGAAGAATGGAAGAAGAAAGGAGAGAGGGTATGAGTGGTATAACCAATAAAAAAAGCTTCATTGAAGTCACCTTTCCTATAAAAGAGGTTAGTGAGGAGTCAGCAAGGGAGAAGAACATAAGGCATGGGCATATATCAACTTTACATATCTGGTGGGCAAGGCGTCCCCTTGCCTCATCAAGGGCAACAAGTTATGCTGCCTTAATTCCTTACCCATCAACGGAAAAGGAAGCGAAGGAAAAGGCAAAATTCATTATTGAGCTTTCTAAATGGGAAAATTCTTTGAGAGAAGACCTCATCAAAAAGGCAAGAGAAGACATCCTAAAAGCAAATGGTGGGAAGCCTCTACGCGTTTTAGACCCCTTTGCTGGCGGTGGCTCAATCCCTTTAGAAAGCTTTAGACTTGGTTTAGAGCCTCATGCTGGGGAG
>Ga0209225_1005068_pt1 | contig 10056 bp, 8 predicted proteins | sample WasSprMetagenome_FD_184732 | JGI IMG/M metagenome (GOLD analysis project Ga0209225, IMG submission 184732) | Sulfidic aquatic microbial communities from Washburn Spring, Yellowstone National Park, USA - WS (SPAdes) (version 3) | ecosystem: Environmental > Aquatic > Thermal springs > Hot (42-90C)...
TTTCGCATGAAAAGAAACACTAGTATCAAAAGAGAACTAAAGACAAAAAGGTGAAGACCCTCAATACCAGATATACTATAACGAAGAAGTATTCCGAGGGGTCCTCCTGTTTAAGGTATATCAGTTATCAACAACATACAAATGTAATTTAAAGATATTTGAGTAAAAACAAAGTAAACTCCTCTAACTCTTAAAGAGAAAGGTCCTATAAGAAGAGTAAGCCCTGAGGCCCCAAGACCACCTGCAATTAAAGCCATCGGATAAAGAGAATCTTCCTGGTCAAAAGTCCCCCTCAAGGGCGCTCTGGTTCTATGTAGCTTATTAAGCTTTTTATTAACTGTTAATTAGTCATGCCTTCAGAATGCAAATTGTATTGAAGTAAGTGGATATATATAGTATTCGATATGTTCAATGTAATGGCAAATCTACCGTTAAACGCTGTTGGAGAAAACTTTCCCGGAGTCACCTATTGTAAGGATTGTTAGAGATGATCTGATAACAGGACTAAAACTGTTTTTCCCAATTTAAATATTCCTTTCCTTTAAGAATATAGTTTTCACAGTTTCCATGTCGCAGTCTAAGGTTGACGTTTCATGAGTTAGCTAAAGATTTTAAGTTTCCATATAACATCCTACACAGAATTGTTAGATCAAACCTTTACTTAAACAACTTTACCCTCATTAAACTGTAACTATAGTATAAGGTATAACCTTATCAATTATTATATAGCTATAGAGAGCTTAAACTAATTGGGGAAATTGTTTTCCAAAATAATGTAAACAAATATCTAAACATTTCTCTATTAAATTTAAAAAATGAGAAATTGGATTAATTTTATCAAATAATTGGAGCGAAATTTAACTCTGGTTTCTCCATTCCTTTACGAATGTAGGCATGAGGAGTGTTAGCGGTGGTTCTCGCTGCCCCTACGTTTCCCTCTTTATCTATTGCAATTATCGCTATTAACGTTTTTTCCTGTTCCACTTTATTTAGAAAACGTATGGCATCCTCGACGGCAGTTTGAGCATTCTTTCCTTTCTCCATTTCGTCGACTATCCTTTTAGCTAATAAGTGTTTCATGATAGTTTCTCCGTGACCTGTCATTGAAACTCCTCCACCATTGTTAGATGCATATGTTGAGCATCCTATTAAGGGTACATCTCCCACCCTTCCAGGTAATTTCAAAGGGAATCCCCCACTAGATGTAGCAGCTGCAATGTTTCCGTATACATCCATTGCAACAGCACCCACGGTATCGCTCATAAATTTCTTCAATTTCTTCCAATATTCGAACATAGGGATCTTTTCCCCCCTTTTAAGCCTGTTTAGCGTTTCTTCCCACTGTCTTTTCCTTTCCTCCGTGAGGGGATTGTAAAAATTAAATCCCATTTTTCGTGCAAAATTTGTTGCGCCTTCTCCAACGAGAAGAATATGATCAGTCTCCTCCATTACTTTCCTAGCTACTAAAATGGGGTTTTTAACAGCTTTTATACATGCCACTGCACCAGCACGCAACGTTCTTCCATCCATTATTATTGCATCCATTTCAACTTCGCCATAAAGGTTAGGCCAAGACCCTGTACCAGCATTGAATATAGGATTATCTTCCATAATTCTAATAGCTTCCGTAACTGCATCAATGCTACTCCCACCGTTTTCAAGTATACGCATTCCTGCAAGTACAGCATCAACCACTCCTTTATTAAATTCTTCAGTTGTAGGATTTATTGCTCCACCATGAACAATAATCACGGGTTTCCTTTCCAATTCAAATCACCAGCCTTTGCATAGAATACTTGACAATTAAAGATTTAAATATTGTGACTCTACTTAGTTAAGTTGTGGTGTTTCAAAGATGGTAGATTTGAGCGTGGAAATATGTGGGTTAAAATTGAAGAATCCGATAGTTCTAAGTTCAGGTCCACTTACAGCATCTTCTAAAGGAGTTATAAGAGCAGCAAAGGAGGGGTTTGGTGCTGTTGTAACTAAAAGTGTTTGTCTTGAAGAAAAACATGGGCATCCACATCCAAGGATTGTAGATGTGAGACCATACTACATGATTAATGCTGTGGGGTTAGAAAATAAGGGTGTCAGGGCTTTTACGAAGGAAATTAAGGAAATTAAGGAAAATGTAGATATTCCTCTCATAGTTAGCATTTTTGCAAAAACTGGCACTGTGGAGGAATTTTGTGAAGTAGCAAAAATTGCAGAGGAAGCAGGGGCAGATATGCTTGAACTCAATGTTTCATGTCAACATCCAACGCATAGGGAGTATGGTTTTTTCTTAGGGCATGAAATTGAACGCATCCCAAAAATCACTAAAGCTGTTAGAAATAGTGTTAAGATTCCGATAACCGTAAAACTACCCTCATACCGCATATTAGAAGTCCCCCTATTGGCTAAGGCCGTAGAAGAAGCGGGAGGTAACGCCGTCACCGTTGTCAACACTCTACCCGCCCTTCTAATAGATGTAAACACTGCAAAACCCAAACTCGGAAATCCACATGGTATAGGAGGATTATCTGGACCAGCAGTTAAACCTATTGCTGTGCGCTGCATAGCAGATACAGCAAGAATGATAAAAATACCAATTATGGGTACAGGCGGCGCATCCAATGGTATGGATGTGATAGAAATGATGATGGTGGGCGCGTCTGCAGTGCAAATTCACACAATTGCCATGTGGAAGGGTTTATCAATAGTGAAAAGTATGATTAATGAAATAGAAAAGTTTCTAGAAGATAAGGGATATAAAAGCGTAAGAGAGATAATTGGACTTGCATTGAAAAACTTACCCAAAAAGCCCATACAATTTGAGGGAATTGAGGCGACAATTTGATGACACTATATTCCTTAAAGTTTTTATATTTTACCTCACTTTTTCATTGATAGGAATATTGAATGATTGTCCTATCCTATTACTGTAAAATTAATTTACGACTTTAATTTTTCCGAAACAATATAGTTTATTATCGTTTCATACTTTTCTTTAGGAAGAATTCCACAATTATATAACATTTCAGCAACTTCCGTCATGGTTGCGAGGGAGTATAATTTGATTCCCTCCTTTTCCAGAGCTTCTTTTCCTCCTTGCTCTCTATCTATAACTACATAAACTCCCAATATGTTTATCTTGACATTCCTCCTACTGGCTTCCCGCATGATTATATCTCTAACTTCAAGTTTACTTTCTGCCGTTGTAACTAGATCATCCACTATCCCAACTTTATCTCCATCTCGAAGCACACCATCGACATAAGATGCAATACCGTGCGTCTTGAAACCGCCAAGCTCTTCAAGTACATTGATAATTTTCTTTATTGTAGGAATTTCATGTGATTGATACCTCCCCTCCTGAACGGACCTTTCAAACATTTTTGCAAGATCTCTGTAAACTAGCGGCTCTTTTCGTATGTAAATGACTGGTATTCCCGTTTCCAGAGAAAGGGCATTTGCAATTGCTAAGCCAGCCATGGGAACTCCGCATAAAACCGTTGGTTTTTCTGGTTGATTTTCAATTATAGATTTAAATTCCCTTGCAATCTCTATTAATAGGCTTGGATAGGAAGATAACATTCTTAAATCAATATAATAAGGACTTCTCTTACCTGATTTTAAAATGAACTCACCAAATTTCAATGCCCCAATCTCATACAGCCTTTTTATCAACTCGACTTTTACCATGTCTCTACGCCCCCAGCAATTGTTTAGTAATTTCCTTAGCTGCTTGACGGATGCTTTGCGCCGCATAAATAGCTCGTCCAACTATTGCATGCCATCGTAATCCTGCTATTTTAGCGACCTCGGCTATTGCACCACCCTGTACTATCAAGCCAGGCACGTAAAAAGTTAATTCAGAAACAAAACCTAATATCTCTTTATAATGTGTTATCCTTTCCCTTTTAGTACCAGGAACAACAAAATTGTTTACACCCATCTTTGCTGCTCGAAGATAAATTTCATCTAAAGCTTCATCAGCTATGTATCCCCCCTCACTCCTCTTATACATTGGATGCGTCATCTCCCCTCCTATAACGACTTCTAAACCATATTTCTTACAAGCCTCTATCCATTTCTCCTCAGTAAGTGGGCCAGAAAGAGGAAATCCTATTAAAGCATTTACACCAGATTCTTTTATTGTCAAAACAAACTCCTCAGCTAAATCCGGAATATCAGTCATGCTTTTTTGATGATCATATAAGATAGGAGTATCCGTGAACTTTCGAATGCTCCTAACTACGTTAGGAAGCCCATATTTTACAGCCAATATAGAACCTACTTTATAGCCACCTATACCTTCTACATCACATGTTTGTTCAACTAAATTTTCAAGTTCAACAAGTGTTCTAACATCACAAGCAACAATAACACTTCGTTCATATCCCTTAATTATCCTTCCCATTTTCCCTTACCTCCACCCAATTTAATTTTTAGTTGTTAACTAAACTATTTAAGCATTATCGAACTACAGCTCAAGATCATGCGTTTTCATAGTCTCTTCCTTAATTTGACAAAGCACTTCAAATATTCTACACATCTATTAAATGAGACTACATCCATGGTTTCCCTTAAACCCCTATCTCTAGAGAGGTTGCACAAAATACTTTACACAATAATATATGGAAGTGAAACATAACACATAAATCAAGCTCTACCAATTTGTGCATAACTGGCAAAATATCTTGTACTATTGACTCTAAATGTATAGGTTTGGTTTATCTGAAAATCATCTCCCTTTAAATCAATATCAGTCGTGGGATCTCGATAAGGTATGAAAGACGAAGAATAGTTGCAAGTAGTGATACAGTATGCTATAAGAAACTAATGAAATTCGTAATAATCATTTCTCTAAAGCTTCATTGAAAACTCTTCTGAAATAATCCGCGTATAAATTAATTCATTCGCATACACGTTGTATTGCAATCATTTCCTACCTTTCATACCCCTTACGACAAGTTCTCATGAAATATCGCCGCTCTCTTAAAATTTCCAACAGATCTTCTATCTTTTAGAAAACTATGATTTTAATGTGTACTATACCCTAGCGGTATGCATGGTTTAACTAAGATAAGCAATATTTATCACCTCCAATTTCTGCTAATCTTCCTGGAAGAATGATTGAACTTAATTCATTTGGCGTAATTTTTCGAAATACGTGTAGAAGTAACATTTCAGCAATTTATAATTTCTTACATGATTTTCCAAATAGAGATAATTCCCATTTTGTAGAGATGTACCATACTTTCTCAGTACCAGTTCTATGCCTTCCTCTAGCAATTTCCTCCGCTCTTTCCACATCCAAGAATTGTAAGGCTCCACCAATGCAGTGCTGTACGCAACTTGGCTGTAAACCATAGTCTACACGTGAAAAGCATAAGTTACATTTTCCTGCTACATTCTTCTCTTGATTGAAATGCATGACGCCATACGGACAAGCATAAACGCAAAGTCGACAACCTATGCACTTAGTTTCATCAAGTATAACAATGCCATCTTCCCTCTTACTGATAGCTTTTGTAGGACAAAAATGAGCGCAAAATGGATCGTCACAGTGAAGACACATTACTGGAATAAAGTCCATATGAAGTTCTCCCTTTATTTTCCGAGGACCAATTGTTATAACTCTCATCCATCTTACTCCTATTGGGAGATCATTCTCTTGTTTGCAAGCAATTTCGCAAGATAAACATCTTATACATCTATCAATATCTATGACTAATATCTTTCTACTCATTCTTTTCGCCTCACCCTACAGAGTTGACATCGTAATTGAGTACTACCAATCATTGGTGCACAATATCTATTATCCATAATTCGATTTACGTTATGTCTACCTCCCCACTGGCTTGGAACTCGTACCACTTTGGGATGAATCCCCTCAGTAAGATGAGCTTTTGCTTCCATGCTACCCAAAGGAGTTTCTACGATAATAGGATCACCATCTTTAATGCCAAGTTCGCTGGCCGTTCTGGGATTGATAAGTACTCTCGGTTCAGGTTCTACTTCTCTTAACCAAGGAATGTTGCGTAACTCTGAATGTCTAAAAACGGGAACTCTGCCTCCTGTTGTTATAATAAGTGGATATTCTTTCGCTAATTCAGGTGTGCTTACTGGACTCAGATCGGGTTCTCTATAGCTTGGCAATGGATCAAAACCTAGATCTTCGAGAAACTTAGAGTAAAGTTCCACTTTTCCAGATGGTGTTTTGAAACCACTTTTCTCATACTTTTTGTATATATTCGGAACCGAAAGTATGCCAAGCTTCTTAAACTCTTCAAAGGTAATGCCCCAATCCTTTAACATATAGTCTCCGAATTCCTCCTCACTCTTAAACATGTATTCCCCGAATCCAAGTCTCCTTGCTAGCTCGTTAAGGATCTCATAGTCGGATTTACATTCCTCCAGAGGCTCGACTGTTTTTTGTTGAAGATGAACATGACGATAAGATGTCTGAATGCTGGATACAACAGATGATCTTTCCATCCATGTAGCTGCTGGCAGTACTATGTCAGCTAACTCCGCAGTTTCCGTCATAAACAAGTCTACAACTACAAGAAAGTCTAAACTCATAAGAGCTTTTTTAACTTCTTCACTATTAGCATAAGAAAGAACTATATTAGTTCCATGAGCATACAAAGCTCTTACAGGATAAGGTTTACCCGTTAAGATAGCTTTCCAAACAGTTGGCGGATGAGCACTGGGAGAAAGAGGACATGCCTTTCCAGCTAAAAGAGGGTACTCCTTTGAGCCGATGCGCCTTTCATGACATTCTTCGCAAAGAAGACATTTTAATTCTATTTCCGTTCTCTCAGGCGTTCTCGTATTCATGGGAAAGATATTGCCTCCAGGCACATCTATATTACCTGTGATCGCTGCCAACATGGCTATGGCTCTACCCGTAGAAATAGTGTCTGCATTTTGATCTACAGACACGCCTAAAGTGATGCATGCAGGCTTAGTTGTAGCATACATTTCTGCAGCCTCAATTATTTGCCGTCTCGGCACCCACGTGATGTCTTCCACTTTTTCTGGCGGATAGTGTTGTACCCTCTCCCAGAGCTTTTCAAAACCTATGCACCATTTCTCCACGAAATCCTTATCGTAAAGCTCTTCGTTAATAATCACATGAAGCATTGACAAGGCCAATGCCGCATCAGTCCCTGGTCTCAGCTGAAGCCAAAGATCCGCCTTAGATGCAGTTTCGCTGAAAACAGGATCAATAACTATCATCTTTGCACCTCTAGCCCTCGCCTCCATCATACCCAATGCTTTAATTGGCCATGTTGCCGGTGGGTTAGCACCCCATATCAACATACAATTCGTGTATTCGTAATCAGGACATTCCATAGCATACCCCCCAAGTACCAACATTCCTGCTATGACCCTCGGATAGAAACATTGCGCAATTCCTGGACCAATCCATTGCTTTCCCCAAGCATTTGCAAATCTAATGAAATAGCGGGCAAATCCGCGTTGAGTACCCGTGGCTAGAACAATTGCATGTTTTCCATACTTTTCCTCAATCTCCTTAAAGCGCTGCACGATTATGTTGAAAGCCTCTTCCCACGATATTCTCCTCCATTTCCCTTCACCTCTTTCTCCAACGCGCATCATAGGATACTTAAGGCGGTCTGGATGATTTTGTAATTGTTTAGAAGCTAAACCTTTAGGACAAAGCGTTCCTTTAGTAACTGGTGAGCTTGGATCACCCTCAACTTTAATCACTTTTCCATCTTTAACGTAGACAAGAGCATCACACCCAGAGTTACAAATGTAGCAACAAGTCTTGTATACAGTAGCCCCAGTTCTTTTGTCCATCTTAACAGTTTTCATCTCCTCTAATCTTCTTTCAGTTACATAGGGTGAAGCATGAACTCTCCTCAAACGATCCCCAATTAGATTTTGCGCATAAACCTCCAATCTGCACTGTGGACATAAACTAATCATCTCTTCAAGAAAACCCAGATTTTCCTCCTTCATTTCACTTAAAAGTCTATCAAAGGTTGACCTAGAAATAAAAGGCTTACCACATCTACTACAAACTTTTTCCTCCATTTTTCCCTGCCTCCTTATTTTCCAATATGTTGAGTATCAGTTTAAAAAAGTTTCTAATTTCAGTTAAAAACATGACATATTAAGAGGGATTTTTACTCATTTTTACAGAATAATACTTCATTATACCAATTTAATACTTATTGTCTTTCAAAATTACGAAACTTAAAAGTTACTAAAAGATATAAAGTAAACTACTAGCTAGGAAAATACCAAAACATTTTACACCGTCGCAAATTACTTTCATCTTTCATGGAACGCTATACTCTTAAATCTGAAGAAATAAAAACTGTTAGTAAATGGATGAGGTTGAAGAAGTAACATTAAAAGATGAAAAAGAGATGTGCATTTAGTTACTCACATGCACTCTTCTATTAAGTTTAGAAAGAGAAAATAATTTATGAATTGAATGTGCTTACTGACTTAACGATAGATATAAACTCTTCATCAGTTAATAGTCTCTTCTTCTCTTCGGAAGTCACTTTAACCTTTTCTAATATTTTTACGATATCTTCTTCGGGAGGTATTTTTAAACCCAATTCTTTTAATCGGTATATTATGTTGGCCCTTCCGCTCTTCTTCCCTAAACCTATTTTGACGCCTTCAACTCCAAGGAACTTTGGATTTATTGGGAAAACCTCCAATGGCTTATTAACTGCTGAAACATTACTCCACCAACCAGCAACTATTCCAGATTCTGTTGTGAATATATTAGATCCAACGATGGGCTTTTGGGGTGGTACTGGTACCTTAGAGGCTTCTTCCACAAACTTAGACAATTTTCTCAGCTTATCAAATTTTATACCAGTCTTAACTCCATATAGTATTTCTAAGGCTGCTGCCACCTCTTCTAATGCTGCATTCCCACATCTCTCACCTATCCCATTGACCGTTGTATGCACTACTTCAGCACCAGCCATTAATCCAGCAATGGAACTGGCAACGGCTAAACCGAAATCGTTATGTAAATGCAATTCAATAGGCTTATCAGTTCTCTTTTTAACTTCACTTACCAAGTAACTGATAGCTTCAGGTATGCATACTCCAAATGTGTCAACCAAAACATAAGAATCCATCCACCCTTCCTTAGCTACGCTTTCCACTATGCTCCAGAAAGTTTCAAACCTCGCTCTCGTCGAATCAATAGTGAAAAAAGCAACATACAATCCATGGTCGTGTGCATAGCGAGTTGCCTCAACAGAGAGCTCGATGGCTTTTTCCACAGTCCAACCATACCCATATCTAATCAAATGGTCACTTGAAGGAATCTCCATTATCACCCCATCAACATCGCAAGCCAATGCTCTATCAACATCCTCCTTCATACACCGAGAAAAGGCAAAAACCTTTGCATTAAGCCCCTCCTTAGCTATCGCCTTAACAGCCTCAGCATCCTCCCTGGAAACAGCAGGCATCCCCGCCTCAATTCTAGGAACCCCTATCTCATCGAGCATCCTAGCAATCTTAAGCTTTTCATCCTTTCTAAACACAATACCTGCCTGCTGCTCACCATCCCTAAGTGTAACATCATGGAAAAACACTTTCTCAGGAAGCCTAAACTTTCTCCTAACCTCAGGTAGAAAATTGTATAAACTAACAAACCAATTTTCAGTCTCCCATGGCCTCTTTTCCAAGTCAGACACCTTTCTTTCACCTCTTTTTCACTCTTAATTCTCTCGCTACTACTATTGCTGGAAACCCTCCAATTCCCCCGACCACAGCAACATCTGTTTCCAAATCCCAATTTCCAGATAGTGACTCCATAATTATCAATATAATTAATTATGGCCTGCGAATTTAAAATTTTCTGTAATGCTCCCTGCGAGTCAGTATAAACTGCATAATCTTACGCATTGGCCGTTACCAAATTGGTTTTCATTTTTCTTTTAGGCTTCAGGAATGTTGAAGTTTCATATGCGCTTAACTTTTCTTCTAATTGGTTTATTAGTTTATATATCAAGCGTCTACCATCTGGCAATAGGACAGTTTATGGTAAGTTGATGG
>Ga0209225_1005070_pt1 | contig 10054 bp, 4 predicted proteins | sample WasSprMetagenome_FD_184732 | JGI IMG/M metagenome (GOLD analysis project Ga0209225, IMG submission 184732) | Sulfidic aquatic microbial communities from Washburn Spring, Yellowstone National Park, USA - WS (SPAdes) (version 3) | ecosystem: Environmental > Aquatic > Thermal springs > Hot (42-90C)...
TTTACGACCCAGAAACTGGTGCTTGCCACGACGGTTTGGAGCCTCACGGCGTGAACGAACATTGCGGTGCAGAATCCACAATCTCCGCTCTCTTGACCTTGCTCCGTTGGCACCAAGCCCAAAAGCCATAACAGGCTACGATTGAGCATTCAAACCACAAATTGAGCACCCAAGTTCTCGCTCCATCACCTCAGAGCCAAAGCTCACTCACAACCTTTGCCCCTCTTGACATGCCACCATTCATGTGCTATTGTTTTGGCATGCAAGGTGCTCATAGCCGTGTGTGACTCTTGAGCTGTTAGCAAAGAGTCACCGCGACAAAAACATCTTGGGGGTGAGCAAGGTTGATGGAAGCACTGAAGGCTTTGGAGAAGTTTCTCGGTTACCCGTTTCCTATTGCCTTCGTCCTGAAGACGGAGGTGCTGGAAGCGAAGACGCCAAAAGAGCAAGTGGATGGGCTTATTCGGCTCGCTGAGACGGCGTTGCAATATGCCACCTTGATCGCTGTTAGCGATTACGCTTGCGCCGAATTCAAAGACGAGCGAGTTTCCCACCGCTTGGAGCGCCTTCGCCGTCCACTGACTTCCGACTTCGCCAATTTCCTTCGCGTTGCTGTCCCTATCCTGAAAGAGCATGGTGCGCTTTTTGTGCCTGAACTTGCAGAGGCAATCAACGAGGCAACGCGAAAGCAAGTGCAAGCGGTGCGGATGGGCGAATGGAGCTTGGAAGAGCGAGAGATGCCACTTTTGGACGCCTTGGTCAACCTGCGCAACGCCATCAGGCACGGAAGGTGGGTTGGACGATTTGAGGCATTCATTGAGCATCATGCTCCCTTAGTTGCTGACTTCCTTCATCTCATGGCTTGGTGCGAGCGCTACCCTTTGCTTCGCCTTTTGAGTGGCGGTCAATGCCTTCGCTTGATGGGTGCGGAAACGACTTTCACTCCCGAACCCATCCCCGATGCAGCGTTAGAGGAACTGGCACGAGCGCAACGAGCGGGCGAACTGACAGGCTTGCTCCTTGCTGACCCATCCCTTTCTCGCTTTCGGACGCTTTATCCCTTCCTGCTCTGGACAGAGTGCCCATACTGCCAACAAGAGCCACTTTTAGGCTTGACCGAAGAAGTCTTCCTGTTCAACGGTGAGGAAGGAAGGCGCTATGTCGCCTATCTCGGCGTTATGCATTCCCGTCCCATGTCCGAACCGAAGGAAAGGGTCAGCGAGATTTTTGAGGCGAAGTGGGTGCCGCCTGAGGTCGTGAAAGTGGAACAAGTAACTTACCCTGTCCTTTATGAGCGGGCGAGGGCACAAAGCGAGTTGTGGCTTTCGGAAAACATCCGTGCACGCCGTTACATCCCACAAGTTTACTTCCCACGCAAAGAGATGGAGGGCGAACTGGAGACTTTCCTTAAAGGCAGCAAATCGGGCTTCTTGCTTTTGGGCGAATCGGGCATCGGAAAGACGAACTTGCTTTGCCACAAAGTGGATGAGTGGCGTGAGCGAGGCGAAATCGTCTTGTTCTATGCAGGGACTCAGTTAAATCCCGACGAACCGATGGAACAGCGCTTGCTCAGCGACCTTTACCTTCAAGGCGACTTCATCCTTTTGTTGGAATTCGTCCGAAGGGAAGGGCGCAGGTTCATCGTCGTCGTGGATGGGGTGAACGAGCATCCGCAGTTGGCAAAGTTGCTCAAATGCCTTTGCGAATTTGTTCAGCGCTATGGTCGCAACTTCCCACTCAAGGTTATCCTTTCCGTCCGCTCAGTTTTCTTCACACGAATGCTTCAAGCACTTGGAGAAGGACGGAGTGAGGAGCAGTTGAAGAGCATTGAGGCAGGATTGTTCCCGTCAATGATTTTCCAGACACACACCGTTGAACGAGAGGGGCGAAGGGAAGAGACACATCGCTTTGAGTTGGAAGCGGTGGATGAAGATGAATTGCGAGAGATTTACGAAGGCTATCGGGCTTTTGAGGGCTACTGGACAGAGGAAGGACAGTTGCGACGGTTTCGTCCTACGACGCCTTACGAAAGTTTGACGCCACAGGTGCGACAAGTGCTTCGGCATCCCTGGCTTTTGCGGATGGTCATGGAGGCATACGATGGCAAACCCATTCCTGAACGGTTATGGACGGGTGACATCTTGAATGCCTTTTGTGAGGCGAAAATCTTTGGGCGAACTGATGAAGAACGGGAACGGTTCGCACCACGCAGTCAACTCGTCACCGAACTGGTCAGGTTGATGCGACGATTGAAGCGGGACAATTTCCTTCGGGATGAACTGCACGACTTTTCTGCGGAGTGGAGCAAGGCGTTGTTGGAACGAGAATTGACTCGCTCACCTTACCTGCAACTTTTGGACGAAGGAGTTTTGATGGAAACGCCGATAACAGAAGAGTGGGGACGCTTCCGACGCATCGTCGGCTACCAAGTGCGGTTCGCCTTTGACCCGCTCTTTGAGTTTCTGCTCTCCAACGAACTCCTTGCCGAAGGTGGAGGATGGAAAGGATTGACAGGCGAGAAGGTAGCGAGATGGCTAAGTGAAGGTAGAGAGTTTGAGCATCTAACAGGTGCAGTGACGCTTTTGCTAACAGAAGCGGTTCAAGAGGGCAATCTGAACCTTGTCGCAGAAACGCTCAACGCTACTGACATTAAGTTGGCAAGACCTGTTATCATAGAAGTCCTAATGACGCTGGAAGGGCTAAAGGACGAGCGCTTTGAACCATTGCTGGATGAACTGACAGAAAAAGCGGAGAGCGAAAAAGCGCTAACGGTGCTCATCAGTGCATCTTACCAGTTTGGCATCAAACAACGCCATCGCCCAATGCTCGCTTGCACAGAACGGGCAGAGCGGTTGGCTAAGCACCTTGTTGAGGTTGAAGGAAGGGTGGAGTTGGCAAATGATTTGGCAGGTGCGCTGATGAACAAGGGCGTTGCGCTCTCGGATTTGGGTCACCCTAAAGAAGCCATTGATTGCTATGATGAAGCCATTGGGATTAGAAGGCGCTTGGTTGAGGTTGAGGGAAGGGTGGAGTTGGAAAATGATTTGGCGAGTGCGCTGGCGAACAAGGGCGCTGCGCTTTCATATTTGGGTCACCATAGAGAAGCCATTGATTGCTACGATGAAGCCATTGAGATTTACAGGCGCTTGGTTGAAGTTGAGGGAAGGGTGGAGTTGGCAAATGATTTGGCAGGTGCGCTGATGAACAAGGGCGTTGCGCTCTCGGATTTGGGTCACCATAGAGAAGCCATTGATTGCTACGATGAAGCCATTGAGATTTTCAAGCGCTTGGTTGAGGTTGAAGGAAGGGTGGAGTTGGCAAATAATTTGGCGAGTGCGCTGATGAACAAGGGCGTTGCGCTTCGGAATTTGGGTCACCATAGAGAAGCCATTGATTGCTACGATGAAGCCATTGAGATTTACAGGCGCTTGGTTGAAGTTGAGGGAAGGGTGGAGTTAGCAAATGATTTGGCGAGTGTGCTGGTGAATAAGGGCGTTGCGCTCTCGGATTTGGGTCGCCTTAGCGAAGCGCTTCGGTGTTACGACGAAGGTATCGGATTATGGGAAAGGATAATGGCAGAAGGAAAGGTGCATGTCGCACCTTCGCTCATCAAGGGATTGGGCAATCGGTTTGAATTGAAGCGACAGATGGGCGATTGGGATGGGGCTGCCGATGATGTGCGCAAGGTGTTGGCTTGTGTGACGCCTTTCCTTTCGGCAGGTTCGCTTCCAGAAGCATTGAGGATAGAGTTAGGTAGATTCCTTCAGAGGCTTCGCCAACTGAAGAGGGCAGAATGGAAAGCATTGGCTTCCGCATTGGGCGAGGATGCTGAGTTGGTGAGGCAATGGATGCGGTCGTGGAGCGAGGACGCTGGAGTTTAGTCGCTTTGTCCTGTTCGTAAACTGACCGAACATGCCACTGGCTTTAGCAATGGTTGATGACAAACTTTCCTTAGCACCGAGTTCATTCGGCGTCAGATTGCTGAGGAGGGAAGGGCGATGGTTGTGGATACGGAAATTTCGCTGGTGCAGTTCGTCTATCCCTTTTTGTTTGAGGCAAAGACTTTGGAACGGCGCAAAGAGGCGGTCTCAAAAGCCCAATGGAAGGGACGGGACAGTTCTTTGCCTGTCTGGCAAAAAGGGCGCTTCCCAAGAGAGGATTTGCTGGCGCATGTTGAACGCTACCTGAACCCGCCAGAGGACACCACACCGACGGCTCTGCTTTGGACGATGGACAACAACGCTTTGCAATCTCCATCGGGATTGGGCGGAAGTGCCAATTGGTTTCTGACGCTTCACCGAAAAGAAATCCCGTTTCTGTTGACCGATGTTCAGTTGAGCCTGTTTCGTGTCGGCGTCGGGTTTCTTACTGTCTCCGCCAAACTCAAAAGCCAAGAGATTGCCGACTGGCTGGACTTTTTGCACTACTTTCGTTTCATTCGTGGGCAACGAGGCGTCGGGTTGCGGATGGAACGACGGACGGGCAAAGACCAAGTTAGCCCATTCTTCCCGCAACCTGCAGGTGGCACGGAGAAGCATCCCGACGGGAAAGGACAGTTTTCGGAAATCGTCAGCGCCATTTTGAACACGGCAAAAATTGAAGGCGACAAGAAAGAAGCGGAATGGTGGCAGGAAGTTTTCGTGCCAGGGCAACTCATCCCTTTCGCCACGCTCTATGTGGACGGTCAAGACCTAAGGGAGGGAGAAATCGCTGAGTTGCTCTATCGTGTGCGCAACTTCTTCCCATCCGAACGGGTCATCCAACCTGCCCATGAGGACTTGCGCCTTGACCATCCGTCTTTGCTGGCTTATGCTGAAAGGATGTGGTTCGTTTTCTCGCTGGAAGGTGGCGCTTTCGTCGCCATCAACGCTCCAGAGACAGACTTTTTCCGCCGTGAACTTCCCATCCATCTGCGCAGGGATTACTTTTTGCTCTTTCTCTTGACCTTGCACCAACGGTTCACCTTGATGAGCCTTTCTCAACAAGTTTCCGAACATTGGCTTCGTGGCAACGAAGGGGAACGCATTCAATCCTTTGAGCGCATCAGAGATGCCCTTTTGGAGTTCACAGCACGAGGTTATTTTTCGCAGGCGATGCAACGGGAACATCACCATCGGGTCTATCGGCATTGGCAGGAAACCTTCCAGTTGGAGCGACTTTATCAAGAGGTGAGCGATGAGGTTCGGGAGATGCACGAGTTTTTGCAGATGCGCCAGAGCCAAAGGTTGGAAGAGCGCCTGAACTTTTTGACCTTCGTCTTCGGCATCCCTGCCCTTCTCTTTGGCTTTTTGGGCATCAACCTTTACCGCATCACCGCCAAAGAGGAAGGGTTGCCAATTTGGTTGGCTTCGGCGTTTGCTGTTTCTGCCTTCGTCGCAGGGTTGCTTTTGTGGCGGTGGATGCTCCGTCGGTGAGAAGGACAGCGAATAACGAATGGCAAGTTAAAGACGGGCGCGTTAAAATCTTTAACGAAGTTTTGACAAGCAAAGGAGGGAACGACAATGGCGATTCGTTGCCCTAAGTGCGGGAAGGAAATGAAGCGTGGCGAGAAATTCTGGATTTGTGAGAACCATCTTGAACCTGTCTTCGTCCCGATAGAACATCCCTTCTCCAACCTTCGCGCTATCCTGCCGACTCCCATCGCTTTCGTGCTGGATGAATTCTTTCGGGAGGGCAACCCTTTCATCGCCCTTTGGCGGATGGTGGATGCTGGCGAAATCATCACCCGCTTCTTCACCATCACCGTGCTCAGCGACATCCTTCGCCAGAAAGGCGAATTCCCAGAACCCGTCCAAAATGCCTTGACAGAAAAACTGGAACAGCCGACCTTCGGCGCATGGAAGGAGTTGCTTGCCATCGCGATTGACAACCTGCCAAAGGAAAGAGGGCAAACCCGCTGCTTCGTCTCAGAACTGCCATCATTTGTGCGGGACAAGTGGCTACCTGCATTGGGAAGTGGTGAAGACAAACCCGAAGAGAAACTCATCGCCTTGCGCAATCTCATCGCTCACGCTGGTCGCTTGCCTGACGAGAAAGCCCAAGAGTTGCTGAATGCCCACCGGCAACGCTTTGAATCGCTTGCCAAAGAACTGTCCTTCCTTGCCAACTATGACCTTATCGCTTACACAAAGGAAGGGCAAATTGTCTGGCTGAAAGGCTTGCCAGATGCCGACGGTTCTTTCCCTGAGTGTGACCGTCCCTTGTCCTTTGTTCCCGAACATGGGCGGGTCTATCTGGTGCAAGAAGGCGAAGGGCTTGACCTTTTCCCGCTCCACGCCTTCACCGACATCCTGCAATGGCGAGAGGAACGCTACGAATTTGAGTCGCTCGGAGAAGTCGCTCCGCAAATTTACTTCCGCCTGAGTGAACGAGGCTACTTGGAATGCATCCCTTTCAGCACCAAAGCCGTCTTCAGCCATTTGGGCAAAGACGCCTATCAACGCTTTCGTGACATCTTCCGACTGGAAGAGTGGCGTGCACAGCGAAGGAGAAAAGCCGAGGCGCAAGGCATCCAAACACTTTGGGATGAACAGGTCAGGGAGTTGACAGAAGTTTTCGTCGGTCGGGAAGAGCACATCAGGCAAGTCAAAGATGCCATCAAAAGAACGAGCAAAGGCGTCCTTTGGATTTCGGGCAAGCCGGGAATTGGCAAATCGGCATTGATGGCGAAACTCATGCAGGACTACATCGGTCAAACCCAACACTACATTGTCATTCCCTACTTCTTCCGCTACGGTCAAGCAGGTTGTTCCACGATGGATTTTCTGGCAACCGTTCTCAAACGGTTGCAAGCGGAGTTGAATCGGACGATAGAGCCAGAACCTATACTTCCCGACCGCCAGAAGCAACTGGTGGAAGCACTGGAGGAGGCGGTGAGCAAGACAGGCAAAAAGGTGCTCTTTCTGGTGGACGGCTTGGACGAGATTTATCGGCTAGACCGGGAGTTCCTAAATGTGCCTTTCATGACGATAAGGGAACGCATCGTTTGGGTCTGTGCAGGGCGAAGTGAAGGTGATTTGGAAGAAGCCCTGAGAAGCCGAGGGGCAGAGTGGGTCTTTCCAGATGGGCTACCACCTTTGGACGAACAAGCCATTCGGGCGATGCTTATTGAGCATCTGGGACGGCTTAAGTATGCCCTTTTTGAGCGGGATAAAGGCGAGCGTAATCGCTTCGTTGAAGCCGTCACTCGCAAATCGGAAGGGTTGCCTTTGTATGTGCGGATGGTCATTGAGGACTTAAAGGCGGGACGATTGACGGTCCGGGACGAAGAGAAATTGCCCGAGGGGTTGGTGGCTTACTATGAGAGGTTGCTGGAACGACTGCGTGTGAGTGATGTTGGGACAGTGCTGACGCCACTATTTTGCCTTTTGGCGTGGGCGAAAGAACCCGTCACCGAGGGGACGATGAAATTCCTTCTCCAAACTTACCCCCTTGCTGACACCCCAAGATGGGGCGAATTGTTCCAAAGGGCATTGGAGCATGGGCACTTGATGCTTCAACAACGACCGACTCCTGATGGCGAAACAGGTTGGGCGATTTACCATGATTCCTTCCGCCAACACTTGCTTGAGAGTGGAACGGTCAGCAATAATCGGGAATGGGCGCAAGAACGATGGCTGAAGGTTTGCAAAGATTGGAAAGCGCTGGCTTCTCAAGAGCCATCCCTGCATCGTTACATCCTGCGCCACCACGCTGACCACCTTTATGAGCGATGGCAATCGCCAGTCCCTGATGCCCAGTCCCTTTACTCCGAGTTGTGCCGACTCGCCCTTGACCCCGAATTTGCCCAAGCCCAAACCCAATACCTTCCCGACGAACCTAACCTGCCTTTGAAGACTGTCCAACTTGCCCTTAAGTCCGCCATCCAGTTGGAAGATGCGCCGATGATGGCGAGGTTGTTAATGGAACATGCCAAGCGGGCGCTAAGTGAGGAAACGCCCTTGCAGGCGTGGCGAAGGGGGCATCGGGAGAGGGCATTGAGGATGGCAACGGAGATTGTCTTTGAGCAAGACCGCAAGTTGGGCACACTTTGGAGTTTGCTGTTAGCTTGGGTAGCGGAAAGCGAAGGAGAACGGGATTGGGCAAAGCGTTTTCTGGACGGAATTCGGAAGCGTTGGGAAGGAGCAAAGTTGGCAAAGTTGGATGATTGGCAAGGGGAGATGGCATCGTTTTTGCTGGGCGAGTTAGGGCAAGTGGAAAGGGCGATAGAAGTGGCAGGCTTGATGTTTGGTGACAAGGGCAAGAAGAAGTTGGCGACAAATTGGATAGCGAAAGGGCTGTTTGAGCAAGCCTTGAAAGTGGCGAAAGGGATTGAGGATGCATGGGAGCGGGCATGGGCATTGGGAGCGATAACGGAAGGGATGGCGAAGGCAGGGCTGTTTGACCAAGCCTTGAAAGTGGCGGAAGGGATTGAGGATGCATGGGAGCGGGCATGGGCATTGAGGGAGATTGCGGAAGAGATGGCGAAGGCAGGAGAGGTGGAAGGGGCGGTCAGTATCGTGGAGCGGGAGATGGCGGTGCGAACGGAAAGGTTGCCATTCATCCTTTCGGCGTTGGCGGAGCGGGCAAGGGAAGGGGATGGAAGGAGCAAAGAAGGTTTCCTGAGGTTGCTTCCCTTGTGCGGTTGGTCGTTGGGGTTAGCCTATGAAGCCTGTGGGTGGCTGGCTTTGTTGTATCCTGAAAGAGGGGAAGAAATTGCAAAGGTAGTGAGTGGCGAATAGCGGAAGGTTGAACTGTGCCTGCACTAAGGCAGTGGCAAAGAGTTTGCGTAGGCAAACCTTGTGGCGAGTCAACTCCCCTACCCCGCACCCTCGCCCTGTGCGCCATTAGCCACTTTAACGAGCCTCGACATCAATTTCAATTTCGTTGAAGCGGTTATCACCGACGATTTCTTTCCACTGGCTACTATCGCCCTTAAGGTGCTTGTCAAAGAATGCTGTCACAAGTCGCATCGTTTGCGGCGAATTGAAGCCCCGACCACCGTGTCCTGCACCTTTTAACTTGACGAAAGTGACTTCAACTCCGGCTTTCTTGAGTGCATCAAACAGGCGCTTGCTTTGACTGAATGGCACTACCATGTCCTTGTCACCATGCATGATTAGGAATGGTGGGTCATCGGGCGTGACATAGGTTATTGGACTTGCTTTTACAGCCTTGTCTTTGTTTTCAAGCAACGGTCCACCGATAAGGAGTGCTTCGGGACAGTTTGGTCCTGTTCGGTCAATAGTGCTTTGTTCACCGACCATAGCAAGGAGATCGCTCGGTCCAAACCAATCGCAAACTGCACTTACCCTGCTTGAGAAACCTTCCCAACCACCACTGCCTTCAAACTCTTTCACATCACCAGCAGTGCCAAGCATCGCTGAAAGGTGACCACCAGCCGATGCTCCCCAAACGCCAATTCGTTCTGGGTCAATGTTGAACTCTTTGGCTTTGGCTCTCAGAAAACGGATGGCGCACTTGCAATCTTCAATTTGCGCTGGGAACTTCGCCTCCTTGCTAAACCTGTAACTTATGCTGGCACAAAAGTAACCACGCCTCGCAAATGGCAAAAGGAGGGGAATGCCGCTGTCTTTATTTCCGCCAATCCACGCACCGCCATGTATCCAAACAATGACGGGCATCGGCTTTGCGACGGATGAAGTCAATTTTGGACGAACAATGTGCATTGTCAGCACTCTCCCGTTGACCTTACCAAACGGCACATCACGCAAGACCTCAACATCGTCAAGGGATGGTGGTTGAGCATCTGATGCTCCCCACAGGCTAATAAGAAGGCATCCTGCCGCAAAACACACAAGACTTAAGATGCAACACCGACTGTCCATATCATTCACCCCCTAACTTGCCTAAGCGTGCTCTCGTCGTCTGGAACAAACCCATTTTCATTTGACGATGGTCGTTCCTGACTTGTTCAGCACTTTCTCACCGTCAACGGTGATAGCATTGCGGCGGAGGATGGTGAATTTTGCCTCGGGAGCGATGAGGATGCCGATTGGTCCGTCGTAAATGTGCGTGCCTTCAATGATGTTCCAATCTTTGAGCGGAGCCGTTT
>Ga0209225_1005077_pt1 | contig 10045 bp, 10 predicted proteins | sample WasSprMetagenome_FD_184732 | JGI IMG/M metagenome (GOLD analysis project Ga0209225, IMG submission 184732) | Sulfidic aquatic microbial communities from Washburn Spring, Yellowstone National Park, USA - WS (SPAdes) (version 3) | ecosystem: Environmental > Aquatic > Thermal springs > Hot (42-90C)...
CAGGCTGAACGCTGGAACCTCGTGCGAAAGCATGCTTCCAGCAAAACGCTCCAGACCCTGAGGGATGAAGAGTAAGGGGAAGAAAAAGCTGGAAGCTCCCGACTAAAGTCGTGGAGAGGACGTCACAGCTGAAAACCTACACTTTAAACCATACTACTATCCCCTAGAAGATCAAGATAGACGTTTAGGAGAAGACGGTATCGTAATATCCACATTACCATATGAGCCAATGCAAAGGCTTTTGATAGAATGGGTTGGCCACAGACTTTACGTAGACATGCTGAAGAACAAGGATGTTGTAGAAGAAATATTTTGCATCCTAGAAGAAAGGTATGAAAAGGAGCTTTTCCCTATAGCTGCAAACTCTCCATCAAAAGTAATATTGTATGGAGGAAACATTGACAGCCTCATCGTGAACCCGAAAATGTTCGAAAAATACTATCTTCCAACATACGAGAAGCTGGCGGGCATGTTGCACACTAAAGGAAAACTTTTGGACGTGCACATGGACGGAAAGCTTAAGGCCCTATCAAACCATATCTCAATCTCTAAGGTTGACATCATAGAAGCCTTCACACCACCGCCAACAGGCGACCTACCATTAGATGAGGCGCTAGAACTCTGGAATGACAAAATCATATGGATAAACTTTCCATCAGCGATCTCAACAGCTCTAGGCCCAAACCAGCATAATGTGAAAAAATTTCTAATAGAACTTTTGGAAAAGTCGATTCCCTACTCGAACAGGATAATGATTATAGCTTCAACAGAAAACTTTCTACCAGAAGAAAACCTCATCGCAATGGCCGAAGTCATGGAGAAAATAAGGTGTCCAATAGAAAGGGAGACAATAGAATGCATACGCGAGAAATTGTTTTCTACAGCCTCTAACATGTAAATCTTATATAGTTGTAAGCAAAGTATTATACTTATGTTACAACAATTTGTTGACAGGGTTAGGGAGCTCGACTTCCTCGAAAAAAGGTACCTAGAAAATTCAGCTCAGCTGATAATCATATACGGGAGAAGGCGGGTGGGTAAAACGGAATTGATTAAAAGGTTCCTGCAGGGAAAGAAAAGTATATACTTTTTGTGCAGCAGGGACAGTGTAGCTGAAAATGTGAAGGAGCTTAAAAGAAAGTTTAGCGAGTTCACTAAAAAGGAATACTTTCTAAGACTGAATGCGGTTTCATTCTTTGACCTGTTCAAATATTTTCTTGACGAAGTCGATGGTGAAAAGGTTGTTATAGCCTTTGACGAGTTCCCCTACCTTATCGAGCTGGATAAGGGTGTAGTTTCAACATTCCAAAAAATATGGGATGAGCTGCTGAAGGATAAGAAGGTGTTCATGATACTATGTGGGTCAAGTGTAGGAATGATGGAAACCGATGTTCTAGGCTACAAAAGCCCATTATATGGTAGGAGGACTGGAGAATGGAAGGTTGAACCGTTTAAACTAAAGGATATGCTGCTCCTTTTCAGAAACCTTCCCTTAGACCAGATTATCCAAATTTGGGCCATATTCGGATCAACCCCCTTCTACCTGAATCAGGTTGACGAAAGCCTCACATTAGAAGAAAATGTGAAGAAGAAAATTCTGAGCAAGGGCGAAATCCTGTACAGTGAGCCTATGATGCTTTTAAGGGAGGAGTTTAGGGAGCCGAGAACCTACACGCTAATTTTAAAGTACCTTTCCCTAGGATACAACACCCTAGGCGAACTTTCTTCAGCCACTGGAATAGATAAAGGTAACCTTTCCAAATACATTTCAGAGCTTGAGGAAACCAGGCTAATAGAATACATTCTACCACTAGGCCAGAGGAAAAGAGGAGTATATGTTATCAGCGAACCATACTTCAACTTCTGGTTCAGGTTCGTCTACCCTAACCTTTCAGACCTAGAAACGGGAATGGTTAATGAAGTGTACTCGAGGATTTCGTCTCAACTGAACCCCTACTTTGGCCAAATGTTCGAAAGACTGGTCATTGAAATGTTAAAAGCTAAAGAAATAAACCTTCCAATCCCATTCACGGAAGTTAGAAAATGGTGGTATAAGGATAAGGAAATAGATGTTATAGCATTAAACCATGAAAGTAAGCAAGCCGTCTTCGCAGAATGCAAGTGGCAGGACAATGTTGACGCAGGTAAGGTTGTAGAAGAAATTAAAGAAAAGTCTAAGTTTGTAAAATGGAACAATGTGGAGAGAAAAGAGTATTTCGCAGTCTTCGCAAAAAGCTTTAAAGTTAAAATTGAAGAACCAAACGTGATACTATTCGATCTAAAAATTTTAGAAAAAGCTTTAAAACAGCACTAACGTCCCAAATTAACGTACATTCAAATTCAAAGAATAATTAAAGGACAAAAGGATAGCGTCAAAAATAGTCTTCCAGAAAAATTATCTTAATATCAAAGGGATTTCTAGCTATTTCCTCTACAAGCTCTTCCTCTTTTTTAGCAAAAATCGCAGGAGCATCAATTTTCTTTGCAAGAGCTAGGGTAAAACAGTCTGCAAGTGAAATTCTTCTCCTACATTTGTAAGCTGAAGCATAATCGACAAGTTTTGTATCCTCATGCAAGATTATATAACCTGACTCCATAAGTCTATTTATTCGATCCTGTGCACTTTCTTCCCCAATCTTTCTGCAAAGCACATACTTTAATTCTGTAAGTGTTAGTTCGCTAATATTACAGTAAACTTTCTCAGATTTTATTGCATCTTTTAATTTTTCACCCTTTTCTGTACCGTACACTAGTTCTAATAAGGTGCTAGTATCAAAGACCAAACTTCCTGAAAGCTCTTTCTTCATCTTTTCTCCTCTCCTCTTTCAACTCCTTATAAGCTTCTCCAAATCCTTCTATAGGTTCACATGCCTTGTCTAATAATTCTGGTTTTTTAACACCTTTATTAATCAGATACCTTATTGCCTCGTTTAAATCAACTCTTCTTCCCCATCTTATTTGGAGCTCTGAAGCTATTCTAAGTAGTGCCTCTTTAACATCTTCTGTAACTGATATAGTGCTCATATTCGATGTAACTAATATAAATATTATATAAGGTTTTCTATTAAAAACTCTTAGTTTTAGACAAGTTTTAGGTTAATAAGTGTTAAGGAATGGGTTCCCTAACTCATTCCCTGACTTCATTAATAACATTTTATCAAGGAGGGGTTGAATGTGTTATTAATGAAGTCAAGTTTCGGGGCCAAGTTTACGGGAAGGCTAAAGTTTTAGAGGAAAGTGTTATGAACTTAAGCATTGTTGCCTCTATAAGATTTTAGAAGGAGATGAAGTTGAATAGTTTTCAATTGGAGATGGTTCACCTACTTTAACCTTTACAAAATTTTATCCTCGAGCTGGCCTGTAGACTGTAGCGTTTTCCAGTGAAAGTCCTCTCCATCTTATCCTGTAGCCTAGGCTGGTTATTACTGTCACTGGATCTGGTAGGTTGTAGGCTTCAATTGTCTTCAGAACCTCCAAAAGAGGTTTTTCCTTGTCCAAAGCCTTTTCAAGCGTAAGCTTCACCCTTTCAAGCAATTCCTTTTCGATCAAAGTTTCACCTACAAGCGTGTGTGTTCCAATTCTTTCTGCAGCCTGACGTACAACCTCCTCAATTAAGCCGTACTCTTCAGCAAGCTCCTTCAATGTCATCACCGGCTTCTTGGGCACTATGACGGCCTTTGAAGCCTGGCTCCTTAATTCAGCCTCAGCCATCGGCCTAAGTATCCTAAGCACTTCCCCTACTGGGACCCTACCCCTATAGTATATCACGTGCACGTTAGGATTAGATGCTTCTAAATGTGCCAGCTTATCACATGCCAGCTCCTCGTCAACGGCCACTATAAATGGGGTGTTGACTTCAGCCAGCTTAGCCAGCTTACGTTTCATATACTCCTGCGTCCAGAAGCCCACTATCTCCATGTAAACTTTAACATCTCCAAGTTTGAATGTGAAGTCTGGAATCATTATTGACGCTCCAGCTTCAACAGGCTCAGATTCCCTCTGAAGCCTCCAAGGTGACCTGAGGTTTCTGAACTCTTCAGCGAACTCCTCTTCCACCATACTATCGTATCCTTCAACCTGTACTGTTTGTGGGAATAGCCAACCGTGCCTTGAGCTTTCGAGGACAAAGTTCAGCAGCCTGTTGGCTCTCAAAATTTTCGCTTCAACCCTCCATGGTCCACCCTTCATTATTTCTGGAACAACCTTCGCTAGGGCTGTACCGTATCGTCTTGTAAGTTTAAAAAGTGATGTCGGCCCGTCAACCTTCACTACAACTGTCCCGCTCCGTTTTGCGGCCGTATACATTAGCCCATGATACTTTATTGCCCTGAAGATCCTCTGCCAGTTCCCTGAAGCAGTGAACTCCATTTCAGTTGAATAGAACAGGAGTGTCTGTGTGAGGCTCAGGTTATACTGTTTGAGCAGCTGCACTGCATCAAACTTTGGACACGACTCCAGCACCTCCTCGGAGTCAAGGTCAGCGTAAATGGATGATTCAACCTGTTCTACTGAAACGTTTAGGTTTGACGCTACAGCCTCCAGAATACTGCGCCTTTCCTCGGCTGACGTTGGAAAACCCCTTTTCGAGGCCTCAGAGAAAAGCATGTGCCTAATCTTAAGGGGGTTAACGGAAAGCCTTGAAGTGAATGTGCACTCGCGTTCCACGAGAGCAGCCAAGCCTCTCACGAACCTGTAGTCCTTGAACGCGTCCTCCAGCTCTAAAATCTTCTCTCTTATCATCTCACGTTTATGACCCACTCCACCTTCGTACACTTGGATCACGGCTTCAGCAACTGAAACGTCAACCTCATCAAGTCTAGAATACTTTGGCCTAATATTGTCTCTCCAACGTTGGACTGCCAGAAGCTCGGCTGGAAGCATCACGTCTCCTCCTCTTTAGCCTCATCTACCACGCTAGGCTTTCTCCTCCTTCTCCTACTCATTTCAGCCTCCTTGGTCTCTTTGGTGACAACCTCTATAAGTAGCGCGACCTTACCCTCCCTCTTCCTCAAAAGCCTTCCAAGCCTCTGGACCAGCTGGCGCGGGCTTCCTGTACCACTCAATATTATCCCCCTTTCAGCGTCAGGAACGTCGACACCCTCGTCAAGAACCTGGCTTGTCACTATAGCACGATACTCCCCTGACCTAAACCTTGAAAGTATAAGCTTCCTTTCATCCTCTGAAGTCTTATACGTTATCGCGGGTATAAGGAAGCGTCTGCTGACAGCGTAAACGAGGCTGTTATGGAGAGTAAATATTATTGTCTTCTCGTTTGAAGACTTCAACTGTTCTGCTAAAAAGTTCATCTTCGCCTCAGAGTTTAACGCTATTTTAAGCGCCCTGTTTCTCGCGAGCACAGCCTCCCTAGCCTCTCTATCGAATGTTGAAAGCATTATCAGCCTCCTAAAATCCTCTTCACCCCTCATCGGAAGCCCTCTTTTCTCAAGGTAGCCCTTATATAGGCTCCAGAGCCTTTCATATTCAGTCTTCTCTTCAGGTGTGAGATCAACGAACACCCTCCTATGCTCATAGGGTGCCACATAGGATCCAGCAAGCTTTTCGTGGGAAGCTTCGTACACGACCCCACCTATAAGCCTTGGAGCATCCATGTGACGCATGTCAGCCCTATGCAGTGTGCTCGTCAAACCCATCCTATATGGTGAAACGAACATTTCAGCAGCCTGACTGTATCCTGGAGCGAAAATGTGGTGAACCTCGTCAGCTATGAGAAGGGTAAACCTGTTCCCAAGCTCTTCAGCGTGAATGTAGGCTGAATCGTAGGTTGAAACCGTAACCCACTTAACCTCACTCCTTCCACCTCCTACAACTCCAGCCTCCAAGCCAAGCTTCTCTCTCAAACGTTCAACCCACTGGTCCACTAAAGCCAGAGTCGGCACAAGAATAATCGTAGAACTCTTCAGAACCTCTATCGCCTTAAGGCCGATGAAGGTTTTACCTCCGGCCGTAGCAATACAAATTACGCCACGTCCACCATTCTCCATCCAGCGTTCGAAGGCTTCAGCCTGATAGGGGTAAAGTTTTACACTCCCACTTATAGAAAGTGCAGGAGGAGGACTTAAAACGTTATCCTCAAACCCTATTCCACTACGTTCAAGGTAACTTACTATATCACGGTAGCAGTAGCCAGGAGCCCTATAAGCCCTTATCCTCGAATCCCATTGGCCATAAGGTGTTGGCACATCCCCCTCCAAGACCACAGTTCCACGCTGGTAGCTGAGCCTTACGAACAACCGGAAGCCCCTTGCAAACTCAAAACGTGCTGGCTTTTAAGCTTAAAGACTTAACAATCACTTGTAGGATAAGACAGGCGTATGTGTGCTGAAATTAAATGTTGAAAACAAGGTACGATAAGCTAAAAATGAGGTTAAAAAAATTTTTAGGCCATGAAGGCTACACTTTCCTCCTACCACGTCTTATCACTAGCACTGCTAAGACTACAGCCACCAAAACCAGAATAGGGACAAGAAACAATGTCATGTCAAAGGATGCTGGTGGAGACGTTGATGTTGTAGTTGAAGATTTTGAGGTTGTAGTATATGATGGAGAAGTGTATGGTGTTGTAGTGGTCGTTGATGTTTTTGATGGCGATGTTGTTGGAGTGGTTGAAGGTGGAGAAGTTGTCGTAGATGTTGTTGAAGATGGGATTATCTGGTAGGCGCGGATAAGCTCCATAAGAGGGTACCTGTCAACCTGTCCTTCAGAAATAGTGTAAGGTGCATCTCCTACGCCATCACGGTTACTGTCTACACCTTTGTAGTTGTCCCAAAAGTTTCCAAGACAGCCACGATATCTTCTACCATCGTAAATGTAGTCTAGTGGCTGAGAATTCCATGTCGTGTTGGCCATCTGGATCGCAACATGTTGGCCGTTGTCCACAAAATTGTTCAAGTATATCGAGTTGCCTGGAGACGAAACTCTAATACCCGACTCTTGACAGCCAGTTATACTATTCAAGAAAATTTCACAATGGACAGCATCTCCTAATGTAATTCCATCTCTATTGCATGATGATATAATGTTACCGCTTACTGTCACCCAGCCATTGTTATGCCTAAAATATATACCTGAGAAATCCATACCAACAATAATGTTATCTTTCACCAGCACATCAGTTGTTCGGTCCATCTGTATGCCATAAACCAAATTTTTTAAAGTGCTGTTTTCTATCGTTACTACCCTACAGCTTTCTAAAATGATCGCAGTATTAATGTTAGGCCCATTTATCACATTAGATTTAACAGTAACAATGTCCGAAGTGATCTTTATCCCGTAGGCTATACAATTTTTGTCGTTAGCTATCGTGAAACCTTGCAACACAATGTTTTTACAGACTGATAATTCTACAACATTAACCTCGTTTTCCTCTCTAGAATTGTATATTATAGTCTTCTTAGGACCGTGTTCAGACATTATAACCAGATCCCTCTTCTCTTCAACGACGATGTTTTCCCTATACACTCCATCTCTTACAATTATTGTCGTTCCAGGCACTGCATTGTTCACTGCATCCTGTATGGTTGGAAAGCTGTCGGGAACATAAACAGTCTTACCAGTTTGAGAGTGGACAGGGGCAAGTGAAACCATCATGGCTAAACAAAGAAGCAATAGCACCAAACGCTTTAACATAGTCTTGTCTCCTAAAAATTCATTTTTCGCACCTATAAATTTTTTCTAAAGCAAAGATGGACAAACTTTTTGTTTAATGAATATCTTTGCTCCTCAAGGATTTCTTGAATTTTTACCTGCAAGTTTTCAAGAAAAATTAGTTTTTTGGGTGGTGCTAACTGCCATACGGTTTATCTAGGTTAATTGCAGGCTATGCAATATGGTCAATGAGAAAATGGGGTGCCATGTTCGGCATAATATTAAGCGTAACCACAATGATTGTAGCGCCCTCAATTTACCCGTTTGGCATCATGGATTCATCCTTAGCAGTTATAGTTTTAGGACTTCTATTGTATATATGGTATGGTGGTGAAAGGTTATGAAAGAATTGAATTAATTTAAGTATATATTTCGAACTCAAAAAATTTCTATAATAAACTTATAAAGTCGTAAAACACTTATTATTTGATGAAAGCAAAATACATTAGTATAATGGTTTTAGCAGTCCTTCTAATCCTAATTTTTGCGAACATGTATTCAAAGAAAATGATTAATCAAGGAGAAACTTTAACAAGTACGGAAACCAGCAAATACACTTTACCTATTTCACAGAGAAGCTTCTATTTAGGCCTTACACCTACACCTAAAAACTGGCCTAACAGTTCCTTTAACGACATAGTTGCTGCATACGAGGAGACTGGAAAAATTGCTGAAGTTGCAATGGTCTGGGTTGAAAAACAGGGGATTGGAGAGTTTGAGCTTTTAAAGAAAAATAGAGTTGTTGAAGGAATTAGAGTTTACGGACTAAAACCTGTTATCACATTAAATTTTGCGAAAATAGAAATTGGCGCTTCAAGCATATCGTATGTTATTGATGCGCCCGAAGGGATTGTTGCAAATTTGTCCGATCAAGAGTTTAGAAATAGGTGGATAGAGGAGGCTAGGGATATCGCTCAAGAGTTTAAGCCAGAATATTTTTCTTTAGGAAACGAAATAAACGACTACTTCTATATTCATCCCGAAGACTTGAACCCCTACCTAAGCCTATTTGATGAGGCAAAAAAGGAGATAAAGACTGTTTCCCCTAACACTAAAGTCTTTGTCGTATTCTCATACAATCATTTGAACGAAAATGGGCAATGGAATCTCATACAAGAGTTTGACGCTCGTGTGGACGTGATAGGACTAACATCATATCCATGGAAACAGTATAGGGTTCCAGAAGATATGCCAGCAGACTACTATGCGAAGATAAAACAGTATGCTACAAAGCCAATTGTTTTCACTGAAATAGGATGGATTTCTTCTCCGCCGGCAACAGAAAAACAGCAATCGGAATTCTTGATAAAATTCCTTGAGCACACAAGAGGCCTTAAAGTTGAGATGGTTAACTGGCTCTTTCTACATGAAATAGAGGTTACGGGCTTTATTGGAAAGATTACAAGCGTAGAAGTGGGGACAATTGCCTTGAAGAAAAGCGATGGAACAGAAAAGGAAATTTATAGCCTTTGGCTGGACTTAAAGAAATTGCCGAAGACAAGCTAATAATGTTTCTTAACACTCTTTTAATGACACCTTGCAGGCAACAACAATAATGATTGTCTCTATAATTTCACTACTATTATTAATGTTTTTTACACTTAATTTATGCCATCTAAAAGATACATTTTAATATGTAAAAGACACAAATTTGATGCCATGCCCACAGTTAAAAATATGGTAGTAGATTGGCTGGGTGATGTAAAATTTGTTGGTAGAAATGAGAAGGGCCTTAAAATAAATTTCGAAATAGCGCTTGAGGGTGTAGAATCTACTGAGCTTTCGCCCATGGAAACTTTACTAGCCAGCTTAGGTGCTTGCAGCAGCTACTATATTATTACAATTCTAAAAAAGCAAAGACAGGATATTAAAGGGCTTTCTGTCGAATTAACTGGGTTAAGGAGAGATGAACCGCCAAGAATATATACAGAAATTCACATGAAATATATAGTTAAAGGTTCTGGATTAAACAGGAATTTTGTTGAAAATGCAGTAAAAATTTCTAATGAAAAATATTGTTCTGTAGGTGGAATGCTAAGTAAAGCTGCAAAAATAGTATACTCATATGAAATAGTGGAAGCATGATAAAACATGGTTTAGAGCCTCAATCGAATGCTCAACATAATACGTTCTAACATTACATCAACAAAAAATAAAGAATAAAAAAGGGGAATCAATAGAGTTTGTACATTAGAATATTCTCTTTATTTGCGGAATTCTATCGAAATCCTTATCGTTCGAGTATATTTCATTTATACCAATTCTTTTCATCTGCGCAACTATCAATATGTCATCCCACATAGTCCACGACAGATTGTATCGTCGCTGTATGTTTCTTGCTTCTTCAAAGTCCAGTATGCTAGTTTCAACCTTCTGTAGG
>Ga0209225_1005080_pt1 | contig 10039 bp, 12 predicted proteins | sample WasSprMetagenome_FD_184732 | JGI IMG/M metagenome (GOLD analysis project Ga0209225, IMG submission 184732) | Sulfidic aquatic microbial communities from Washburn Spring, Yellowstone National Park, USA - WS (SPAdes) (version 3) | ecosystem: Environmental > Aquatic > Thermal springs > Hot (42-90C)...
TAATCCAAGCTTTCTTTCAAAATATTTTATTAATTTATTTTCTATTTCTTTATTAATTTTAACTTTTGGAAAATATCCTTTATTAATATAGCTATCTAATTCTTCAAAAGTTAATGGGCCAAAATTATGAAGTGCAAAAATTATTTCTTCATCAATTTCATCTAATTCATTTTCTTTTTCTTCATTCATTTTCATTGCTTAATTTTCTCATTTCTTCTATTCAAAAAATTAAAAAATATAAAGTTAAATAATAATCTAAATAGGAAGTTAAGCTTCTTCTATTTTTCTTAATCAATGATATATTCTAATAATTGCTGTAATCGGCGAATTTCTAAATTTCTTCTTTGGGAACACTTACTTTTTCATGTGCCGACACAATCTCAGCAACCTTCCAGAAAAAATAAAGGTTCAAAATTGGTATAAGAGCAAAAATGAACCATTTTAAAGTTGATTCTTTTTTCTTATGCTTAACTGTTTCTACAATCTCTTTACTCATTTTTCTCTTTTACCTCTTTTCAATTCTATTTTCTTCTAAAGTTTAATATAAATTATTTTTCCTACATAATACCTACCTTAATAAATATTATTTCTTTTACAATTTTATTTTTTATCATTTCTCTATTTCTATACCTTAATTAAACCTTAATTAATCTCAATCCATAGTATTACTACAGTTAGACCAATTATCCACTCACTAAGCAAAAATGAAACTTTCATTCATTTCTTTCTTAACATCTTTAAATAAAAATCCTCATCATTAAGGAAAAGCCTGTACCAATAATACCTTGCATGCTCTCCTTAAAATGTTGGCATGATGAGCAAAGATAATTAAAAGCCTAAAAGAAGTAAAGTTTATAAATGATTTTAACTTAAGAATAAAAAGGAGTGAGAGATAAATGCCATATTCGGCTGAGATTAGTAGGAGAAATCCGACGGCTATAATATTTTTACTTGATCAATCCGGTTCGATGGGAGAATGGTTTAGTGGAACTATTGGGATAAGAAAAGCAGATGGTGCTGCAAAAGCTATAAATGCCATGATAGATGAGATAATCGACCGTTGTACGAAAGATGGAAATGTTAGAGATTATTTCGAAATAGGAGTAATTGGATACGGTGCTGGAGAAGGTTATGTTGGCTCGATACTTAAAGGTATTCAGGATTTTGCAAAAGTTTCTTGGCTTGCTGAACATCCATTGAAAGTTATAGAAGAGAGACCGGGCGTAAAAACTGCTATATGGATTGAACCTGTAAGCGATGATGGGACTCCTATGTGTAGAGCACTAAGTCTTGCGTATGAATGGTTAAATAAATGGATTCCCAATCATCCTAATGCATATCCTCCTATGGTTTTTAATATCACTGATGGACAAGCTACAGATGGCGATCCAGAGCCTTTGGCTAGAAAAATAATGAAGTTATCAACCAATGACGGGCATGTATTAATGTATAATTGCCACATATCTGAGGTTAAAGCTGAGCCTATTTTATATCCATCCAGCGAAGGAGAACTTCCCCCGGATGAATTCGCATTAAAATTATTTAGAATGTCCAGTGAACTCCCTGAATATGCGCTTTCTCTTGCTATGAGAGAATATAAATTGGCGAAAAAAGGAAGCAAAGGATTCGCTTTTAATGCAGATTTAACTTCTCTGATAAGATTCATAGATATAGGAACTAGACCTGCCAGAGAAATGATAAAGTAAAATGTCATATAACCTCAGAGTTAAGTTAATATCATTTCATATGGAGAAGATTGGGAATGAGCCTGATGAGTATGAAGACTCCTTCTCATATAATATAGAGAGAAGAAAGTTTGCAATAGCTGATGGAGTCAGCGAAACTTGTTTTTCAAAACTTTGGAGCAATATACTAACAGAGTCTTTCGTTAACTCAGATTATAGTTTATTTTCTCACGGGCCTCTTACAAGTAATTCAGTAAATACGCTTTTATTATCATTTTTACAATATTCTCAAAAAGAGTGGAGCAAAAAGATAAATTGGAAAAATCTGCCTTGGTATGTGGAGAGAAAAGCAAAGAGAGGAGCATTTGCTACATTTCTTGGTTTTGAAGTAAAGGAGGTGAAAGAGGGAAGTTGGCGTTGGCGTGCAATAGCTGTTGGAGATTGTTGTCTCTTTCAGATAGGTGAAACAATAAGTGATATTTTTCCACGGTATAAAAGCTCAGACTTTGGAAATGAACCTTTTTCTCTTCCAAGTATTTCTTCACCAGAGATTTTAAAGAAATGCAAAGTAGAATTTAAAGAAGGTAAAGTAAAAAAGGAGAAAATTGTACTTTCAACAGATGCCTTGGCAAAATGGATTATTGAACAATATGAGATAGGAAAAGATGACTGGAAAAAAATATTATTGATGCAAGAGAGAGATATGAAATCTTTTTTTAAAAAAATAATTGAAAAAGGCGAGATGAGAAATGACGATTTAACCCTATTACTGTTAGATTTCTAAATTAGTATTTACGCTTTGTACTTTTCGTTTATCTCTCTTTACTTTCTCTCATGGCCTTCTGATTCTTTTATGCTTGCTTTATTTAATCCTCAATTTTTAGAGTTGAGGAAAAGATAGAAGGAATTGTTACCTTTTGATCATTTGAGAATAAAGTGGAATGAAATTCTGTCTCGATGCTTTAAGTTATTTCTGCAATTTTTTTCTTTATCAGAGAAGATAAATTTTTTTATTTCATTCCACGTTTTTTCGAAAAAAGGATCTTCTTTAAGTGCTTCTCGTAGGAACATCACAAGTTTACGTACTTTCTTAGAATTGCTATTTAAAAGTTCTTGAATTACTTCTGAAGACTCTGGGCTTTCAAAATCTTTCATGGTAAATATTAAGTTCTCTTCATTATAGTATTTATTCCATAATTTGGGATCATTTGCAACTGCTAAGATACTTAGATAAATAACTAAAGCACTAAAACGATCTATTTTTTCGTTATAATGCTTTTTGCTTCTTTTAGGATGCTGGTAGTTCGAGTGTCCTAGCTCTGGTGCCTCTTCTCCTTTAAACTCTGGTATGAAAATACCATCATAATCTACAAAGTATATTCTGATCGAACTACCTTTTATTCCAACCAGTATATTCCCATGCTGTAAATCTCCATGCGCAATTTTGTTCTTTTCCATCTCAATTATCGACTTAATGAACCTTTCTGCCAATTCTTCCAGTAACTCTTTCTCACTTAAATGCTTTTCTATAAAGATATCTAACAGATCCCCTTCTGCCCATTCCATCTTAATAAAGGGGTATATTCCTTTTCCTGGAATATTAATTCCTTTATCTACGAATTCAAATTTTACAAAAAATGGCAAAGAAAGTTTACTAAGATATCGGGATATTAATTCATATCTCTTTTGTAAATTTGTAATAGTTGAGTTGAAAAAGCATCTAACCGCATAAGTTTTAGACCCACATTGAACTTTGAACACGCAAGCAAATCTACCAGTGGATGGTATGGGTATTCCCGTCTTTGGATGTTTCCTGATAACCACTCCGTTTTTAATCTCTTTATCTAATATACAATTGGATAGATCTTGGAAAACCATTTTATATTCGCCAACTGAAGGCCATTGGATAGTTTCTTGTAAAAAAACTGTCTGTATTGGGGAAGGAGGTTGTGGGGCTGGTGGAGGTTGAAAAGTTAATGGAGACGGCAACTTTGGTGAGGGGTGTTGAATTGGAGGTAAAGGTTTTCTAATTTTTTTGTTAATTAAAAAGAATAATGAAACTATAGATACAAAAAATGTCCCGCAATAAATAAGATAATTATTAATATAGGGAACATAAAATATAAAAAATACATAATCAATTTCGTTGGGAATCCCATCTTGATCTATATCTAATGCAAACGAATAGGCTTTATCAGCAAGCTCCTTTGCTTTATCAAAGAGCTTAGCTTTGAACTTAGCCTCAGCCTCTAATAGAAGATCTTCAGCCTCCTTAACGGAAAAGCCCTTCGACTTCATGTCGAAGATCGCTGACTTTGCCCTATTCAAAGCCTTTGCAGCAAATATACTCGCTTTTGTGAAAAGCAAAACTTTTTCACCACTTCCGGCAACTATGTAATCTGCATTCAAAGATACTGCTGCACAGGAGACTTCAGAATTTGCAATCCATCTCCATTCTCCCTTATCGTTTATGATTAGAAAGCTATAATGTGTTTCATTCTTAGCAGTATAGACTATATATTTTCCATCAGGCGATACAGAAATGCTTATCGAATCAGGATTTTTAATAGGCCTTTTAAATGCCATTATCAAATTTCCATTTCTATCGATCATGCGAACCTCTTCCGGAGTAGCGAAAACTATCCGACTCCCGTCTGCTGAAATCGAAAATGAGTTATACGTAACTCCTATTTTATAATCCCATATTTTTTCTCCGTATTTGTTAAAAAGAGAAAGCCAGCATGTTCCTCCAAATGTTTTATATAAAAGAATTACATAATTGCCATTAGATGAAATCAAAGCTTCGACTCCATTATATATTTCATACTTCCATTTGGGTTTTTGAGAAGAAAGCGAATCGTAGTATTCTAACACATCATTTGGGAATCTCGTAATAATACTTACGAAGCCCCCTCTTTCAGAGATTGATGAGATGTAGTCCTTCGGCTTATATATAACGTACCCTTTCTCATCAAAAACGAAAGCTTCAACAAAAAGTCCGGAGTCTCGTCCTGATGCGATAACATATCTTCCATTATCAGAGATTAGCGCCCTTGTTATACTATGATAATAGCTAAACTTATAGCTCCATAGGAGTTCTCCATCCTTATTTAAGAGATATATTTGGAATCCACTTACAACTGCAATGAATTCTCCATTAGCTGATATTGAGACACATTTAACCGTTGAATTAACGTTAAGTTTCCAAAGCAATTCATATTTTTCCTCTTCTTGAGCTTTAGCTTCCTTAACATCTACGAAAGCCAGGATTATTAGTAACAGTAACAAAACTTGTATTAACTTCCAAATGTAAACCTTGTGATTATTTGTCATAATTCCTTCTTACTCCAATGAAGTTACATTAAAGTAAGATCTCTCCAATTATTCAGGAGGGTAACTAAGATCAGAGAGATTAACCAAGCCCGAAATACCTTATTCATTTTCTCACCTCTTGTTTACTTCAAACATTCTCTGAAACACTTCTCCTTAGTTTAGCAATATCAGCTATCTTAACTTTTAAACTCTTTATTAGGTTTTTCCTTAAACGATATGTTGTTTTAGAGCTATTTGAATAACTTTTCTTTTTTGCTGTTTTGGTGCTAGAGGAAAGCCAACTCATTCTCATAAATCTAAAGGTTAAAAGCTTAATAAAGAAAACCAAAACAATAAATACAATTCTCAAAATTAGAATGAAAAATATCGATGATCTTAAAACTAGAAACAAGAATATCCCCAAAAATAGAGGCAAAAACTCATTTAAAAATCTTATTTTCTTTATTAAACGTTCTTATTCTTTAATTATTTATTAAACAATACTGATAGCAGAAAATATTAAAAATTGACTAAAAGATACCAACTCTATATTTATATTTTCTAATATCTTTCTTTCTTCTTCGTCATTGGCTATATTAGAAACTATATTCATTATGGATTATCCTAAAAAGGAGACTCTTATTGACATAGCTAAATTTTGCTCATACGTTCACTTACATCTTCTTTGCTCTTTTTTCATTTACTCAGCGAATTCTTACCAGGTATCTTGTTCCCCCACATACGGGGCAAGGATTTAATCCAAGAAAACCACTTGCACAAGAATAGCAGAGATGGACTTGACACTTTTTGCAGAAATACCAGCTAGAAGATTCAGTCTTTCCACATTTAACACAAGTCGGCATTCTTCATCATCGATTTATATTTCCATGCATGTTTAAAAATTTTTCGTCCTTTTCTTAGGACCTTGTGACTTAAGGTTTGTATATCTTCATTAAATATATATAATTTTTTACTTTATGAATTTATCATAATGAATTTTCTCTTTTCAAAAATTATATTATCAGTTTTAACAATTTTTATAATTTTCAAATTTTCATCTTCTATACTTTTGCATAATTTAAGCATCTTTTTCTTAGATATTCTCTTGCTTTTATAAATATTAATTCCTCTAATAAATACTACTCCCCTTTTTACCAATCATTCATAATAAATTTATAATAGATCAAATATTTTAAAAATAAATATCTTTTTCGTTCATTTTTATAACTTAATTTTCTCAATTCCTCTATTCAAAATATTCCATGATCCTACTTCATCTTCATCAAGAATTAATTTGCAATTTTTACAATAAAGAAAATAAAAATTACTGCCTAATTTTTTAAGTTTTCTATTGCATTTTGGACAAATCTTACTTGTTCCTCTTGGATTTACAAAAATTACTTTTATTTCCATTTTCTCACATAATTTTCTAAATTTTTCTAAGAATAAAACTATATTCATTCCTATATCATTAAATAATTTATCCTCTAATAATCTTCTTGGATTTTCAATTGCTACTTCATCAATTTTATTTATTCTTAATTTATTCAAAAGAAAAAATAATACTTCTTTATCATTTAATCTTTTTATTCTTTCGAATTTTGGTTTTCCATTATTTGAAAAATATGCAATTACTATTTCTCTTTCATTTACATCTATTCCTGCTATCATTATGTCACCAAATATTTTGAAATAAGATTAGAAAATCATTAAAAATTAAATAAAAGAAATAAAAGCTCCAATTATTATTCTTCTTTATATTGCATTAATTACTTCCAAGATATTTTCTAATTACTTTTAATATTTCTGCTCCTGAATGAGTTAATACTACTTTTCCACTTATTAATCTAATCAATTCTAATTCTCTTAATCTTTCTTCCTCCTCTTTTGAAATATTTTCAATAATATTTAATGCTTTCAAATCTTCAATTTTTATTCTTCTTGCTTTATCAATTGGAATAATTTTATTCTTAATTATCTCTTCCTTTATTTTTAAGAAAATTGCCTCTTCAATTTTCTCTTTTTCTTCTATTCTAATTTCTCTTCTTATATTTCTTAATTTTTCTTCTTCAAAATATGGTTTTAAAGAAGCAATTAATAAAGTTATTGTTGGATAAAGCTTACCTCTTGTAGTTTTCATCAATTCTTCAATTTCTTGTTTTCTAATTGTTACTGCTTCAAATTGTTTTAATGAAGGTAATACTTGTCTTAATATTTCACATCCTGTAATGTTTATTATACTATCTATATCTTTTTCACTATCATTCATCATAAATAGCTTTGTTCCTGCATTTCCAATTATTGCTGGATCAAAATCATAAATTAATTGAGAAGATAATATACATGCTAAATTATATTTTCTGCTTTCTCTCATTAATGTATTTATTATTCCTTCTTTTTTTGAAATTCTATGAGCTTCATCAATTATTAAGAAAGTTCTATTTTCAATTTTATTTACCATCATGCATCTTAGAATTTTTCTTAGAATAAGTTCTGCAATTATTGTTTTCAAATCTTCATTTGCTATTTTAGATAAATCAATTATTGAATTTTGTTTTATTATTCTATTGAAATCTATATTTGTTTTTAATGAAAATCCAGATTGCAATAATCTTATTCTATTCTTTAATCCAATTAATGCATCTCTTATATGTCCTGCTTTCTCATCTTTACTTCTTTTATTTATTTCATTATATAATTCTTCTAAATTTTTTTCTTTTATTGAAATAATAGAATCAACTAATTCACTTTCCTGTGTAACACCAAGCTTATAAATATCTACAATGTTAATTGAATTTATTAAATCAATAGCAATTTCATAATAATTTTCATTTGCAATTGGAGTAAGAGGATTTAATCCTTGAAAAACAACATCTATTACATCTGAATTTATTAAATCTTTTAATCCTATATATTCTCCATGAAAATCAATTATAATTATTTTTCCATATTTTGATAATTCATTTACAATTCTTATTAATGTAGAAGTTTTTCCACATCCAGATTTTCCTGCAATAACCATGTGAGGATTTACATTATGTATAAAATCATAATATAATTCTCCTTTTGCTTTTACAGGTACCCATTCACTTGAAGTTATTTTTGTATCATTATATCTATCATATTGTATGCTTGGAACTCTTGCTAATCCATATTTTATTTCTCCTAAATAAATTGCTTCTTTGCTTTTTTCTTTAGGCTTTATTTTTTTAACTTTTCTTTCATGAATTCCATAGAATAATAAAATTGGAGAAAATAAATATGGTAAAATTATCATAAAATTCAAAGCAAATAAATTCTCAAATCCATGCCTTTCTCTTATATGGCAAATATATGCTCCAATAATATCTAAAAATAATTGTGTAATCCAAAAATTAAAATTTATTAAATTTAAAATACTTTCATTTATTTTAAATATTGTTAAATATTTTATTGAAGAAGATAAACTTAATGGAACTAAGCAGAAAATAAATCTGAAAATCCATAAATAAGCATAAGCTCTTGGATGTAGTCCTCCGATTGCTTTTTCTTCTGGAAGTAAGAAAATTAATGCTATTATTGGAATAAATAAAAGAATATGATATAATATATTTTCAGATAGGAAAATAAAGAAATTTATAAAATAGTTTAAAATTTCAATCATATCGTTTTCACCTCTTTATTCAAGCATTTTTTATGAAAGAAAAATTTTGAAGAAATAGCCATAGGAAAAGGAATTATCCTTACTTCATATTCTTCATTAGAAAAATATATATTATGGCATTCGAAACAAACTCCAACAATTCTTTTCCTCATTTCTTTTCTCCTTATTTTTAAAAAACAAAGATCTTAATTATAAGAAAAGAATGTGGTTTTATAGAATGCGATTCTCTTCTATTCATTGAAAAAAAATATTATTTTTGATTAATTCTAAATCTGAAGATTTTAAGTTCATACAAATCACTTTTTTTCTTTCATTGAATTTTTCTATCTATAAAAATTAATGAAATTACAATAATAATTGATGATATGAAAAACCATGTATCTTTTGTTAATGAAGCAATAAAAACATCAAGAAAAGTAGTATAGGTAATAAAAATATACCAAATATATAGTGATACGATAATAACAAAAAGATCAATTAAAAATTTTATTTTCTCATTCATATTCTTCTCTTCCTCTTCCTTTTTTAGATAAAATTTTTACCCATGGATTATCCTTTAAGAAAGATGGTAAATTTTCTTTATTCTTAACTTCTTTTTCAATTGTTATTTTCTTTTCTTCAATTGAAAATGTAATTCTTGAAGATTTTAAAAATGATTCTATATCCAATAACTTATCTCTTAAAAATTCTATTTCTTTTAAAATTGGATCTCTATCTTTATTCATATAATAATCTAAGGCATCTATTATAAACTTTCCAAAAACGATTCCTTTCTCTTTACAATATTCTTTAGCTTTTTCAATTATTTCTATATCATTTTCTTTTATTCTAAATGAAACACGCTTATTTTTTAATGACATTTTCATCACTTATTGTATTACATTTGTAATACATTTTTAAAAACATATTGGTATTATCATAATAATATTTAAAAAAGTTGTTTATAATCCTTTCATTATTTTTTAAAATATGATAGCACATTTTTAAAAACCTTTTAAAATTTTTAAAATAACTTTTTTATTATTGGAGAAATATGCTTTGGACTATAAAGAACTTCTCCTTCTTCAATATCTACATAATATCCTTTTTCTAATGCTATTACTTCCTTTTCTTTATGAGCAAATATTTTTGGAATATTCTTCAATTCAATTTTTGCTAATATTTTCTCAAATTTTTCCTTTTGTTTTTTCCAATATTTTGATTTTTTGCTTCTTTTATGAACCATAGATACTCACCACTATCACACCCACTCTACGGCGGGTGAATTTAAAAGGGAAGAGAAGAAATTTTAAAATCCTTCGTGAAACTTCCTTGCTTTCACCTCTTTCCAGCTTTTCCTTTTATACATTGAAACAATTGAAGCAAATGTAAGAAAAGTAATAGCATAAGCAGGAATTAG
>Ga0209225_1005083_pt1 | contig 10038 bp, 9 predicted proteins | sample WasSprMetagenome_FD_184732 | JGI IMG/M metagenome (GOLD analysis project Ga0209225, IMG submission 184732) | Sulfidic aquatic microbial communities from Washburn Spring, Yellowstone National Park, USA - WS (SPAdes) (version 3) | ecosystem: Environmental > Aquatic > Thermal springs > Hot (42-90C)...
TGCAAAGAAAACTCCTCGCCAAGTTGCCTTATGCTCCTCAGAGGTTGCTCATCACTGACCTTGATGACGATGGTCATCCTGAAGTGACGGCATTTTTCAGGGATAAGCCACCTATCTGGGTTCGCTTCCCGTTTGACAAACCTTCTACCCTTCCCTTTGAAAACTGTCGGGCAATTTGGATGGTGGGTTGTCATTCTGTCCTTAAAGCCTTGCCTGTCCTAACGGCAGACGACCACCTGAGGTTGTTGAGATGGAGGGACGGAAAAGCAACTTTTAACCCTTTGCCAAACCTCCCTGATGTGCCGATAGATGAAGTATGGGGTTCTGAGGGCAAAAGCACGGAGACGGTTTTCCTGCGGGTTTACCGAGGCGACGATTGTTGGCTGTTCACCCTGACGCCGAAGGGGGAATGGCAGTTTGCCTCTCGGTTTACAAGTCAGGCAATTCGTTTTCGCAAGTTCGCCCCACAGTATATTGCAGACCTTGCTGACTTAGACAGGGATGGCTTTTGGGATGCTCTTTGCCTTAATGATGCGGATATAGATGCTTGGGTTTCTTGGGGCGGGCGAGGAGAGGAAACGGATTTGGGCAGTTGGTTGCTCTCTGGTTACCCACGGATCATCGACTTGGATGGTGATGGATGGGCGGAAATCGTGATGGCGGATAAAGATGGGCGGTTGAAAATCTGGCGGTTTGACCGAAGGGAAAGAAGGCTGAAGGTCATCGCCACTTCGCCACCTTTGTCTGCTGCCTTTTCCCTGCAACTTTTTGATTTGGATGAAGATGGGCGGAAGGAAATTGCGGTGACAGATGTTGGCAGAGATTGTTGGGTGTTCCAGTGGCGGGATGGAAAGTTGAAGATGTGGAAAGGCGAAACAACGAGCTCTCAGAGTTATAAGGGGCAAGGAAAGTTTTGCGACCGATTGGCACTTTATGGCGATCGACTTCGCCTTGTCTATTTCTTTTCGCCTCGCATCTGGTTGGAAGGTAGGAAATTGCGATGGCAATTTTGGGAATGGGAGACTGTGAACTCCAGCGTCTTTTGTTTTCTTCCGAAAGGTGGAAAAGCCCTTTTTCCTTCTCACTGGCGAATTCAGGAAGCGCCTTTTGAGGTTGAGTTTGCGGGCGACATGGATGGAGATGGGAGCGATGAGGCGATTGGTTACGATGGCAGGTGGCGTCGTTGGAGGCTTTACCGTGCAGAGGTGACGGAGGCGGGAAAATTGAGGTGGCGTGATGTTTTGCTGGGCAGGGATGAACCGAAGGCGTTTGCGATGTTGGTTGACGGGGAGCGTCGTGGTTTGGTGGTAGGTTGGGAAGATGGCAGGTTAGAGTTGCTGACGATGGAAGGTGCGAAATAGCGGAAATTGGTGCGGGGTAGGATTTTTGAGGGTTTTTGTCAAGCACCCAAACTTTATGCTGTGAGTTGGCATTGCTGCCCGAAAACAGTGACCTTACCACTCGTCAATCGCTGTTCGCCGTTCGCTTTTTCTTCCCAACCCGCCGATTTGCCGATTTCACGACTTGCCGATTTTTCCTGCCCTTGCCCATCTTGACATTCGGGCGCGGCAAGGTTATCCTTTTATCCGCAACGAAAAGCGAACCATTACGGCCCCGTCGTCTAGCCTGGTCTAGGACACCGGCCTTTCAAGCCGGAGGTCGCGGGTTCAAATCCCGCCGGGGCCACTTTTGCTTTTTAGCCCCTTGTGCCAAAATCAAAGCGGTGACTTCAGATGGATGCCGTTGAGAAACTTCAAGTGCTCATGAAAGATGCTGCTTTTGAATGCGAAGGGGGCAAAAGCGCTTCGGCGAGGGCAGTCCAACAACTCAAGGAGCAAAGATTGCGTGAAAGCATTTATTACGCCAAAGTGCCCGGCGGGACTATCCCTTTGCTCAAAACTTTGCTGACCAACGCCTGCATCAAAAATTGCGCTTATTGCCCCATCGCTGCTTACTGCGACCACATGGTCGTCTCCTTCAAGCCCGACGAGATGGCACGCTTGTTCATGGCGATGCACAAAGCAGGGATGGTCAACGGCTTGTTTTTGTCCAGCGGCATCGTCCGCGACCCCGATACGACCCAAGAGTTGCTGAACGATACGGCGAAAATCTTGCGCACTCGTTACGGCTTTCGCGGCTACATTCACCTGAAAGTCATGCCCGGCGCTTCTCTTGAAGCCATCAAAGAAGCGGCGAGGTGGGCGAACCGAATCAGCGTCAACGCTGAAGCACCCAACGAGCAGCGACTCAAAGCCATCGCTCCTGACAAAAGTTTTCAGGGCGAAATGCTTCCGACTTTGAAACGCATCGCCGAAATTATCGCACAAAAGCGAATGGAATGGCTGGAACGGCAAGGAGTCGTTCAGCGCATCGGAAGGGGGTGGCTTGCAGATTTAGACGAATTGGCATCAGTGCCAACTCCGCCAGTTTTGTACAGCACAACTCAGTTTGTCGTTGGAGCAGCGGGCGAGAGCGATAAAGAGTTGCTGCAGACAGTCGTCCAGTTCTACCGTCAATTCCAATTGGGGCGAGCCTATTTCAGTGCGTTCCGACCAATCTGCGGAACGAAAATGGAAGACGCTCCTGCCGAGACGCCCGTGCGGGAACATCGGCTCTATCAAGCCGACTTTTTGCTCCGTCGTTATGGCTTTGAGTTGGACGAATTGCCCTTTGATGAACAAGGTAACTTGCCCCGCGATGTTGACCCAAAGTTGGCTTGGGCTTTGCGTCACCCAGAGCGCTTCCCCGTTGAAGTTACGAAAGCGGAACGAGAGGAATTGTTGCGAGTTCCCGGGATCGGTCCAGAAACCGCCGAACGGATTGTCAAGGCGCGCAAGGAAGGGACTTTGCTGACCGCTGAGGACTTGCAACGGTTGGGCGTGCGATTGAAACGGGCTGCTCCTTTCTTGACCCTGCGGGGTAAGCCGCTGACGAACGAAGTGCCCGTAAAAGAACCCGAACCGACCGAACAACTGCGGTTGCTGTGAACATTTGGGCATCTTAAGGGCGCAATCCATCAATGCAACGCAATGGGCAAAAGGTTGCGGTTGCTCGCAGCCTTGACAGCCATCAAGGGGTGACGCCTAATGCGAAAAGCATTTGCCATCGCCGTCCTTGTCGGCATCGTCGCCCTGATTGCCTACCACCTTTCCCGACCTAAACTGCTCCGACCCATCGTCGCCACTTGGCAGGAAGTTGGGAGAGCGAAAGCAATCGTTGATCTGGATGCGGATGGCAACGATGAGTTGCTTGTTCAGGACAAAAGCGGACAACTTTGGTGGGTTCAGTTTCGCCTCCCTAAGCCTATCCGCCAGAAAATCCCTGTGACGAAAGATGCCAAATGGTTCACCAATTTCAGAGGACAAATGCTGGTGTTCGTGCATCCCAAAACTCGTCGGACTTCTCTCGTTACCCGACAGGGCGAGAAATGGGCGACGAAAGATTTGGGTATCTTGAAAGGCATAGTTGAAGACGCTGACCATGACGGGCAGGTTAACGATGTTGTTGTGTGGCGTGGGCATACAAGGACAGTTTTCTCCCGCCTGAAAGATGGGACGATTGTGGAGCGATCCGACCTGCCTGATTGGCGGGCAGACTTGGACGGCGACGGGAAAGAAGATGCAGTCTATCAGGTGAGTGAAACAGAAGTGCGCATCCATTGCTCGTCGGGGCGCAAAGCATCCTTGAAGTTGTCCCCGTCCACCTTCATTGCTGTTGCGGACATGGATGGCGATAAAGTGGCAGAAATTGTTGGCGCTGAGGAGCTTGAGGTTGGTTGGCGCTTCCATTGTTGGCGTTACGAAAATGGGAGATGGCTCAAGAATTCAAGCCCAAAGTTTGGCGATATGCGTTGGTATGTGGCTGGCAGTGACGCTTTCTTGGGCTTTGCAGAAGCAGAGGAAGCGATGTCGTTAGTTCGGGATGAAAAGGGCGCATACCTGTTAGCCGTGACCTTGGAAGGTCAGCATGCGAAGATTTGGGAAGTCCGATGGCGAGAAGGCAAATGGACGAAACGGTTGACGGGCGAAGTGCCTGAACCTTGCGAAGAGATCGCCTTCGTCCGTGTGGGACAGCATTGGACAGTGATTGGTTTTTTATCCCCGCCAAAATGGCAAAAGTGGCTGTGGGAGAAGATAGGACAGCCCTTGCAACACTTCTTTCCTTTCCCGCACGAACTGCAAGTAGGGGTTTTTGTCTATGTAGGGGTTTTTGTCTATGGCTGGGACGGGAAGCGAAGGTGGGCTTTGTTGGGGCGATGGCGTGAGGGCAACTTTTTAGGTGTTAAATTGGCGGACATGGACGGGGATGAAAAACAGGAAGTCTCCATCGCCTTCCCGAAAAGGGTTTTGGTTGCCAAGTTTGAAGATGGGCGATGGCGCACGGGTTGGGTGGAAGTGCCCTTCGCTGAGTATGAACCAATCGTGGATATCTTTGGCTTCCGCTATGGCGGGAGGGAATGGGCAATTTATCAGGACAGGGACAGTCATCGTTGCATCGCGATAGCATTGGAAGGTGACAGTCAGCAAAGTAAACGGCATCAGCCACAACGGAGGGATTAGCGATGCAACTGCCGACGACCAACGAGGAGATGGAAGCCATTTACGACCGCTATGTCCGTCCGTTGGAGTAAGAACACTGGGGCAAATTCGTCGCCGTCAGTTTGGACGGACGCGTGCTTTTAGGTAACGATCGGGAAGAAGTGGCATGATGCGGGTTGGGCTAAAGGCGGTGGAGAAAATCCGAGAATCGGTGATCAGCGAACAGCGATGTTGAGATGCGAAGGAGGAAAGGCGAAAATGACCATCACGGTTGTTGACTACGGCATCGGTAATCTCAGGAGCGTCGTGAAGGCGTTGGAATTTCTCGGCTGTCAAGTTCGTTTGACCAGTGACCCAGATGAGGTAGCGAAAGCGGATAAATTGGTGCTGCCCGGAGTCGGGGCGTTTGGGGCGGGAATGGAAAATTTGCAACGGTTGGGTTTAGTGGAAGCCATCTGCGATGCTGTCAAGCGAGGCACGCCGTTGCTGGGAATTTGTCTCGGATTGCAACTGCTTTTTGACGAAAGCGATGAGATGGGGCGACACGAAGGTCTGAAACTCGTTCGGGGCAAAGTCGTTCGGTTTCCCGAACAAAACGGCATCCGAATTCCGCACATGGGCTGGAACGCTTTGCGCATCCGAAAGCGCGAACCGCTCTTTGCGGGTGTGCCCGATGGAGCGATGGTCTATTTCGTGCACAGTTACTTTCCCGTCCCTGACGAGGCATCGGTTATCGCTGCCACGACGGAGCATGGCATTGAGTTCGTTTCAGCCATCGCCGTTGACAACATCTTTGGCACTCAGTTCCATCCTGAAAAGAGCAGCAAAATCGGCTTGCAAATCCTGCGCAACTTCGTCGCACTCTAACTTGCACGCTTGCACTCATGCACGCCTGCACAGAGGTGAGCATTGTGGCTCGCATCCTTGCAGTTGACTACGGCGAAAAACGAATCGGCTTAGCGGTCAGCGACGAATTGGGAATCACTGCTTCGCCCTTGATGACTCTGGTGCGCCGAAGTGATGATGAAACTGTTCGGCAAATCGCACAGTTAGCGTCCAAGTTGCGGGTCACGCAAATCGTCATCGGTTTGCCCCGACGCACCGATGCTCAAGAGGGCGAAATGGAGCGGAAGGTGAAAGCCTTCGCAGAAAAGTTGCGGCAAGCAGTGTCTGTGCCCGTCGTGCTTTTTGATGAGCGGTTCACGACCCGCATCGCCGAGCAAGTTTTGCTGGAAGCCGATTTGTCGCGTCGGAAACGAAAACAAGTTCGCGACCGCTTGGCTGCCGTTATCCTGCTGCAAAGTTTTCTGGAAGCACAGCGGATGAGTGGGTGGCAAAATGAATGAGGTGAGCGGGAATGAGGACATGGTTGCTGATGGGAGTGATGGTGATGAGTTCAGTGGTTGCAGCCTTTGACCCGCCAGTGGCGAAAGTCGGCGACTTTACCCTCCGCATTGATGCCCCACAATTGGTCACCCAACTTGAAACGCCCATCCCTGTCCGCATCCATCTTTCCAACGCAGGTTCGCAAACTCTTCGGGGCAAAGTCCGTTTGCAAGTTATTGACCGATGGCGAATCACAAGCCCTAACCCGCAAAGTTTTGAGTTGACGCCGAAAAGTGAGCGGGTTCTGGAATTCACCGTCATCGCTGGTGAAGGGACGCACAACGCTCACTATCCCATCCATGCGTTTGCGGAATGGGACGAGGGACGAGGGGCGCGGGACGAGGGAAAGGCTCATGCGGTTTTGGTTGTGGAAGTGAGGGCACCACGCAAACTGAAAACTCCGAAGGAGAAAGTTGTGCGATTGGCTGAGCGAGGTAGCGCTCCTTTGTGGCAGCAGGGCAACCATCAAGTCTCCTTCCAAGTTTTCGGTCAACCAGTGCAAACGATGCCGATAGGTTGGTGGGGCACAGATGAGACAACCGGCGCTCACGCAACATTGCAGCGGGTTGACAGGGGTGGGGTGAAGGAAGCCATCGCTATTCATCCGCCTTGGCGCAAAGGGGCGGGAACAATCTTCGTTGACTGGCAAGTCCTTTTGCCAAACACAAAGTCAATTTTGCTTGACTTCGCTTTCGCCATCCGCGACCACGACCCACAACGCGAACCGCCCAGCGACGGTGTGACGGTGCGAGTTTGGGTGAAGCGAGAAGCAAATGAGCGACGGGATGAAGCGAGGCGGCGAAAGTCATCAGCGATAGTCACCAATCCAATCCAAAGCGGGCAGGCATGGCTCATCCAAAAGCATCGCTGCCAGAAAGACCGAAGCGTTCAAGACGACTTTGATCTCTTGCTGTCCCATCCCCTTGCCAACTCCCTTCGCTTCAGCATGCTCTGCAAGATACCCTTACCTTTGAAAGCCACACGGGTTTTCCACCACTGCTTGAACTCATCTTCGCTGATAGCACCCGCGCGCAGCGCATCAAACATTCGGGCAACCTCGTTTTTGGCATCGTCCAATTCCGCCAGCAACTCTTTGTCATCGGGTTGCGGTTCCCATTTTGACTTTGCCATCTCGTCTCACCTCTGGCAGCAATTATGGCGTGAAGGGTTGACGGCGGTAGTCACCGATCCAGCGGACGGTTGGGTTAGTCAATTGTCGGTGCCGTTTCAAGAAGTCGTAAAGGCGTCGGTCTGCCGTCCAGAAAACGGCGTCCAATTTGTGAGCCAAAACGAGGTAAATGGCGTCGTAGTAACTGCATCCCTTTACTGTTGCCATTGCCCAGACCTCCTCTGGCGTCCAATCGCGATAGTGCCAGTGCACGAACGCATCGGCGAAGGAAAGGAGTTCGGAGAAAATGATCCAACCGTCCGTAGGCGTCAACAGGCGCCCCACGAACAAAAGTTGTCGCCGTTGCGTGACAGCTTGCCACAAAGCGCCACCCAATTCATCTTCCCAACGGTCAGGGATATGGGCTTCCAACAAGCCGTTGCGAATGTCCTCAAACAACTGCAAGGCACATCGTTGCAACTCTGGTGGCTCGCCACTGATAGGCGTCGTCAAGAAGCCGACCGAGGCGTCTACGACTGTTCGCTTTCCTCGTTCCATGCCCTTCCCTCACCCCGATGGCGTGAGAGTGCCTCTATGGCTGCTTCCACAAATTCAGCGGGCACACCACCTTTTAGTTTGCGTTTCAACCGATTCCACCACCACTCCCACGCTGCGTCTGGTCCTTTCGTTTCCTTCAACTCCCGAAGTTTTCGGGCAACATATTCGCGCTCCCTCCGCAACTTGGCAACTTTTGGGCAACATATTCGCGTTCCCTCCGCAACTTGGCAACTTTTGCTTCGAAAGAGGTTCGCTTTGAAGAACCCTTCGTCTTCGCCATGTTCGTTCACCCTCCATCAAGTTTGCGGCGATTTGAAATTCCCAATCCAACCGACTTGAGGCAAGTCGGAGAACTTTTGCCGTTGCAAGTAACGCAACAACTTTTTGTCCGCCGTCCAGTAAGTCCCGCCGACTCTTTGAGCGATGACCAAGTAAAGGGCGTCGTAGTAACTGACTCGCCAGCGCAATGCTGCAGCAAAAACCTCGCTCGCCTCCCAATCAACGCCTCGGCGGTGAACGGTCATTTTCGTCAAAAGTTCTTGAAGGGCGAGGAGGGGTTGGGCAGCGACTGGTCGCCCCTTAGTCAACGCCTCAACCAGACCGCCCAAAACTTCATCTTCAAACCTGTCAGGAACATGGGCACAAATTTTGCCGCTCAAAATGTCGGCAACCAAAGCACCTGCTGGCAACCCAATTTCCAAAGGTTCGTCCAAGAGTATGACCGCCAGAAACACAGAAGCATTTACGATGACGATTTCTTGCCTGCGGTCTTGCTGTCCCATCCCCTTGCCAACTCCCTTTGCCTGAGGAAACTTCTCAAAATGCCCTTCCCCCTTACGCCAAAGCGGGCGCGAAACCATGCGATAAATTCATCGCGAGGGACATCGCCTTCACGCAACTTCCGCACCATCTCTCGGAATTCTCTGACTACTTCCGCTTCGGTGTCGGGAGACACAAGTTTTCGCCTTGCCATCTTTACTCACCTTGCCCCTCAATTTGGGCGACCATCGCTTTTCACTGCCAGTCTGTCTCGCCCTCGGCAGACATTATGCCATCCTGTCGCTTTTGACGGTGGAGGTGCGCCAGCGCGAAACGGTGATGACGGTTGGCAATTGCTTTACGAACGCCACTCGGACAGCAAAGTTTGGGTTCCTGCAAGGGTTGATTTGAGTGACTTTGCGGGACAGAGCATCACATTGCGAATTGAAGTCCACCCTGGTCCGAAAAACGACACGACTTGCGATTTAGCCTTCATCGGCGAACCTTACTTGGTTGCGGGGCGAACGCCGCCTGCGGAAATGACCCAAGCGGAAGGCAATCAACGATTGCGGTTGACGGCATGGGCGCGATGGCAGATGGCGGAAGCTGCCTTGCAATGGAAGTTGCTGCCGACAGACAAAGAGACGCGAGAGCAATTGACGGCGCTCCGACGCCTTTTGCCGACAGCAGCGACGGACGACGATTTTCGTCAAGTTGACGCCATCGCCCAAAGGTTGCTGAAGCGCCTTTTCCTTGACCGAATGAAAGGACTTTCTCAATCCCTTCTCGCCCCTCGTCCCTCACCCCTCGCCCCATCCATTTGGGTTGTCGCTAACGACGGCGAACTTTACGCTTTTGCTTTGCAGCCGCCGAAGGAAGGCGGATGGTGGCAAGCGTTGGGCGCTATTGTGTTTGCCGAACGGGCGGTTTTCTTTGACGGGTTCACCGTCCGTGTCCTGGGCGATGACCTGAGCGATTGGCGCAGCCCTTCGGTGTTGCTGAAACGAAACGAGAAAGTGGAAGGCAAACGACTTATCGCCACGCACCAACTGGAGCGCAACGGAACGCTTTACACTCTGACGGTGCTGGCATGGTCAGAAGGCGGGACGCTGAAGGTTTGCTGGCAATTGAGCACGACCGCACCACAAGACAAGCGTCAGCCTTTGCGCATCACGGATTGCGCCATTCGTTCGTGGAGTGAAATTGCGGAGCGAATTTACATCGGTCACGGCAATGTCATCGTTCGCCCACAGGCTTTCAGGCTGCACGCTGACGGTCACCAACTTTCAACGCGCCACGCTGGCATGGATTTCGCAAACGGCATCAGCGTTGTCGTTGGTGTGGACAACCCACCTGACTTCTTTGAATGTCAGCCCACAATGCGCCACTACAGCATTCACGCCCACATGGACACGACTTTCACCATCACTGCGAGCGCGCAAAATGTTTGGGTTGCAGCGAAACGCTATCGGGAAGTTGACCCATACAGACCTGCACCGACTTTGGAGAAACTTGCCGGTCGGTTCGTCTTTGACTTGTGGGGAGGGTGGCGTTACGCTTGGGTTGCCGAGCAACTCGAAAAAACTTTCCGCTACGGCTGCACTGATGCGTTGGTCATCTACCACAATTGGCAGCGTTGGGGTTACGATTACAGGTTGCCGGACATTTTCCCTCCAAATCCTCAGTTCG
>Ga0209225_1005084_pt1 | contig 10035 bp, 10 predicted proteins | sample WasSprMetagenome_FD_184732 | JGI IMG/M metagenome (GOLD analysis project Ga0209225, IMG submission 184732) | Sulfidic aquatic microbial communities from Washburn Spring, Yellowstone National Park, USA - WS (SPAdes) (version 3) | ecosystem: Environmental > Aquatic > Thermal springs > Hot (42-90C)...
GATAACTATTTAAAACTTCAATTTTATTAATTGGAACCCAACCCTGCAAAACAACCATCATTCTACTCCTCAATAAATTACCCTCAGCCAAACAAACATCCAAACCATACCTAACAACAACCTCTAAGTAACCAGCTTTTTCTTCAAATTCTTGCTTAAGAGAAGCCCATTTTTCTTCAAGAGTTTTTAATTCATCTTCATATTTTTTTATTTCTTCTTCAACCCATTTTATAGCTTCATTTATTTCATTTGGAATTCCTAAAGGAAGCTTAAACTCTTTAAACTCTACAGTTGTTAAAAGTTTTTCAATCCAATCCTTTAATTCTATTAATCCAGTTATATAAAGGAAGGTTTCTTCAGGCGAGATAGCTGCTTCTCTAAATGTTATTTCTTTTCTTGGTTTAAGCCTTAACCTAAGCGATGGTAAAAGCTTAGTTTTAGCTATTCCAGCTTTAGCAAATATATGCTTAAATTCACCTATATCTCCTGGATTTATTTTTTGATTTTTTAAAATTTGAAGAATCGGTTTAGATTCGTTAAGGGTTTTTAATTGTTCTTTAACCGATTTAATTTTTTCCTCAAGCTCAACAATTCTTTTTTCAAATGCTTCAATTGAAGATTTTAATTCTTCAAGCGAAGGTTTAATTTTTGTAAACTCTATAGTTTCAGGTTTCTTTAATGAAGCATTCAATTTATTTTTAAGCGAGTTAAGCTTTTCATATAGGTTTTCATATTCTTTAGCTTCTTCCGAAACTATTTCTTTAAATCCTACAAACTCGCTTTCATCAAGTTTTTTTAATTGAATAACTCCTAATCTACCTAGGGTATCAATAAGCTTTCGCGCGTTATCCGCTAAGGTTACTGCAGTAAACTTTTTTACTGGAACAATCATTTTTGTTTTACCCTCAATCTTATAGTTAAAAAATTAAAAAATTATTTTATTTAAAGTTTGCTTTTTATGGAATTAATTGCGAAAAAATTGCGCCAAGCTCCTTGCTAATTAAGGTTGGGTAAATTCCTAAAATTAAAGAGAAAGCTGCAAGAATTATTATTGGAGCTAACATTGTTAATGGACCTTCACTAGTTATTTTTAGGTTTTGTTTACGCTCTCCAAAAAAGATTCTTCTAAAAGCTTTTAAGCCATAGCCAGCTGTGAAAATAGAGGCTATTACAGCAAGCATTGTTATAACCCCTCTAGTTAAACCTTGAGATACAGCATTTATTAAGCTAGAATGCATTGCACCTGCAAAAATAAATAATTCACCCCAAAAACCTAAAAGGGGTGGTGTTCCAGCTAAACTTAAAAACGATATTAATGTGGCTGTAGCTGTATAAGGCATTTCTGCAGCTAAACCGCCTAAATCGCTTATTTTTCTAGTATGAAATTGATGAATAAATATTCCTGAAACCATGAAGAGAACAGCTTTAGCGAAGCCATGGCTCATATAAAGCAATGCAGCTCCAGTTAAACCTAGAATAGAAGCTGAAGCTACACCAAATAAAAGATAACCCATTTGGCTTATGCTAGAGTAAGCAAGCAATCTTTTTACATCTTCTTGAACTAAAGCCATTGAAGCACCATAAAACATTGTAATTAAAGCTAAAACTGAAATTGCAACAATAAAATTGTAATTAAAAGCAACCATTGGAAAAGCAGTGTAAATTATTCTAATAGCTGCGTAACCTCCTATTCCAATCATAGCTGGAGAAAGCAAAGCGCTAATCGGGGTTGGAGCTTCAGCATGAGCATCTGGAAGCCAAGTATGAAGCGGAAAAATCGCCATTTTAACTATAAGACCTAATAAAATTAAGGCTACAGAAATTATTGCTATTTTTTCCATTTCTGGAGCAATTTTTGAAGCTATATCAAAAATTTCAAATGTTCCAAATTGAAATCGTGTTATTAAAATTCCAGCCAGTAAAGAAAGCGCTCCTGCTTCAGTAAACATAAAGTATTTAAAGGCGATTGCTTCTTTAGGGCCGGTTCCCCAAACAGCTATTAAAGCCCATGAAGGAATAAGCATTAACTCAAAGAATAGAAAGAAAGCTGCTAAATTAGTTGTAAGCACTGTACCAAGCATTCCAACAGCATAAAGCAAATATAAAGAATAGTAAACTTCAATGTTTTCAGCTTCAGCCATATACCCAATTGAGTATATTGCAATTAAAGCTGAAAGCAAAGCTATAGTAAAAGCGATTGGAGCGCTTAAACCATCAGCAAGCAATGTTAAATTTCCTATGTAAGGCGCCCAAACATAAGAAGCTTTAATTCCATCTTTAATAAAGCCTGTAAAAAGGCTTAAAGTTATATAACCATAGATTCCAGTAGCATAAAGCAAAACTAAAAACACAATCCATCCAGCCTTTTGTTTATAGGCTTTTCCTAATGGAAGAATTAATACTGAAAAAATAGCTGGTATAATAAGGGATTGAAGAAGCAAATTAAACTGATCATTCATTTTTTTCTTCACCACCATTATTGAAGCATTTTCAGCAAAGTAACCATTGTAAACAATAGATTAAAGAAGTTTAAGTATATATAATTTACTCTTTTTGGTTAAAAGTAAAATAAAGCTTTAGAGTAAACTTTAAAAAGGGAAAATGCGTTAAAAAAGGTATCGTGATCCAAAATGAAAGCGAAAAAAATATTGTTTTCGTTAATAATAATGTTTTATTTAGCGGTTGGGTTAGCAAGCGTTGCTTTAGCTCAAGAAGCAGGAGCAGCTCCTCAAGAAAATAAGTTTCTTGCTATGGCTATAGGCGTTGGATTATCCTCTATTGGTGCTGGCTATGCTGTAGCTAAAACTGGTTCAGCAGCTTCAGCAACAATAACCGAAAAACCTGAATTATTCGGTAGAACAATTGTTTATGTTGGTATGGCTGAGGGAATAGCAATCTATGGGCTTCTCATAGCGTTTCTAATATGGATAACTTAATTGAGGAGCAGCATTGGAAAAAAATAAAGCCTTAAACATCAAATTAGCAATTATTTATTTTTCTATTTTAATTGGAATTCAAATAATTGGTATTCTTTTTATTTTAAAGCATAAATCGATTGTTTTAGGTTTTATTGCAGGTTTAGGATTAGCTTTTATTCTTCCAATAGTTTTAGGTTTAGCTTTAATTTCTATAGTTAAGCATAAAGAAAAAAGAGATAAAATAGTGAAAATTTAAATTATTAAATATTGTTTAGCTTCAAGATTTTGCTGTGTTAAAAAAGCTATTAAAATAAGGTTTTTCCATTCAATTTCGCATAAAGTAAGATAGGCTATTGCATAAGCAAATTCTATATTAAATTTCAGCATAATTTCTTCAGCTTTTCTTTTAAGAAGTTTTAAAATATTGATTTCAGCTAAAGCTTCATCTCCTTTTTCAAGCAAAGGTTTAATAAAGTTTTCATAGCTTTTAAAAAGTGTTAAAGCTGTATGCAAACTTTTAGATTCTATAACTTCTTTAAGGCTTGAAAAAGGAATTTTAAAGAAAAATGGAATAAGCAATTGCTTAGTTAATTCTGGTGTATAACCATAAAGAAGAGGCGCTAAAGCTGTAAAGCAGTTTGCTGCATCAACTTCAATTCCTAAAAGCTCCCTTATTTCTTTTTGATCTTCGCTTGGAAGCATTTCTAAAGCTTCAAAAACCATTTCATAATAAACTTTTTTTAATTGAATTTCTAAAGGTAAAACGCTGTTATATTTTTGATATAAATCTAAACCTTTAACTATTTTGGAGTAAGGTGTTCCTTTAAGAAATTCAATTATCCGCTCTATGCTTTCAGCTTCAATTAATTTATCTAAATTTAAGCTTGAAAAACTTTGAATTAAAGGAAGAAAAGATTTAATGTCTTTGCTGGAGGTTTTAAAAGCTTTGCTTCTTAAAATTCTTGTTAAGCTTTGAACTTCAAATCTTTTAGCGTAAGCTTTTAAAAAATCCTGCATTGCATTTGAAGAAGCATTAACTACATAATTATATCTTTTTATTAATTCATTAGTGAAGATTTCTTCTAATGCATAAGCATCTATTTCTTTTAACTCTCTTATTTTATCGCCATAATCTGTTGAAGCTAAAACATCAGCAAACTCTTTAATATTTTTTGATGAAGCTAAAGCTTCTATTGCTTGATTTGGAAGAAGATGCGTTTTTAATCCATGGCATCTAACAGCTAAATATTCAGGCATAAATTAAGCTCTCCTTTTAGCGATTATTGCTCTAACAAATTTTGTTCTAATAAATTCTTCAAGCATATCTTCATCTAATCTATCTTCTATTTGCTTTATAATAAACTTGTATTGGGGTATAACTATTTTTTCAAGCGCATTTACTTTTCTATTTGTTTTTTCTAAATCATCAGCTATTCTTTCTATTCTAGCTTCAAGCTCAGCAACTTTAAGAAGCTCTTCAATTAAATCGCTAAATTGTTTAGCTGCAAATCTAGCTATAGGTCCAAGCTTATTATTTATTGAGGGTTTATTTACAATTTTTAGATAGGGCACTAAAATTCCCATTACGCTTTTAGGTAAAACTTCAATTTCAAAATTTTTTTCAACAGCTTCAGCTTGAGAAACAATTTCTTTAGAGCCTAAAAGCGCATATGCTAAGCTAAGGTTTTTAAATGCAGCCTCAATTTTTTCTTCAAATTTTCTTTTTTTAGCGCTAAGCTCTTCAAGGTTTGCTCTAAGCTCATTAGCTAATTCATCTCTTTTTAATTCAAGAAGCCTATAGCCCTCTTCAATAAAGCTTACTCTTTTTTTAAGTTGAAGAAGGAAACCGCGTGTGGGTTTAACTCCAGCTCCTAAACCTACAGGCATTAAATTTACGCTCCAGAACTTGCAGTTTTATATTTTGGATGATATTTTCTTATATGCTCTTCTTTAATTCTTATTAATTCATCTTCTGGAAGCATTGAAAGTAAATCCCAAGCTATTTCAAGCGTTCTTTCTAAAGGTCTATTTTCATAAATTCCTTGATTAACAAATCTTCTTTCAAATTCCTCTGCAAACCTTAAGTATTTTCTTTCTCTTTCGCTTAAACCAACTTCTCCAATAATTCTAACTAAACCTCTAGCCTTTACTCCTTCAGCATAAGCCATATATAATTGATTTGAAACTCCCATATGATCTTCTCTTGTTCTTCCTGGGCCTACACCATCTTTCATAAGCCTTGAAAGCGATGGAAGAACATTTATAGGTGGATATATGCCTCTAAGATATAAATCTTTATCAAGAATTAATTGTCCTTCAGTTATGTAACCGCTTAAATCTGGAATTGGATGGGTTATATCGCCTCCAGGCATTGTTAAAATAGGCATTAGAGTTACTGAACCTTTTTTCCCCTTTATTTTTCCAGCTCTTTCATAAATTGTAGCTAAATCAGTATATAAATAGCCTGGATAACCCTTTCTGGTTGGAACTTCTTCTCTAGCTACAGAGATTGATCTTAAAGCTTCACCATAGTTAGTCATATCTGTTAAAATTGTTAAAACATGCATATCAAGATCAAAAGCTAAATATTCAGCTATTGTTTGAGCTACTCTAGGGGCAATAATTCTTTCAATAATTGGGTCATCAGCTAAATTAAGAATCATAACAGAGTTTTCTAAAGCACCTGTTTTTTCAAATTCTCTTCTAAAGAATTCATATTCTTCATGCTTTATTCCCATAGCGCAGAAAACTACAGCAAATTCCTCTTCTTTACCTGGGATTGTAGCTTGCCTAGCTACTTGAGCTGCAGCAATATTATGGGGTAAACCTGCTTCAGAAAAGAATGGTAATTTTTGACCTCTAACAAGAGAATTCATTCCATCTATAGCTGATATTCCTGTTTGAATAAACTCGCTTGGAGGTTCTCTAGCAGCTGGATTAATAACTGAACCAAAAATTTCTCTTCTTTCTTTTCCTATAGGTTCAGGTAAATGATCTAAAGGTTTAAAGCTTCCGCTAAAAACTCTTCCTATAAGATCATCTGATAAAGGAATATTTATAACTTCTCCAGTAAATCTAACTGAAACTTTAAGCTCTAAACCTTCTGTTGCACCAAAAACTTGAACAACAGCTTTATCGCTAAATGTATCTAAAACTGTTCCAATCATTTCTGAACCATCAGGAAGCTTTACTTCCACAAGCTCATTGTAAGCTGCGCCTTTAACACCTTGAACTACAAGTAAAGGTCCTTTAATTTCGCTTGTAGATCTATAAACAAGCCCGGCTTTTTCAACCATATTTCCTTACCCTCCATTTTATTTAAATTTAAGCTATAACTAAACCGTATTCTTCGCTAAGTTTTTTAATTTCAGATTTAGCCTCCATCATAACTTTATCAATAACTTCAACGCCTTTTCTTTCTTTTAAACGCATTATTTCAACTATTAAAGGTAAGCTTCTTATTTTTTCTACTGGAACTCCAGCTCTAACCAATGGTTCAAGCATATCATAAAATTCAATTAAAAATCTAAGCATTTTAGCTTGTTTTTCAGGTTCGCAATAAGTATCAACTTCATGATAAGCCTGCTGAACTAAAAAGCCTTCCCTTATAATTTCTGAAATAAACAATATTAAGCGTTGCTCTTCAGGTAAAGCTTTTTCTCCAATAATTCTAGCTGTTTCCTCTATTTTAGATGCTTCTTCAAGCAATGATAATGCTCTATCCCTAAAGTAAAGCCAATCAGGATCATATTTAGACCAGAAATCTTTTAATAAATCTGTGTAACGACTGAAGCTTAAAAGCCAATTTATAGCTGGGAAATGCCTTCTAAAGGCTAATTCTGTATCTAAAGCCCAAAGAGTACCAACAAACCTTAAAGTTAAAGAGGTGACTGGCTCGCTAAAGTCTCCTCCAGGCGGGGAAACAGCACCCATAATTGTTACTGAACCAATTCTTTCTTCACTACCTAAAGTTATTACTCTTCCGCTTCTTTCATAAAATTCAGCTATTTTTTCAGCTAGGTAAGCTGGGTAACCACCTTCAGCTGGAATCTCTTCAAGCCTACCTGAAATATCTCTTAAAGCTTCAGCCCATCTTGATGTGGAATCAGCCATTATTGCTACATCATAACCTTGATCTCTATAGTATTCAGCTATTGTAAGCCCCATATAAATGCTTGCTTCCCTAGCTGAAACAGGAAGATTGCTAACATTAGCTATGAAAATTGATCTTTCAATAAGTTTTTTTCCAGTTCTAGGATCTTCAAGCATAGGGAAATGAGTTATAACATCAGCCATTTCATTTCCTCTTTCACCGCATCCTATATAAACTATTATATGCGCATCAGACCATTTAGCTAATTGATGAAGCGTAACTGTTTTTCCAGTTCCGAATCCTCCAGGTATAGCTGCTGTTCCACCTTTAGCAACTGGGAAAAATGAATCTATAACTCTTTGTCCAGTAATCAATGGTTCAACAGATGGAAGCCTAGCTTTATAAGGTCTAGGAACCCTTACAGGCCATAGTTGCATAAGCTTTAATCCTATTTCTTCACCTTCAGGAGGCTTTAATAAAGCAACATCATCCTCAACAGTAAATTCTCCTTCTTTAATTTCAGTTATAATTCCTCTTAAACCAACTGGAACAAGAATTTTATGTTCTATAACGCTTGTTTCTGGCACAACCCCTATTATATCGCCTTCAACAACTTTATCTCCCTTTTTAACTTTAGGTGTGAAAACCCATTTCTTTTTTCGATCTAAAGGAGTTAATTTTACACCTTTCTTCATAAATGGTCCAACAAGCTGCCACATTGCCATTTCAGAAAACTCTAAACCATCAAATATTCCTCCAATTAAACCCGGTCCTAACTCTGCTGATAAAGGTCTACCAGTTGATACAACAGGTTCTCCAGGTTTAAGACCGCTTGTATCTTCATAACATTGTAAAGCTACATCTCCACCGAAAATTCTAACAACTTCACCGATGAGTTTTAATTCACCTATATGAACTACATCACCAATTTTTGCGCCATGAAGCCCTTCAGCTACAACTAAAGAACCGTTAACCCTTTTAATTTTACCTTTTATAACCAAAATTTAAACACCTCAAAATTTAACTAAATAAAATTTCAGCTATTTTACCTCTTAAGGATTCCTTTAATTTAAGTAATCTTCCTTCAAGAAGATTATAAAAAATCTTTGTTTTGCTATTGTTATAAGCTATAATTCCACCAATGCAATTGCAAGGGCTATTTTCAATTTTTAATTTAACTTCAAAACCTTCATTTTTAAGTTTATTTTCAATTTCTTTTAAATTATTGTTTAAATAGGCTAAAGTTTGCTCGTTAGAAGTTATAATTAACTCTTTTTCATCGATTTTAGAAGCTGCTTCCTTAATAAGTTTAAACAATATATCTTCATATTTATGCTCTTTATCTTCTCCATTAACTATTTTCCTTAACTTTTCTTCTACAATATTGAAAACTTTAGATATAGCTTCATCCTTAGCTTTAAGAATCATTTTTCTTCCTTCAAGTTGAGCTGCACCTAAAATTCTTTTTCGCATTACAGCAATTTCAGGTTTAATGGATTTAGCTAAAATTTCTTCAGCTTTTCTTTCAGCTGAATTAATTGTTTCTTCAGCTTTCTTTTTAGCTTCAGAAATTATTTTTTCAGCTTCTTCACGGCTTCTTTTTATAATTTCAGATTTAATAACTTCTAGGGCTTCACTCAATTTTAAGAACCTCCATTAAAACTAAATCTACAGCTTTTTGAATTCGTTCTTCAGCTATAGATTTGATTTTTTCAGCTTCAACTTCATGTTTTTTTCGAATTTCTTCAGCTTCAGCTTCAGCTTTTTTCTCTTCCTCTTTTACTCTAGCTTCTATAAACTCTCTTTTAGTTACTTTGCTTAAAATTTCTTCAGCTTTCTTTTTAGCTTCAGAAATTATTTTTTCAGCTTCAATTTTAGCTTCCTCAATTATTTTCATAGCCTTTCTTTCTTCTTCAATTAATTCTTCTAAACTCATTTATCCTCCCTCAAAATTACATAATTTAACCATATTTAACTTTTTTATAATTTTAATTCTGCTCCTACAGCTAAGCTTATGCTTTTCTTTAATTCCTCAATTCTTTTACCTTTAATTTTAGTGTAATCAGGTATAAAAGCAAATATGGGAGTGATTCGCCCTTCTTTAATAAGCTTAAACCTAAGCTCCCTTGTTTTTTCTACAAATCTTTCAGGTAAAATTATAACAGCGTAATTATTGCTTTCAATAATTTTTTTCAAAATTTGATTAAGCTCCTCCTCATTTTTAATTTCAAAGCTTTCAGCTCCAATTAAAGCAAAACCTGATGTAAAAATTGAATCTCCCACAGCTGCAATCCTCAATTTTCCCTCAACCCGCTATTAAATTTCTTTATTAAATCATTTTTAAGTTTTTCGAAAAAGGAAAAGGTTTGTATTTTACTGCTTCCATAATAAACAAAATCATTAATTTTTCCAGTTTAATTAATTGCGTGCATTCTTCAATTTCTTCTTAAAAAAAGTTTTATGATTATTTAAAATACTATTAAAACTTAAAGCATTAAGCAACCGCTTAAAATAATAAAATTTAGTTAAATAAAAAAGAAAAAGTTTTAATCTGGAGGTATCTCTTTAAACCTTAACTCTATAGGAACACCTTTTCTTTTTTCACGCCACATGTATATTGAGCAAATAATTATAGGTATTGCCCAAACAACTGCTATTGTGCTTCCTAAATATTTTAATTGAAGCGCCACAGCTGCCCCGGTTAAAGCTGCATAAAGCACAAAATAAACTACCATAGCACTTATTACTGCGGTTACGAAACCTAATATAGCTGTTACTGGAATTCTCCCTATTTTCTTCTTAACCACCGATGGAGAAGCTTCATAAACGCTTTTTTGCCTTATATGAAAGAGCATTCCAGCTATACCAAGAAGCACCCAGCTTAAGAACCATAAAGCTATAGTATGCGCTATATAAGCCAACCAAGGTGTGAAGGAATTTATTGTATGAATTATCGCAGCTATAATAAATCCTAAAAGTGCAGCTCCCCAAGCCCTTCCTTTTTTATCTACACTGCACACCCAT
>Ga0209225_1005089_pt1 | contig 10031 bp, 12 predicted proteins | sample WasSprMetagenome_FD_184732 | JGI IMG/M metagenome (GOLD analysis project Ga0209225, IMG submission 184732) | Sulfidic aquatic microbial communities from Washburn Spring, Yellowstone National Park, USA - WS (SPAdes) (version 3) | ecosystem: Environmental > Aquatic > Thermal springs > Hot (42-90C)...
CCGTTTCAGGCTCGTCAGGAACTTCAACGACCTTCTCCTCTGAGCGCTTCCTCTATTCTCTGTTTTTGTTTCCCTCCGAAGACTATTGGCAGGCTTATTCTTTCCTTTTTGCTAAGGCTCAGTGTAAGCCAGTACGGCGTTAGAGCGTTGTTTGTTTTTGAAAAACTGTAGCACCTCTTGTCGAAGCGGAGGGAAGTCCTTTTAAGCTTCAGAACGCTTTCTTCTTTTCTGTTCTCTTCAAAGCCCTTCAGGATCTCAACAGCCTTATCTCTGGCTGTCTGGATTAAAGCTGTGTTGAGGTTGAAGAGCTCTTTGGCTTTTTCATAGCATTTCTCGTGCAAAAACTTCTTCGATTTGGAATTGTAGCCCAGATACCATTTAACGAGTTTGAAATACTCGCTGAGAGTTTTATTCAAAGCCAGGACTTTTGATTTATTCGGCCTGAACACCTTGCCTACAACGCATATCTGGACTTCCTTCTGCAAGGGAAGATCCCCAAGGCTTTTTTCAACACAGAACTATTTAAAGCTTGCCCATTCATCCCAGAGCTAAAGCTCTGGGTTTTCTGGGCACCCATTTTTATAAGTTGCTCAAATCGATTTTTTATGCTTTAATAGCGCGACGTAGTGGAAAGGGAGCTCAAAACTCCTCAAAATCTCAAATCCTCTGCAGATTTCCAGTATCTCATCGAGAGATATCCTCTTATCCACGGGTGGACCAAAATCACTGTGAACTTTTTTCCATTCCGCAACGAGTACGAAATCCGCCCTTTTTGCCCAAGATAGATAATCTTTCGGATTCTCCATTTCATGCAGGGTGTTCGAAAAGACAACAAGATCGATCTTAAAATCGATTTTGGGAGGTTCAGCGGAAACGATTATGCCAACATTCCTTACTCCCTCCTTTTTAAGTTTTTCGTAAAGTTTTTCGGCCATTTCATGACTTATCTCGACTGCATAGACTTTTTTAAAAATTTTAGAAAGGGGAATCGTAAGGTAACCTGTTCCGGCGCCTACGTCGAAAGCTACGTTCTTCTTCATTTCTCTTATTCCTCCAATTGCTCCCAAGACTTTTTCTGCTGGAAAAAACCTTCTTATTTGAGTGGATTCGAGTTCATCTATGAGTTCGGACCATCGAGGCATGAGTGAGCTCTTTTTACATGCTTAAAATTTTTCCGTCTGAATTTGACTCCTGTGCGCTTAATTCCAGAGATTGTTGCTTCCTGAGATGTCTTAAAACTGAAAGCCCCGTTCTCCAAGGCAGGAGTAGGTCAGCTACCAACCCTGTTCACATTAGAATCAAAGAGTGCACCTCTATGCCCCCGCCGGGAATCGAACCCGGGTCTAGGAGTCCGCAGCCCCTAAGGATATCCGCTACCCCACGGGGGCAGTTTAATTGTTATCCTAGAAGTGAGCTACTGGACTTCCCTCTGCACGGGAACATCCCCAAGATCTTCAGCACAGAACTATTTAAACCTTGCCCATTCATCCCAGAGCTAAAGCTCTGGGCTTTCTGGGCACCCATTTTTATAAACCTGTCTATTCGCCCACAAAATTTGATATACCACTCAGGGGACTATTTTCTATAATGCTCTGGACAGAAAAATACAGGCCAAAAAATTTGGATGAGGTAGTTGTAAGCAAGGAAGCACTCTCAAAAGTCTTAGAATGGGCTAAAAAGTGGCAGAATGGGACATGGAGGCCTTTGCTGCTAGCAGGACCTCCCGGAATTGGAAAAACCTCCTTGGCTATAGCTCTTGCGAACACCATGAAGTGGGAATACGTTGAAATGAATGCAAGCGATCAGAGAAACTGGCAGATAATAAACAAAATAGTAGGGGAAGGGGCTTTTAACGAGACTATAAGCAATGAAGGTGAGTTTCTGTCCTCTAAATCTGGAAGATTGAAGCTAATAATACTTGATGAAGTTGATAATATCCACAAAAAAGAGGACACCGGTGGAGAAAGTGCCCTGATTAGAATAATCAAAAAAAGGCCAAGACAGCCTATTATATTGATAGCGAACGATCCATATCAGCTATCCAACGAGCTCAGAAAGCTTTGTGAGTTTTTAGAGCTGAAAAGGCTAACAAAAACTCAGATTTTGAAGGTCCTCCAAGAGATATGCAAGAGGGAAGGAATAAAATGCGAAAAAGAAGTGCTTGATGGGATTGCGGAAAACGCCGAGGGGGATCTTAGAGCTGCGATCAACGATCTTCAAGCCATTGCCGAGGGAAAGAAGGAGATTGGACCCGAGGATCTTGTTGTAAGCAAGAGAACGCGAGAAATGGATGTTTTCAAAGTGCTCCAGAAGATCTTCAAGACGAAATATCCCCCCTATGCCGACGTATGGTTACTCGATGAGTCGCCCGAAGACTTAATACAGTGGATAGAAGAAAACATCCCCCTCGAATATTCCGGAGAGGACCTGTTTAAAGGATATCTGGCTCTTTCAAGGGCGGATATTTTCATCGGCAGGGTGAAAAGGAGGCAATTCTACCGGCTTTGGAAGTATGCCACATATTTGATGACAACCGGGGTCCAGCAGATAAGGAAAGAAACGAGGCCGGGGTTTACAAAGTATAGGCGTCCTCAGACCTGGCAGTTTATGTTCCAGACAAAGCAGAAAAGAGAGCTAAGGGATATGGTACTCAAGAAAATCTCAAATTATTCCCACCTGTCAACTGAGAAGGTAAAAACCGAGATGCTCCCCATTCTGATTCTTTTGTTGAAAAATCTTGAAGTCGAAAAAGCGGCAAAGATTGCGGCATTTTATCAGTTTAACAGAGAGGAACTCGAATTTTTGGTAGGAGAAAGGGCTGGGGAGATTGCAGATTTCATCGAAGAAAACAGATTGCACAGAATCGACGAGAGCTGGATTTCTGTAGAAGCTGAGGAAAGACTTGAATCGGGTGCAAAAGAGGAAGAATTGAAAGATAAACAGAAGCCGAAGGAGAAGAAGGTAAAAGATTTAACTCTAGACAGCTTCTTCTCTTAGCATGAGCTTCAAACTTGAAGATGCAATAACGCTCCCTGAAAAGGGTCTGGCTGACGAGATCGTAGAAGAGATCGCAAAACGCACGGGAAAAAATTATCAGGAACTTTTCTCGATGATTAGCGAGAGACAGGAGAGAATGAACAATCTTGTCAGCTTCGAAGTAGTTGCACTTGTCGTTGCAAAGGAGTACGGAGTGGACATTTCAAAATATTTGGCAATATTAGAAGAGAGAATTTTCAATGAGACTGTTTAGAGATGCGGCGATAATAGGTAAAAAAGCTGTGATCGCAGATCTTCATTTTGGACTCATCTCTTTTTACGATAGGGAACTATTGGAAAAAGTTTTACGGCTGGCAGAACGTTTTCAAACTCTCATAATCGCTGGAGATATCAAGCATATCGGGAAAAAAAGTCCTGTAGACGATTTTTTGGCAAAGATCTCCGAAATAGCTGAGACTATAATAATCCACGGAAACCACGATATAGGAATAAAGGGCCACAAGGCTATTAAGGTAGGGAAGTACGGAATATTCCACGGCCACTCTGTTCCCGAAGATACCATAATGAATTCCGAGAAACTTATTTTAGCTCATGCACATCCCTCGGTTTTCATACCTTCGGAGGTTGGTGGGCATAAGGAGAGAGCGTTTCTTTTGGGAGAAATAGACTGGAACAATACCAAGAAAAAAGTCGTCGTTCTTCCAGCCTTCAATGAACTCTGTTCATCAACTGCAGTAAATTTAGAAAAACCCGCCGGTTTTATTTTCAGGAAATTTGATTACAGTAATTGGGATGCGATTCTTATTGATGGAACAGTTTTGAGCTTAAGAGCAATTTCAAAGAATAAGATATTCTGAACGAGTTGGGTTTAGAAAACGCTTCTTCTTAGCGTAAATTTGACTATCTTCGACACTAGAATTATTTTAGCCCTGTGCCCGAGATGCCGGAAGAAGCTAAGCCTGAATGGTTACAGGATTAAAGAAGCACCAGATGGATGCAGGAGCATCCGTTTACCCCGAAAGCTCCCTCAATGACGATCGGAAGGGATGAAAAATCCGAGAAGAGAGGTAGATAAAAGTTATGATAGCGGAACGGAGATTGCATCATCATAATTTCTGGTCAATTCCAAAAAAATAAAATATCCTCCGGCAACCATGCAATATGCTTCTTCTTGAGCAGGAGGCCAAGGAGCTTCTGGAGGGCTACGGGATCAGGACTGCGAAGGGGGTTGTCTGCGGGAGCGAGGAGGAGGCTGTAAGGGCTGCAAGGGCTATGGGATTTCCCGTTGTGATGAAGGTTCACGGAATTCTTCACAAGAGCGATGTGGGCGGGGTGGTTCTGAACGTGAAGAGCGAAGAAGAGGTGAGGAGCGCCTTCAGGAGGCTCTCTGCGATAGAGGGTTCCAGGGGCGTGAACGTCCAGCCGCAGGTTTCCGGAGTTGAGCTTATCATCGGGGCTGCGGAGAACGAGCAGTTCGGGAGCTTCGTGATGTTCGGACTTGGAGGGGTTTTTGTTGAGGTGCTGAAGGACGTCTCCTTCAGGCTTCTGCCCCTGGACAGGAGGGAGGCGCTCGAGATGATCAGGGAGATAAGGGGCTACAGGATTCTGGAGGGCTACAGGGGGTTCAGGGCGGACATCGATGCGGTTGCTGAGCTGATAGTGAAGGTCGGGGAGATTGTGGAGAGGGAGAGCGTTGTCGAGATGGATCTCAACCCGGTCTTTGCGAACGAGAGGGGGTGCTTCGTCGCCGACGCGAGGATAGTGAAGGGGAAGAGGAGGAGCTTCGAATACGAGGCGAGGGACATAGGCTTCTTCTTCAATCCCCGCAGCGTCGCCGTTGTTGGTGCCTCCAGGACTCCGGGGAAGCCTGGAAACAACATAATCTGGAATCTAAAGACACACGGATTTAAGGGAAAAATATATCCCGTGAATCCAAACGCAGAGGAAATTCACGATCTGAAATGCTATCCCTCCCTCAAGGATATCCCCGACAGCGTGGATGTCGCTATCATCGCAGTACCTGCGAAGATCGTTCCCGAGGTCATGAGGGACTGTGCAGAAAAAGGAGTAAAGGGCGTTGTTATTCTGAGCTCGGGATTCAGCGAGGAGGGAGAAGAGGGGGCAAAGATTGAAAAGGAAGTTGTAAGAATTGCAAAAGAGGCTGGAATCCTCATACTAGGCCCAAACACTACTGGAGGATTAAACACTGAAACAGGATTCATAACAAGCTTTGCACCGCTTATGGGAGTAAACAAAGGGAACATAAGCCTGATAGCGCAAACCGGGTTGTTTTTAGGTGTGCTGATGGTATCGATTTTTTCAAACCATCCACATGTGGGCTTCAGCAAGATCATCGGAATGGGGAACAAAATAGACGTGCAGGATCATGAAGCGCTCGATTTCCTTCTCAGAGATGATAAAACATCTGTCGTGGGTATTTACATGGAAGGCATAAGGAACGGAAGGGCGTTTTACAACGTCGCAAAAAGTGCGAAGAAACCAATCGTGATCTTCAAGAGTGGAAGGACCGAATACGGACAGAAGGCGGCAATGAGCCACACAGCATCTATCTGCGGAAACGATGATATTTTCGATGCGGTCTGCAGGCAGGCAAATCTTGTTAGAGTTTACAGCTTCGACGAACTCCTCGATGTTGCCAAAGCTTTTGCATTCCAGCCTCTGCCCAAAGGCAACAGGATCGGAATAATACACTACACGGGCTCAGGTTGCGTACAATCTGCAGACACCGCATTCTTCTCAGGCTTAAAGCTTGCAAACTTCAAAAAGGATACCGTGGAAAGAATAAAGTCAGTCAGCCCGGAATGGCATGGAGTTAACAATCCCGTTGACATATGGCCTATGGTCGAGTACTTCGGTGTGGAAAAGACCTACAATACAGCAATGGAGGCAATTCTGAGGGATGAAAATGTCGATTCTATGGTTGTGGCGATGGATGTAGGCCCATTCTGGGGGGATTATAGTCCAAACTTCGAGAAGCTAAGATCCTTTGGGAAACCTGTCTATTTCGTTCTCGAAGGACACAGAGACCTTGTTTTCGAGCAAAAGAATAAGTTCGAAGAAAACAGATTTCCAGTTTACTCAAACGCAATCAATGCAATCCAAGTACTTGGAAAGGTAACAAGATACGCGTTGAAATATGCTGATACGCGAAGATGAGCCAGAATACGATGTCTGGGTAAAAATTTCACTCTCAATAGCTCCAACCGTGATCTTTTTGCTTCTTTTTCTAATTCGGTACAACATCATACCCTCCGATACCGAATACGAGGCCGAGCTTGGAGAAAAGATTCCCCTTACTTGCCTTGCACTGATTCTGGCTGCATACTGGGCATTATTGCCAAGAAAATACGAAATACACGATGATAACTAACTACAACCAACCACCAATAAGCTTTTCTATCATCACCGCCCTGAAGGCTGACCTCCTCCCCGCCCTGAAGGGCGAGGCTTTCAGGTGTAAAGAAGGGGATAGAAAAGGCCAATATGGTGATGATGCCACTATTATGGCTTCTGGCCATTATCCTTGTTGTCAGGGCTGTAACTTTGCCAGGGGCCTTGGATGGCTTAGAATGGTATCTTAGACCCGACTTCTCAAAGCTGGGTGACTACAAAATCTGGACTGCTGCTTTTGGGCAGATCTTCTTCTCTCTTAGCCTTGCAATGGGTATAATGATCGCCTACGGTAGCTACTTGCCCGAAAAGAGCGACATAGCAAACAATTCCTTTATTGTCGGGCTGGCTGACAGCGCTTTCAGCTTTCTGATCGGCTTTGCGGTTTTTGGAACTCTTGGCTACATGGCATTCGCAACCAATACAAGCGTTCAAGAAGTTGTTGCAGGTGGAGTAGGGCTGGCATTCGTAGTGTTCCCCCAAGCTCTGAATCTGATACCTGGATTTCCAAATTTAGTTGCTACAATCTTTTTCCTTACTCTGATAATCGCGGGGCTTACATCTTCGATCTCCCTTGTTGAGTCGGTAACTTCTTCGCTTATGGACAAATTTAAAATAAGCAGAACGAGGGCTGTGAACACAGTATTTGCCTTAGGCTTCTTAGGAAGTTTGGTCTATACGACGACCGCTGGTCTATACTGGCTCGACATAATAGACCACTTCATTAACTACTACGGACTAGTGTTAGTTGCTTTGCTCGAGGTCATAGCGGTTGCTTGGTTCTTCAATTTACCATCGCTTAGAGACCACATAAACACGATCTCAGAGATCAAGATTGGACGCTGGTGGGATTGGTCTCTGAAGTATGCTACCGTGGCGGTGCTTGCTTCACTCTTAATTCTGGATATCCGGGGCAATCTACAAAAACCATACGGAGCTTACAGCATCGACGCTCTTTGTGTTGGCATTTTGGTCATACTGCTCGGAATGCTTGTCTCAGCCGTAATAACGGCCAGGAGGGGTAAAGATGTCGCTTGAAACAATAGCATTCGCCATCTTTGGTTTTCTGATTCTATACGGCGGGCTTGCATATTTCCTTTATAGGGCAATAAAGGCAAGAAGTTCCTAATTTTTTAATGGCTTAAAAACGTTGCGATCTGGTATCGAACCCAGTTGGAATCAAATAACCTAGGTAGAACCATCCGGACTGGTTTTCCAGCCTGGTAAGCCTCATATTGAGGTTCTTTAGCCTGTCAGGCTCGATCTTGCGTCGCAAAATAAGTAATCATCAAAATATGCAAATCTTTTGCTAGCTTTATAAGGGCTGTGAACCACCTCGCCTTTAAAAGCTGAGCTTAGCCCTAAAAAATTAAAGAGATAGGAGGTCCTGGGCAACGTAGTACGCTCTTGAATGCTTGCAGCTTGGACACTCCTCAGGAGGTTCTTTTCCTATGTGTACATAACCACACTCAAGGCATATCCATACAGTTTCCCTATCTCTCTTGAAGAAGGTACCCTTCTCGATCTCGTTCAGAATTCTGCGATATCTGCTCTCATGATGTTCTTCCGCCTTAGCTATAGCTCTCAGGTTCTCAGCAATATCTTTATAACCCTCCTTTTCGGCTTCCTGGGCAAACTTCGGATACATCTCGCTGTTCTCGTAGTGTTCTCCTTTTATCGCTGATTTTAGATTCTCAACCGTGTTACCGAGGGTCAGATCTGCGTCAGCTTGTACAGAGATGATCTCTCCCTTCTTCAGCCTCTGTATCAGTTTGAAGAGCTGACTCGCATGCTCTCTCTCGTTTTCAGCTGTATCCAAAAATACTTTCTGCAGAAAAACGTACCCCTCTTCTTTTGCAATCTTTGCATAGAATGTATAGCGGTTTCTTGCCATGCTCTCTCCGATGAAGGCCTTGACGAGGTTTTCAAGTGTACTCATGTTCAATCACTCTGCCATAGCCCGTGAATGTTGCAGTATCCCCTCGCCGAGACCTTCTCAGCCTTCAAGCTGAACTCTGCCATAGACTTTTCTCCGGGCTTCAGGTGCTTCCTGTAGACGTTGCCATCTGCAAGAATTTCGATCCACTCGATGTAGTGCTTTTCCTCCATCGGGTGCGGAACGCTCCCGACCTTAACCACTATCCTATCTCCAGATCTTTCCACAACTGGAAGGTGCTTCTCCTTCCCCTCTTCGACTTTCTTGACTTCCATGAGCTTCATCGGTCTACCGCAGCAGACAAGCTGCCCCCTCCCAGCGTGAAGCACTTCTACTATATTCCCGCAAATCTCGCATTTGTAAACCTGAAGCAGTTCGGTCATACAACCACCTCAGACCCTCTTAAATGCAAACCACCAGTCGTAACCTTCGAGTTCGCCCCTCTTTATCTTTTCAAGTCTCTCCATCGCTTCTTTTACCGTTCTCGCAGGAGGAATTATGACCTTATCACCGATAAGCTCATTATTGGGCCAGTTTGCAGGCATTGCGACTTTTTTCTCATCGCTTATCTGCAATGCTCTAACCGCTCTCAGGATCTCGTCCATATTTCTCCCGATCTCCTGCGGATAGTAGATTATCAGCCTTACAAAGCCGTTTGGATCGACCACAAAGACGGCCCTTACCGTGTTTGTGCCCTTCGCTGAATGTATGAGCCCTAGGAGCTTCGAAACCTCGCCAACGTCATCGGCGATGATCGGAAACTCTATGGTAACTCCCAGCTTCTCTTTTATCCATTCCACCCACTTTATGTGGCTGAAGGTCTGATCTATGCTAAGTCCTATGAGTTCGCAGTTGAGCTTTCTGAATTGCTCGTATCTCTTCTGAAAAGCGACAAACTCGGTTGTGCAAACAGGCGTGAAGTCTGCAGGATGTGCAAACAGGACGAACCACTTTCCAGCGTAGTGTTCTGGCAGCTTCATTTCTCCATGCGTTGTCTTAACAACAACCTCGGGAAACTTCTCCCCCAACAATATCATACTATCACCCTTGATAGATTACAATCCAAATATATAACCTTTTCTTTCGAATTTCGAACCATAACTTATTAAGCTACAGATATACTTTCTATGTGGACGAAAAAGATAGGGAAATACTACTGAATTTGCTAAGAAATGCAAGAATTCCGAAGACGAAAATAGCAGAAAAACTAGATGTTACTGAAACTGCAATAAGAAAGAGGATCGAAAAGCTTGAAGAGCAGAGAATTTTGCTTGGATATAGGGCAATTCTGGACTTTAAAAAAGCGGGACTATTCGTCTCCTTCACAGGCTTAGACGTTGAACCCGAGCATATCTGGAAAACCATGAATGCCTTGAAAGAGATCGAAGAAGTCTTCGCCCTATACTTAACATCGGGCGATCACACAATCCTCGCCGAAATAATTGCAGATTCTTTTGAGAAGCTGAACGAGGTTCACGATAGAATTTCCAAGTTTAACGGTGTGAAGAGGGTCTGTCCTTCGATCGTTCTTGAAGTTGTGAAGTGAGCTGCTCCACGACTGAAGTCGGGAGCTTCCGGCGTTTAGCTGGGGCTTCACGCCCTTCCCCTCATCTGCCGGTTCGGGGGGCTCACAGCTCCCCCATCCCGCAGATCTCATTAACCTGCGGGCTATGTTTATGCATGCGTT
>Ga0209225_1005090_pt1 | contig 10029 bp, 12 predicted proteins | sample WasSprMetagenome_FD_184732 | JGI IMG/M metagenome (GOLD analysis project Ga0209225, IMG submission 184732) | Sulfidic aquatic microbial communities from Washburn Spring, Yellowstone National Park, USA - WS (SPAdes) (version 3) | ecosystem: Environmental > Aquatic > Thermal springs > Hot (42-90C)...
TAGCTACAGCCTCCATTGGATCTATGCCGCGCTCAGGTTCCTTACCCATAACCTGCTTCACAAACTCCCTAACGATGGGCATCCTAGTAGGCCCGCCTACAAGTATTATCTTATCTATATCTTCGGGCTTCATCTTCGCATCAGCGAGCGCCTGCATCATCGGACCTCTACACCGCTCTACGATAGGTCTAACAAGCTCCTCCAGCTTCGCCCTAGTCAGAGTCATGGTGAGATGCTTAGGTCCAGTCGCATCGCTCGCCAAGAACGGTATGTTTATGTCGGTTGTAAAAAGTGTTGAGAGCTCGATCTTCGCCTTTTCAGCAGCCTCCCTAACCCTCTGTACAGCCATGCGGTCGTTTGAAATGTCTATGCCTGTCTGCTTCTTAAACTCATCGATGAGGTACTTGGTGAGCACCTCATCCATGTCGGTTCCGCCTAGCTGGGTGTCTCCGCTAGTCGATTTCACCTCAAAGACGCCGCCGCCGAACTCTAAGATGGTAACGTCGAGCGTGCCAGCGCCGAGGTCAAAAACCATGATCTTGAGATTTTTCTCCGCTTTATTCAAACCGTAGGCTAGTGCTGCAGCCGTAGGCTCGTTTATGATTCTAACAACCTCTAAGCCAGCTATTTCGCCAGCATCTTTAGTAGCCTGCCTCTGGTTATCGTTAAAATATGCTGGTACAGTTATCACCGCCTTCTCAATCTTCTCGCCTAAGAAGGCCTCTGCGTCACGCTTTATCTTTTGGAGTATGAAGGCAGAGATCTGCTGTGGAGTGTATTCTTTACCGAATATCTTCACCTTATAGTCTGTGCCCATCTTCCTTTTGATGTTAAAGACCGTCCCCTCTGGGTTGGTTATCGCTTGCCTCCTAGCTGGCTCGCCTACTAGAATCTGCCCATCTTTAGTGAAGGCTACGACCGATGGGAACGCTTTACCACCTACGGTAGTTCCTTCGGCAGCTGGTATAATGACTGGTTTCCCGCCTATGATCACTGCAGCCGCTGAGTTACTGGTACCTAAGTCTATCCCGATTATCTTTCCCATAACCACCACCCTCCCTCTATTCAGTCTATGTTACTATAACATTCTTATGCCTCTTTTCGCCTTTTATTGACTTCTACTAGGCTAGCTCTTATAACTTTACCGCCCAATTTATAACCTTTTCTGATCACCGCGGTTATAACTTCATCTTCACAGTCCTCTCTGCTTACATAGCTGAAGGCTTCATGCAAATTTGGGTCAAATTTTGCTCCTAGAGCCTCTATCTCCTCTAACCCCTCTTTTGCAAGCACAGCCTTAAAGTTCTCAGCAACCATCTTCACACCTTTCACTAGAGGGGAGTCTTCGTTAGCTAGTTGTATAGCCCGTTCCAGATCCTCTTTTATGGGGATAAGTGCAAGCATTAACTCCTCTTTTACACTCATCACCCTACGATTAACCTCAGCCTCAAACATTCTACGATAATTCTCAAAATCAGCTTGAAGGTATTTGAGTTGATTTAGGTAGCTCTCAGCTTTTTTCTCACATTCCTTAATCTTCTCCTCCAATAGAGCTATCCTCGCTTTAAGGTCCTCTTCTTCTTTTACAGTCTGCTCTCCTTGTTCTTTCTGCTTACCTTCTTCATCTCTCATCTAATGAATTTCACCTCGCTTCTAGGAAGCCTTTGACTTACTTTCTTTGTATAAACTTTTCTTGATAGATTACAAACAAACTGGCAAAGAGACGTTGAATATGTAGCACTAACCTTATAGCCTAGTTGCGAAAACTTCTACATTTAGTTGCCTGAAGGGAGGCTCGGAACTATTGTTAAAGTTAGCGGTGCTAAAAGCGCTAGAAGAGGAGAGGTAAGAACCAGCTTTTACCTTCAACCTCTTTTCTCTCATGCTTTATGACCTTTAACTCCATTGTGTAATCGTCTTTCTCTTTCAACTCATATATCGTTGAACTTCTGATTTTTGTTAACATACCCCCTGGGTATGATGGTACCCACAAATCTTCTTTGATCTTCTTCGCACTAAGTAGGCTCGCTACTAAGATAGCCCCTCTGTTAGTTCTAATGTGCCGTGTCAGTAAAGCTAAGTATAATCCTATCCTCCAATTTACTTCAGATGGTCTGCTGCTGGTGGCAAGTATGTGATAGAACGCGGGTATAGAGTCCAAGATTATAAGCTGCGGCTTCTTAGTCAGAGTTGAGCAAATTGTGGAGATGTGCTGATTAAAAGTGTCTTTCTCCACGGTGTAAATGTGCAGGTTTTCAGAGTAGGGTACATTCAGTATATTTAGCCTTCTGTATACTGTAAAGAAGGTGTCAAGATCAATGTAGTGGACAACCCAGCCCTCTCTAAGCGTCGCTCTGACCATCCTCGAAATAAAATATGTTTTACTGAAAGGTTTGTCAGAGAGCAGTAGATTTAACCTCCCCTCTAAAGGCCCTGCAAAGGAGGAGTCAACCACATCAAACCCTGTCCTTATCACGCTCTTTCTAACAACACTTCAGGTAAGTCGCTTATAACGCTACCGCATCTTCTGATATTCAGATATTTTAGTAAATTTAGTAAAGTTGATATACTGATAAACAGTATATTATGCTGGTGGAAGACGGTAAGCAATAGTAAAAAATATGAAGGTAAGTGGTGAAGAGTCCTGATGACGAATTTAGATATCAATGTAAGCAGAGAGATAAGGTATAGATGTGTAAGGAGTTTCCTCGATTTCATAATCTTAGGCCTCATTAAAAAGAAGCCGATTTCAGGATACGATATAATAACTTACATCTACGATAGATTCCAAATACTGCTAAGCCCAGGGACAGTATACCCCACCTTAAGTGCTTTAGAGGAACAAGGTTACATAACGAGCTTTACCGAAGCTAGAAAGAGACTTTATGCACTGACTAATAAAGGTGAAAGTGTCTTAAACCAGATGGCGATAGAGTATCTAAAATGCTACGTTCAACTCGATACTTTATGTAGACTTCTGCTAGGCAGTAACTTTACTGACACTAATTTAATGGTCTAGGTGCGCTGGTTAAGAGCGTAGATAGGGTGGCCGCTGAAACCCCCTTCTTTTCTCAGCAACCCTTTCTGATAGAGGCTTCTCAATGTAGCCGCAGCGACGGAAGCCTTTACACCAAGAGCTTTAGCCGCTGCATAGACCGTGATAGCTTTTAACGGCGCCAACGTACTCAATATCTGCTCTTCACTCATCTTCAACTGTAGTGTACTTAATTGTTTACTCTGCTGCTCCTTCTTAACCTCTTTACGTTTCTGCTGAGCCTTCTCCTCCTCTCTACGCTGAGCCTTCTCCATAGCAGACAGAGGCTTCTTAGTCGCCCCACCCATCCACCAACACCAATTGTTAGGCACTTACACTAAGCCTATAAACCTTCTCACGCCTTATTGAAATAAACCCTCAGAAACTCTTATAGCGGTTAAACCAGGAACCTTATGTTGTGCCGAGGTAGCTCAGCCTGACAAGGCGGGCTAAGGAGAGAGGTAAGCCTCTAGCACCCGGCTGAAGACCGGGCTGTCGCAGGTTCAAATCCTGCCCTCGGCACCTCTAGATTTGTTTGCGGCAATTTCCCACTCAATTTATGATTCTTGAAGAGCTTAGCGCTGTTGATTGCGCAGACATATTGTATTTTGTTTGAGTTAATGAGAGTAGAAGATTAAGGTCTCGAGGAAAGGTCGAGTTTGATAACTAGAGTTTATGGGGCGTATTCTCTGCCAAACAGGTACCTTGATATTATTAACCTCATAACTTCTCCTGTACCGCCACCTATTAACATCCCCCTAACGCGTCTGAATATTCTTTCAAACGGATAATTTTTGGTGTAACCAGCGGCTCCATAGGTCTGGATAACGTCATTGACAGCGTTAAACGCCGCTTCGCATCCGTACCACTTAGCTGCCGCAGCCTCGGCCCAGTAGGTTTTCTTGTTGTCAGCAAGCCACAGCGCGTAGTACGCTAAGAGCTTAGCCGCTTTGATTTTGGTCCAGTGCTCGGCCAATCTGAAGCTAATGGTCTCGAACTTTGAAATGGGTTGCCCAAAGGCTTTTCTCTGCTTAGCGTAGTTTACAGCCTCGTCGAGGCACCTCTCGGCGAGTCCAATATAGTACAGAGCTTCGAATATCCTCAAGATATTGAACATCTCATTTAGGTTCTCCATTCCTATGAGGTTGCCTGCAGGCACCGCTACGTCTTCAAACACTACACCACCGAGCTCGCCCTTGAGGTCGCTGATCATAGATTCCAGCGCATAGGGCTTAACTCCCTTACTATCGGCTTCTATCAAAAGTAGGCTGATGCTCTTTTGTTGTGGGCTAGATGCATCGGTTTTTACTGAGACTATAAACACATCTGCTACAGTAGCACCAGTTATGAACGTTTTCTCCCCTTTAACAATATAGGCGTCGCCTCGCTTCTCTGCCTTCGTAGTTATTGCAGCGGTGTCTGAGCCGCAGCCTGGCTCTGTGAAGGCCCCTGCTATGATGAGCCCACCCTTCAGCAACTTATCTATGGTTCTTTTCTTCTTCCCTTCGTCGACTATGAGAGGTAGTAATCTCGCTAAACCGAATATCGTCAGGAATATGGGCGTGGGGATTTCGTGTCTGCCTAAGACTTCAGCCGCTATTCCTTGGCTCACGTTGTTGAGCGGAGCCCCGCCGAGCTCCACTGGTATGTTCATCCCAGTTAAGCCGATTCGACTCATCTTCTCCATAATAGCTCGAGGGAAGGTTCCTTCCTTGACCCAATTAGTTATGTATTGGTCGATCTCTTTTTTGCAGAGATCTTCGATAGAAGCTTTTAACGTCTCTTGTTCCTTAGAAAATGAGAAGTCCATAGATTATTTTTGGTAGCGACCATATATAAGAGTTCTCTCGCAGCTGAGATAGCGCCTCTAGATCTATGTGACAGAACGAATCTTGCTGAGGAGCCTACAGCCCCATAGAAAGGAAGAGGAGTTTAAGCTTCTTTTTTGCTGGTTATCTTATGTTGCGTGTCGCTGTTGATTTGTTCAATATTTTACGTTTAAGTAGGGTAGGCAGACTTAAATAGTGGTTGAAAGAGGAGCTAGATGGAAAATGTTCAATTGGAAGGAGATTGCTGAGGGATTAGAAGATTTTCTTCGATTAAGAACTTTTCCTCTCGGAGTTAAGTTTTTGGAAAAGGAAGAAGATTTAGCAAAGATCGAAAAAGTGCGGAGACCTGAGTTTAAGATGACTATGTGCCAAGCGATTAGTCATGCAAGAATTTTAGGTTGGACTATAGGCATCACGGTTAAAGATCTCGCGGCCCCGCCCTGCATGATAAGGCTTGGATTTATCCCGACTCTTAAGTCGATGTTAGATGGTACGCAATACGCTGGTATATGGTTGAAGACAAAGGAAGATGCGGCAAAATATGCTAGGATACTCCCTTCTATGCCTCTTAATAAATTCAGAGCTGTTGTTTTCTCCCCCTTGGCATCTGGAAGGCTCGATCCGCCTGATATTGTGTTGATTTTTGGTACTCCTGCTCAGATGTGCTTACTCTTGAACGGTCTTCAGTGGGAAGGCTATGAGCGCTTTAAATTCTTCTTCTCAGGCGAAGGTTCTTGCGCCGATTCACTTATTGAGTGTTATTACAGTGGAAAACCGCAGCTTACGATTCCTTGTTTCGGAGAAAGGGTCTTTGGGTTAGTTCAAGATGATGAATTAGAGATAGCGATTCCTGCGAATATGGTTCAAAAGGCTCTTAACGGTCTCCGAGAGCTGCGGGCTGCGAGAACAATTAGTTATCCTATTCCCTTTTACGGCTTCCGTGTTAACGTTGTTCCATTCCTAAGTAAGATCTACCCTTCATTAGAAGAGATATTCGCAGCGGTAGAGAGAGGAGAGGTTCCCGAATAGAAGCTAGAAAGCTCTGACTACTCTCACACTGGTTTTACACGTGTTCGTTTGCAATACTTGGTGAGAATGGTGCTTTCTGTGCTGCCTAAAGCTATGTAGACACCAATTAGATTCTCTAACTAAACCCAAAAGCAACTAATAGTTGATAATTATATTGCTAAAAAAGCAAACATATACTCACCTACTTGTTCTTATAGTAATCTTTTTAAGTAACATTCACATCTACGCAAGCGTGCCCTTCTATCCTTTCGAGGTAGGTCGTGTCTTCTTCATACCTGGTCGTAGACTCGGCGGCTTTAGGGTTGTGGCTGGGCGGGAGCACGGTGTTATGCGCAAGGCTCTAGATGTCTGCTCAAAGTACAATGCTTCCCTCCTAAGCTTACACTTCACGCTAAGCCCTAAGGTGAGAAGGTCTTCACACTCATCTACGACCTAACAGAGTGCAGCGCACCACTCAATGAGATCGCCGAAGAAATCAGAAAGATCGAATCGATAAAAGAAGTTACTTTAATAGAGCAGCAGGCTGAAGGATTTATAGCAGACACAACATCCCCCATAATTGCAGCAGGCGGAGTTAGAGGAGTTATCTTACGAACCCCGCTCTGGTCGATCTTAGTCAACAAGATTAGAGAGAAGTTTGGATCTGGGGGCGAAGCTCTCCTCTACTACATAGGCGTAGACATGGGTGCAGAGGCTGCTGTAGAGCATAAGAAGAGGGCCGAAGCGCTAGGGTTAAAGGAGCCTGACAAGATAACACGCATACTAGGCGCAACTATATTCACAAGTATAGGATGGGGTAGCATGCAGATAGAGGAGTTCACCCTAAACCCACCCTACGCGTTAATCACAGTCTACAACAACTTCGAATGCGAAACAGCCTCAGCTTCTAAAAAACCATACAGCCAGCTGACACGAGGAGTCATAGCAGGCTACCTCTCACATCTACTAGGTTTAGAAATGGTACTCAACGAAACAGAGTGCATAGCGAAAGGAGACCCGTACTGCAGATTCGAATGCAAACCCAGAAAATAGGCAGGTTAGGGAAAGAAGGACACAGAAAAATGAAGTAAACATTAGATTGTGTTTTTGCCAGCATCTTGATCCTAATTTTATCATTTGAGGCAAAACTCAATAAAGAGATTGTCGGAATGCTTAAATTTAAGAGTGGTTTTCTAAGAGCACGATGCCGTTGGAGTTTGGTGGACTCCCGTTTGAGGAAATTATGAATAGATTATTGAAGTCAGGTTATGATTACTATTGCTTACGCTGACGACCTTGCTTATACACCTTAACAGTCGTTATCAAGCTTTTCCGCATTTGTTTACCAGCTTGACTTTAAAACGGTAGCTAAATAAGCTATCTTAGCGGTCTCCTCTAGAAGATCGAGAGTATTGTAGGCAGCCCATACATCCCGCCCGACGACCAAAACACCGTGCCTCTCCAGTAACGCGCATTTAACAGCTGTATCTTTGAACGCATCGGCGCAGCGTCTGGTAAGCGCCTCTGAACCAGGTTGCTCAAACCCAATCACCTTAACTTCGCCGAGTAGCTCTGAAGCCTGAGCGGTAACAGAAGGTATAGGGTTACCCAGCACAGCAAAGGCTGTAGAGTAGGGTGGGTGAGCGTGTATAATAGCCCCTACATCACTCCTAACCTTATAGAGCGCCAAGTGGACAGGGGTTTCTATTGATGGCTTACCAACGCCCTCCACAACCGCGCCATCACTGTTAAGAACCAGCAGATCCTCCTCACCAAGATCCCTAAAAGATGAGCCACTTTTCTTTATGAGGAAGAAACCGCCGCTCAGCCTTACACTCAGATTCCCACCACTACCAGAAACCAGCCCCCGCTGATATATGGCTCTGCAGACCTCTATCAAGACCCTGCGAGCCTCGTCGAAAGAGTAAGCCAACCTTGAAACACCACACAAACTTGCCTTTAAGCACCTTATATGTTTGAGGAGGCGCTCACCTCTCTTAACTCCTTCACCCTTCTAAAGTACCATTCAGCCTCCTTTTCATCGGCAAGATGGAGCTCGAATGGGTGGTAAGGTGGTAGGGCCGCTGCCTCCTCTATCCTAACCTTTAACCCAGCTCTTTCAAGACCGCTTTTGGGGACAGCATTAGAAACAATGAGAACATCTATATCACTCGCAGCGGTAGCTTCACCTTTAACAACGCTCCCGAAAACATAGATGCGTGAGCCGGGCAAAACGTTCTTCACTGCAGCAGCGAGCTTAGCGACATACTCCCTCCATCTTTCGATGACCTCTGCCCTCATCTTAAGAATTTCAAAATACTTCTCCAAGCTTCAACACCTCTTTAGCGAAGTTAACAAGGCGTTCAGCCTCCTCTCTACTATATTCTCTAACGAGATAACGAGAAGCGATATAGGCATCCTCCATTAGACTAATTTCGCTACTCCATCTTTCAAAAAACCTGATGAAGTCTTCACCGCAAGCCTTTTTAAGAATTGATATAAGCAGAGTAATTGAACGGCTTCTAGGGTAATCACCAACTTTTGCTAACAAGATCGATTTAAGGTGTAGCTGCACAGCTTGTTCTGAAAGAAATGAAGCCAAATCGTAGTCCCCGGAACTAAGGCTATCAAGCGCTCTAGCCAAAAAACCTCTCGCCCTTCTCCTTAGAAGCTTTACCTCATCAAGATGAGACATATGGAGAAGTAGAATGTGAAAGTAAATAAACTCTTCGAGGAATAAAAGATTCTTATCTTAGGCGCTTCTAAACGTGCAGCAGTGGTACGATAAGCTGGTAGTCGCGGAAGATAAGTGGTTCGACGCCATATACTTCAGAAATGTTCTTCGCCGTCAGCACCTCCTCGGGCTTTCCAGCAGCGTGCACTTTCCCGCTATTCAGCATTAAAATCTTATCTGATACTCTATAGGCGTAGGTGAGGTCGTGTATAGCCATAATTATGATCAAACCTCTAGCTCTGAGACTCCTAATAAGCTTAAGAACCTCTACTTGATACTTGAGGTCTAGGTTGCTTGTGGGCTCATCGAACAGCAGCACCTCAGGCTCAGCAGCCAAAGCTCTTGCGATCAAAACCCTTTGAAGCTCCCCTCCGCTTAGCTCCTCCAAACCTCTATTGACAAGGTCTATTGCTCCGACGGTCTCTAACGCCTCATACACTCTCGCTTCATCAAGTTTTGATGGCGCGAAGCCTATGTACGGCCTTCTTCCAGTCATGACGAAATCGTAGACCGTTAGCATACCGCCAACTTGAACTCTTTGTGGAACAGCTCCACATATCTTAGCAAGATCTCTAGACTTAATCTCATCGACCGCTCTTTGGTCGAGGTATACCGATCCCATCTTCGGTTTCAACATACCATTAACCACTTTAAGAAGTGTGCTTTTGCCAGCGCCATTAGGCCCAACGACTGAAAGAACTTCGCCACGCTTTACCGTCAACGATACGCCGTCTAGAGCTTTAATGCTCTTATAATACACCTTAACGTCCTTGATTCTAACCTCTATAACCAAACCTCCCACCCTTAACTAGCAAATATACTAGTAGAGGAACGCCTATCAAAGAGGTCGTGATACCAACAGGTATCACGGTTGGCGCTATCACCACCCTACCTAGCGTGTCGGAGAGTGTTAGAATAAGTGCACCCATGATCATAGATGTTGGCATCAGATACCTATGACCACCTCCAATGAGCAGTCTAGCGGCGTGTGGCGCTACAAGGCAGACGAACCCTATCACCCCAACGAAAGATGTCGCTAAAGCGGTTCCTAGCGCCGCTACTATCGTCGTTTCCAGCCTAAGCCTCTCAGGCCTCACACCAGAAGACTTCGCCAACTCATCGCCGCCCACTATCAGATCATAGTCTAGACTTCGGTAGATGAAGTATGGTAGGACTAACGCAAAAGAAAGCAGGGCGACGAGATCGAACTCAAGCCAAGCTATCCTTCCAAGGTCTCCGAATGTCCAAAAGACAACCGTCGCAACGAGTATCTCGTTCAGATAGAGGTATTGGAGAAGATACAAAATGGCTTGATAGGCAAATGAGATGGCTATGGATGATAGGACGAGCGCACCTGCGCTTAACCCAGCCTTATACGCCAAAAGGAGGATGATGAGGACTTGAATTAAAGCGAAGAGGAAGGC
>Ga0209225_1005118_pt1 | contig 9989 bp, 7 predicted proteins | sample WasSprMetagenome_FD_184732 | JGI IMG/M metagenome (GOLD analysis project Ga0209225, IMG submission 184732) | Sulfidic aquatic microbial communities from Washburn Spring, Yellowstone National Park, USA - WS (SPAdes) (version 3) | ecosystem: Environmental > Aquatic > Thermal springs > Hot (42-90C) >...
CCCTCGTGAGGATCTTCGCCCCGGTTGCGCGGGCAAGCTTCTCCATGTCACTCTTCTTCACACGCCTAACAGCAAGAATACCAGCCTTAGCCAAGTAGTACTGAGCAACATCATCAATACCCTTCTGACAAAAAACAACATTAGCACCACTCTCCTTAATCTTGTCTACCATCTCTTTCAGTATCTTCTCCTCCTCTTCTAGGAATTGATGCATCTGCTCCGGTGAGGAGATTCTTATCTCTGCATCGATCTCAGTCTTTTCAACTTCTAGAGGAGCATCTAGGAGGGCAATTTTGGCGTTGGCAACTCTTTTAGGCATTGCCGGGTGAACGACTTCCTTATCAACCACAATTCCATAAATCAGCTGAGTGTCTAGGAAGGCTCCTCCCTTCTTTTTAATTATTTGAATATTATCTACATCTACTTTTAGTTGGCCGTCAGCCTCCTCCGCTACCTGCGTAACAGCCTTTACCGCGATCTCCGCGAAGTAATCCCTAAGAGTCGCTACAGCCTTGCTACGCATGGAGGTTGAAGCCACTTTTTTCAGCGTTTCTAGATCTTTTATATCAACTTTAATTGCCTTTGCTTTGAGAATCTCCCTTCCTTTCTCTGAGGCTTTCTTGAACCCGGAAACTATAACTGTCGGGTGAATGTTTTTCTCAAGTAACTTCTCCGCCTCTTTCAGCAGCTCTCCAGTTAGGACAACAGCAGTAGTTGTGCCGTCACCAACCTCCTTATCCTGGGCCTTTGCGACTTCAACCATTAGTTTCGCAATTGGGTGCTGAACATCCATTTCGTCGAGAATAGTCGCTCCATCATTGGAGATGGTAATGTCTCCTAGAGTGTCGATAAGCATCTTGTCCATTCCTTTAGGACCAAGCGTTGTTTTTACAGTTTCAGAGATAGCTTTAGCTATCATTATGTTAAGATGCAGGGCTTCTTTCCCGGCTTGTCTAGATGTACCCTCTTTAAGTATTAAGACGGGCACGCCTCCCACTTGTGCAACCGAGGCCATACCACCACCCCCTAACGTTGCCATTTTTTCCGCCTTCGAACAAGAATAGATTATCGCTTCTATAAAAACTTTACTTACGAGAAGTTTCCCTAGTAGCTTTTTAAGTCTTCCCTCGTTTACTGCTTAGCGCGCACCCCAGCATGTTTACCCCGCTGTACGCATCCTGCTTGAACTTCATACAGTAGTTGGTGATCAGCGCTAGAAACATTGTTTCCATGAGCATCCTAAGTTACATGAAGCACGCTGGAATGCTCTCTTCAAGAAGGCCCCATTATGCCTGAGACGGACCCATAACAAGAGGGCTACTCGAGCTCGCGGATAGCCTGCCCCAAAAAATTTAAAACACAAAGACCCTACTTCAATGACGGATCCTTGGGGCCGTAGTCCAGCCTGGTAGGATGCCTGGCACATAAACGCAGGACTTGGGATCCCCAACGAGAACCCAGGTGGACCGGGGTTCAAATCCCCGCGGCCCCACCACAGCCTTCTCCCAGATGCGAGTTACTTGGTAGAGGGGGTGAGTAGGGAATCCTCAACGTCTAGGGATTTAAACGACCTGGTGCAGGGAGATGGCACGCCCAAAGAAAAATTGTGTAGATTTTTCTTACGGCATCTTTACATGTCCTGCGAGGCATATCAGCTTGCTCAGTGGACGAGTTAAAAGAACTCTCAAACTTAAAAAAAAGCAGTCAAGAGGATTAAAAGAGTGAAAACGAAAAGTCTCAGGGTTCTTATTGGTGCGGGGGCCGGGATTCGAACCCGGGCAGGCTTGCGCCAGCACATGTCTGCCTACGCCAGCGGAGCCTAAGTCCGCCCCCTTTGTCCTAGCTCGGGCACCCCCGCTACAATCATATTCTTACGGGTAGCTTTAAGGTTTTCGTAGCTTCGGCCAGGGCATGAGAAAGGTGTTAGCTGTTTTCTCTAGGGAACAGTTCCCTTTCTACGTCAATGAACTTCTCAATGTATTTTTTCAGCCTTGTTATCGTATCCACTGGCGTAGGGTCGGTCTTTAACCTAAGAGCAGCCCCAACCGAAATTATATCCAGTTTGTAGATCAGGCTCAGCAATTCACACGTTCTCTTACCTTCCTGCCGCACGTCAGAGAGATAACTTATAAAGGCTATATTGTTGGATTCAAAGTAGTTTTTAAGAAATTCTATCCTCTTTGACAAATAGTGCGGCTCCTCGGCACCCCGAATAATTACTGCAAAAAACTTATCAAAGGCAGGGGGGCGCCAGCCCATTATTTCGTTGTGGTTAGCCTCTGGTAAGTCGAGGTAAAAAGCATGGATCTTCGCGTTTTCATTGAGTTGCGTCTTAAATCTGTAACCTGCAGAGATGTATGGCCTGTAGGAGTATATGAGTGGTGTTAATCCTTTCTCTACAAATGCGTGAAAAGTTCCAGAGTCCTCTATCGCTTTTCTAAGGATACCTTCTTTGTTTAACCTTAGGCTTTCTGAGCACTCAGCAATCTGTTTTAAGAGGCTTGCCTCTCCAGCAACCGTCTCAATTATGGATAAAAGCGCGCAAGCCATGTATGGAAAAGCGGCTCTGGGCTGAAATCCCTGAGGAAGCGAAATCACTGGGACGGAGTATTTCTCTGAGTATTTCTGCAATAAGCCTCCAGACGTGACGGAAATTAGAGGGATTTTTCTTTGGAGTGCCTCGTGAAAAACTCTGAGAGTTTCTTCGGTATTTCCAGAGTAGCTCACTACAATTAATAAATAGTTATCGTCCAGGAAAAGTGGTAGCCTAGAATCCCTAATCAAATAGATGGGTATTCTAGATGTGTCGTAGAGAACGTCTTGAATAAACAACCCGCCGATAAAGGACCCTCCCATTCCGCTTACCGCCACTCCTCTAGGATTTCTAGGCACATTCTTCAAGGCCTTGGATATACGAGAATACGCGCTTGCTCCGTGCAGTAAAGCCTCTGGAAAAGTTGCAATGTTAACTAGCATGCGGGACTTATCGATATTAATTGCACTAGGAGATATCAACTTGTATATTTCATTGTAGCGCGCGCTTACAACTTCATTAGTCATTGATGAAACTCGTACATTGAGTGTTAAAAAGTTTAGCCTGCAAGAGTCGTGAGAATAGCGCGCGCTCAACAACCTCCCTAGCCTTCTTATGCGCGCGCTTTTTCCCAATGTATATGTTCGGTTAAGGGCTATTAACAGAGGGGGAAGAATAATATTCTTTGCACTCCCAGAAAGGGATATAAGCGCGCGAAAGGTGAAAGAGTTTTTTCTTTTCTCTTTCTGAAATACAAGTATTTTTTAAACGAAATGTTTATAAATCACTTTGGGCACCTTTAGCGCACGGGACCGGTGTGGAGGGTGACCCCCGGCAACGGATGGACTCCATGAAACCCTGAGACCCCAGAGCGGCACCTGGGGCGCGGTGAGGGACACCCCTGACCAAGAAATAACAGGCGCAATGAGGGTGCGTGCGCATTGTAGATTTGTCTAAACATACTTACAGGAGAAAGTGATTTAAATTTAAAAAGGCAAGCGTTATCTTTTAGAGCTGATCAACATGCCAAGAGCTTTCTCTACATCGAGTTTATATTCTTTCCACTTATTCATGTCACGCACCGTCAGTGTGTTATCCAAAATTTCTCTCTCCCCTATTACAATTGCAAAGCGTGACCCCTTCTTTGAGGCGTATTCAAGGGACTTTGATAAACTTCTCCTAGTAATGTCGACCACGACTTTCAGACCACCTGCCCGTAGCATCCTAGCTATCTCCACTGCCCTAGCTGCGGCCCCTTGACTTTTTGCTACCGGAACAATGTATACATCCACTTCGCTGTAACCCGTTTTAAGTTGCCCCTGAAGTTGAAGAGCCTCTAAGAGCCTATCGATTCCTATAGCCATACCCGTAGCAGGCAACCGGGGCCCCCCAAGCGAGCTTACGAGGTCATCGTACCTACCTCCACCGGCAATGCTACCAATATCACCATACTTTTTCAACTTCACTTCAAACACAAACCCCGTATAGTATCCCAGCCCTCTTACAATCGAGTAGTCAACATCAACAGCAATTCCATAAATGTTTTTAAGATACTCGACGACCCTGCTTAAGTGATCTAGCCCCTGCCTACCAGAAGGGGTGCTTAATTCCAAGTCTATGCTTGATTCCTTTAACTTACCAAGTAATTCGCTAGATTTTTCTCTAGGAACGCCGATTCTCTCAAATTCTTCTACGACGTAAGCTTCCCCAAACTTGTCCAGTTTGTCGAGGATCCTTAAGGCATCAGACAGCTTTTCCGGTGCTACGCCGCTGGTTATGAGAATATCTTCAACGACCCTACGGTCATTAACACTTATGTAAAACCCCTCTAGACCGCTCTCCAACAAAGCATCATGTGTCGCTGCGACAACCTCGGCATCCCCCTCTGGTTCAGCCACTCCAAAGAGCTCTATTCCAGCCTGCCAAAACTCTCTTAACCTGCCCTTCTGCGGTTCTTCATATCTCCAAACGGGCTGAATATAGTAAAAACGGATAGGCTTTGCCAAGTCAGGCTTGGAGGCGACTATCCTCGCGATAGGCGTGGTCATCTCAAACCTTAATCCTAATTCCCTGCCAGCTTTGTCTTTAAAACAGTAGATTTGTTTTACTACCTCTTCTCCAGCCTTTGCCTTTAGCAAGTCTAAGTATTCAAATGCAGGCGTTATCACTTCACCGTAACCATAGCTCTCGAAAACTTTCCTAATCCTTTCGCACACTACCCTCTTCACGTATGCTTCTTCGGGAAGCCAGTCCCTTGTACCCCTCGGAGGCTGAAGCAACATACCTCCTTCACTTAGCACACTATATTAGATGATCCTCCCTACATATACATTATCCTTATTTCGCAAAATCCTAATCTTCACCTTTTTACCTACAGGTGGTTCTCCAGATACGCCGACGATTGTAAGAACCCTGTTTCTGGCGACGCCAAGCCACTGGTCTTTCAGCCAACCCCAAAAAACAACGTTAACGCTAGCTTTTTCGCCAACTTGAAATGCCGCCGGAATATGCTTGGACTTGACTATGCCAAAATCTCTCGGAGATAACTTCAGGCGAACTCCAAACTGATCTTCCCAGCGTGTTAATTCCCTATAGAATTTCTCCCAAGGTAATGGCTTAACTCCTGCAGGGCGTCTCCCATATTTATGTGCCTCGTATTTTTGTATCCCTAGTGGTGGGACGCGTTTCCCTGCACCAATTCTCAGTGCCCATTCAATGATCCTGGGTACTTCCTGGTCATTAAGGCCTGGCACCCAAACAGGCGCAACCAGCAAATCGATATTCGTAGAGGAAACCGCATATTCCGCCACCTCTAAAACCTTTGCAACGTCAAACCATGGAGTACCGGAAAGCTTCTTAGCCAACTCCCGGTCAAGCGCATCTACGGAAAGATTAATCCTGTCCAAACCAGCATCTGCAAGTTGGTCGATCAATTGTTGCGTCAAGAGTGCTCCATGAGTCTCTACTGTGATGGTCTCCGCTGCTCCTGAATGCTTTAGGAGCCTAACTAGCTTTACTAAGTCTTTGTAGGTTAGTGGATCTCCGGCAGCATCTATGTATGCATGTGCTCTCTGCAATCCTTTTTCTCCCACCACCCTTACAAACCACTCAACCATGTACTCTGCCTCTACAATGAACTCCGTTTGCCTATTTGTGGAGCCTGGACCAGCATTTACGCTGCAAAAAATACATGAGAGAGGACAGAAAGAGGAGGGTCTCACTTGAAGCAGGTTTGTTCCTCTATCTATTATGCCAAAAGCTATGTGTCCAAGGAGAGGTATAGCCTGCTTCACTTTAAGAAGGAAGCGAGACATGATTCTTACCTTGTACTTTGCTATTCAAATATGTCGAATTCCTCTTTTTCTTCCTCCTCCCTTTTTCTCCTAAACGAGCTCAACATCCTTTGGAAAAATCCTTCATGTTCTTCCTCAAAATATTCAGCCTCTTGGAACATTGATTTAAGCATTCGAATGTGCCGAATTCGTCTAATCACCAGTAATGTTACCCCTGAGATCAAAGCCAAGAGAACAGCTAACACCAATGTTTGGTAAAGACCTAGCCTTATGAATGCAAATTCGACAAAAACGTCAAGGAAGATGTCCGCGCTGGGTTCTCCTTCATACACGTTTCTTTGAGAGATGATCCCCCCATAATCAACAGTTAAGGTTATGTTGCTTCCCAGAGGAATTGGGATATTCCTAAGAATGGCCATTCCCGCTGCGTCTGTAGTAGAAGACCGAGTAAAGAAGTTCTTCCCTGATGAAACCTTTACGGTTACGTTTGCACCTGGCAATGCCTTATTAAACCAGCCATGAACCTTAACCGTAAATGTTTTTACTCTTGCTGTAACATTTACGTAGCCTTCTTCAATTTGTCTAGGAAGAAGCTGCAACGAGGCAACCTCTAGACCATGACACTCCACCTTCAGCAAAGCATTATCGCTAGGTATGAACCTGAAGAGTGCTTGCCCATTGCTCACTTGCTGAACATACGACAACCGTCCCAGTGTGAGATTAGCAAAGCAGTCGTAGAGCGGTTTACCATCAAGGTCTAAGGCATTTACTTGTACATCGAAAATAGGAATACTTATATTCATTTTTCCTTGAGTAATCCCTTCAAGATTATACACCCACTTGTACCCAGAGTATTCTACCACGACTTGAAATCTTCCATTGGTTGGCAGAAACCCGAGAGGCTCACTTATTCCCTCAATGGGGCTAGTTGTCTTCACATACTTGATAACGACTTGCCCCGTGCCTCCGAGGTAAAGCAAGGTTACTGATACGTTAGCCGGTAACCGAGATGAGCCTTGAGATGCTAAATATAGGTAAGAACTCCTAAAGTTAGTCTGAATATCTACTGCAGGCGAATTTATTGAGAAATCGTAGCAAAAGAAATCATTTAAAACATTGCTCTTTATCTTTAAAGTATAATGACCAAAATCCTGCGGAAACCCGTAGCTAATGATGAATGAGCCGTCGGGGGAAGGATTTATTGGAATTGCTTCACCAAACGGCGTTGTTAACACGAATGAAAAGTCCTGAGAATAGAGAGGCTTGTAATCTATAGTTGTTACCTTAACGTTGACATTCACGTATACTGGGATAGTTATACTTACACTTTGGTTGTTTATCTGTACATTTTTATCAAGAATTGCCTTATTACGATAAGTGGCAACTACGCGGTATGTTCCAATTTGAACCTGGCTCAACGACAGCCCATTTTCAGGGAGGCTTTGAAGAGAGGCGACCATTTTTTCTCCATAGTAAATGCTTACTGTTACATTAAATCCAGCAAGAGAGAAGCCGTTTAATGATTTAAAAACGAGTACCACGTTACTTAGTAAAGGTAAAACTATGTCTAAGTTGGCATGTGAGGCATCTGCTATGAACTCATTGCTAACTGAAAACATGCCACCTGCTGCCTGATAGACTATAGAATACTTAAATTTTCCAAAAGGTAAGTATTTGACTCGGTTGCTCGGTTTAAATACTACCGTTCCGCCGTTACTTTTAATATAAACATTTACCTCGTAGTTCTCGAGTAACCGGCGGTGCGTATCATTCGTATACACGTTAACAGTAAAGCTAGTGATGTTTGCCGGGAGAAACACTTCATTGCTCACTATGCTTACTGCCCCTTGGTACACGATAAGACCGCAGTATGTGACTGTGACATTATAATTACCATAGCTGGTCAAGTTTAAGCTGATATCTGTACCCGAGCCACTAATATTCCTGTTAAGGGTAACTGACGGTGTACACACCAACCATTCTTTCACCAATGAATTATTCCGGTAATCCCTTATGTGTATAGTTACGTTTACACCAGCTCCTAGTTCTGCAAAGTTTCTCTCATGCATAAAGGCATAAGCCTGCATGGAAAGCATGCTGAGCAGCACTAACGTAATAATGCAGGCATTGGGTATTAATCCCTTAATCTTCACGTTAATTTTGATTCCTTAGACGAGATATAAAACGTTAGCGTATGTCGCCACATACAGCTATGCGCGTCATACACGTACCACCAGGAGTATTAGGAAGCATTTGCTATGTGCACTACACGCGATCTCGTAGGCCCGAAACTTGGTGGAGTAATTTTTCGCTGTTTCCTGCGTTTAGCCACTAAGCGTGTATCCTCCTCATCCTTAAAGCCGCGACTTGAAACTCATGCATGCTGAAAACACGTGCTACTGTGCGCGCTTAAGCGCTTACATGCTGAGAGATACAGCATAGCAGCTAGCGCTGTTATAAAAAAGTAAAAGCTTTTTAAGCGTAGACATCTTATCTCTGTGACTCAGTATGTCTACTGATCAGTCATCGTTAGCAAAGTATCAGCAGACATTGGAAGAGCTTAGAGCAGTGACGCTTACCTTGCAGCAGCACAAAGGAAGATTACTAGAAATAGAGAAAACACTTAAGTCACTAGAGCAGACACAGTCGCAGTACGTATACAAAGCTATGGGGAATTTGTTTATTCAAACCCCAAAGGAGGAAGTAATTAAGGAACTTAACTCAGAGAAAGAGCTGCTACAGCTAAGGATCGAGGAATTCTCTAAGCGCGAGAAACTTCTCCGCGAAAGACTTACATCTCTAGGGAGACAGTTAAGATCTCCTACAGGTCCTGGAGGAGCAGGTTAATGGCAGATGTTGCGCGCGCACACACACCCTCATAGCGCCCTGTTGAGAGGGGTGCCCCTCACCGCCTGTTGGCTTGGGGTGTCATGGGGTCTGCCCGTTGCCGGGGTAGCAGCAGCTTCATCGTTGCCCCCTCATATAGGCACAGGTTGCGGATGCGCCCCCTCGCCCTTAGTAGGGTTCTCTGCAGGGGTGTGCCTCTAAGCGTATCTGCATCAATGGGGTCAATGAGTACTGCTACGTGCATATTTTGTCTGCGTGCATCCCTTACTACCTTCCTCAGGTCGCCTACGAACCCTCTGATGAACTCGTCGTTCTCCTTCCTCTCCTTGCGCTTCGTCAGCTCGCTGAGCATCCTAGCGCGCTCAGGCGTCAGCGCTGACGCATCAAAGTATTGGCTTAGCGCCTCGCGTACCTCCTCCGAGGGCTTGTCACTATAGCTCTGGAGCAAGGAGATCATGTCTTCACGGTACCCCTGATTCGGGGGACGATAGATCCTGAAGCAAGCCAGCCTCCACTTCCCATCGTAGTCGAAGACCGCGACCACGAAGCCGTAAGAGCTGTTCTCATCGATACATATTAGTCGTAGCTTAGTCCCTTCCTTTAGAGGCTGAGGATAAAGTTCTCTGTGGGCGATGATGCGCACGAATCCTCGGCGAGTGACTTGCAACGTGAACTCCGGCCTTGGGTTGAGCTCGTTCTCCTCGACCAGCGCTTCGACTATGCTCCCCCGCAGCGGCACTTTCACGTTGTAGCTGGGTACCCGTAGCTCACGCCTGCGCAGGTCGATGACGCACGGCGCCGCTATGTTCCCCCTCACGCTGCCGTCAGGCATCACGAAGCGAACCAGCAGCGCTGCCGGAGGATTGGACACAGTCCTCCTTCCAGCTTCCTCGCGCATCCTCAAGACGTTCTCCCACTCCTCAAGCCACACATCCCTGTAGCACAGCGCGCCCTTTGTCCTAGCACAGCCGTCAGCGAAGTCCTGAAAGAGCCGCTTAAGCTTCGGCAGGTTTTCGCTACCAACGTGCACCCTGAACACTCTGAAACCACCCCTCCAATTGCCCTTACCCCTATCCGCACCCATGTTCTCACTCTCGCGTTACCTCAAGCCCCGGAATCCCCCGCTGGCTCAGCCCCTCAAGGTTTTCCTCCCGAGCCACCTTCCCGGGCATTGCTAGACACGCCGAGTAAGCTCCTCACAGTAGAAAAGCGTTGTTGTTGGAGTAGACCGAGAGTAAGCACAGATAAGCCGATAACTGCTCATGCAAGCACGCCCTCGCGCCTAGAGTGGTTGAAGATGGGCTACGTGAACGAGG
>Ga0209225_1005124_pt1 | contig 9983 bp, 6 predicted proteins | sample WasSprMetagenome_FD_184732 | JGI IMG/M metagenome (GOLD analysis project Ga0209225, IMG submission 184732) | Sulfidic aquatic microbial communities from Washburn Spring, Yellowstone National Park, USA - WS (SPAdes) (version 3) | ecosystem: Environmental > Aquatic > Thermal springs > Hot (42-90C) >...
TCAGAATGTGGGCATTGATGACCCTCTCATCCCAGCTGTCGTAAATCCCGAGAAGAGGATAGTGAGCTGTGTTAGCTATGCTTTCTCCCGTTACTCCCTCCCAGTGAAACCATTTCCCGCTTACATTGGGCGTCCCGTACCAAGGATAGTAGAAAGTTAGGATAAGACGGTTGAACTCCCCGGCTGTATCCTCATATACAGCCCTTCCGGCCGGTTTATCGTATAGAAGGTTCATGAAAAAGGTTCTATCGTTTGTTCCCGGATGCTGTGGGTTAGTTCCCTCATTTAAGAAGCTCTGCTCCAGCCTGAAGGTTCCATCAACCCATTTATATATGAAGATCCTTGTGAAGCCTATATCACCCTTTCTTATCGTGAAAGACCAGCTTTCTCCTCTTAATGCCAAAAATATCATATTTACCGAGACAGGAGTTGTGTCATAAGCCTTCTTATTTAGGCTTATGTATCCGGGCCTGATAGAATAGCGCAGTTCGGTAGGACCTTTCAAGCTGTAGTTATAGCTGATTATCCTAGGCCCTCCTGAGAGAATTACCTCGGTCCAATCAGAGGATGTATCTACTGTGATCATGTAGATGAAGATCTCTTCTTGATTTGCTGCTACCTGCAATACTGAGGCTACAAGAAGGACAAATAATGCTATAAACAGTAGTCTTTTCGGCACATCCTACACTTGATAGAATTACTTTTAAGTTTTATTCTAATTCTAAACATTTTTTAACTAAAGAAAAGAAGGGTCTTCTAATCATTAAGTGCACAAAACGATTCAGAAGCTAGCTTTTTATATACCTAGTTAAAAAAGATTTTATAATTTCCAAATAAGAAAAATCCTCTTTAGTCGTTGGCTCAATATAGCTCCATTCACCCCAATCATTCCATGTATCAATTTTCAGCATTGGCCGCCGAGCATCCAAGTATTTAAGAGCTATTTCCAATCGTTTTGCAAATTTCTCAATGCCTCTTGGCAAAGGTATCTGAGGTCCACCCCATGAATATGAATTATCAAAACCTGGTGTTAAAGGAACTACAAAATCCTTATTCCATTCTTCGGTGAAATGCTTCCACATGTCCAGCTGTTTATCATAATAGTACTCATAGTTTTTCACATACTCCTCTGTATCCAGACCAACTCTATGAAATCCTATCCAACCAGTAAAAGCGTCGACAATCCTTAATCCATTACCTCGATATTTCTCTAAAAGAAATCGTACATATTCATCTGATGGTGAAGTAGGAATGCGTGGCAGCCAATCCGCTATTAGGTATAATTTGTATTCAAACAGTTCTTTAACGGCTTTATAAGTATCCTCTTGATTGAAGAAAGCTCCCTCATCCCAGATGTACAGTACAGATCTTCCATCAATTTTAAAATAGTTTTCATTATTTGCCAGTCTCATTAACTCTTCAACAAGCATAAGAAAAGTTCCGTTATTTTCGGGGATTTTCAAGTCAATTGCCCATTCTGGGATTTCCTTTCCATATTCTCCATATACAAAGTGCCGTTTTGAAGGTCCAATACCCCAAGCAACTTTAATCTGATTGAATGAAAGCAACTTTTCGCATATATTAAAAACCTTGTCTTTCATTTCAGGCCACCAATGATTCTGTGAATCGAGCAGAAAAACGTTTATACCATATCCTGTAGCCCAATCAACGTGCTTAATTAGCACAATATCATCGATGGTATCATATCTGCCTAAGAGGGGATCATCATCTTTTCGAGGAATTCCGCTCATCTTAAATGGCTCGTATCCACTCATAACTATAATTCCTTTTTCATATAGTAATTTACCTATATTCTCATACTGCCTTATATAAGGAGTTCTTACCTCCGCAATTCTCTCATTCCCTGCAAGATCTTTAACTGAAACGATTATCCTATATTCTCTACCGCCAACAATATCCTTTATTTGAACTGAAAACCTTTCCTCCAGACTGTCAAACTTCCCATCAACCGGTGTTAAGATGAGATCCCTCTCCTTATCTGGTGGAAACACCTTCGGATAATCATCAGGCCTCATCCCATATTTCTCAATCATGTAGTAGTACTCTACTGGAACAAAATGAAGCTCAGCATAGGCTATTGGAGTTTTATTATCCTTCGCAATAAAGGTCACGTTAATATCGTAGATCTTATCTAAATTTTCTCTTGTAGGATTCCAACTCAAATTATCTATTGAGGGCAAAGTTGGATTGACAAATCTATCATCGAACAAATTCTTCTCGAGATCATCAACCCTGTTATCAGAGAGAATTTTATTCAGAAGTTCATTCACCTCCTTCGAGCTTCTCTTATCCTGAGATAAACTGGAATATAAATCGACCAGTCCTTTAGAGCTCTCATTGAAGTTCTCAACACTCTTAAACTTTAGAGCTTCATCTTCAGGCAGCTTCTTCAAAGCATAAGCAAGAAGGTAGTTTGGCTTATTGGGATCCGTTTCGTATTCCCTCTCCTTGAGATCAGATATTCCATCGTTATCTGAGTCTAAGAAAACCATCAGAAGCATAGAGAAGATAAGTATTATTCCTAAGAGGAGGACTATTGCTTTTAGAGTCCTCATCTCCTTACCCAATTCTACTGTAAAACTGCGGTAATATAATAAAGATTATTGACAGAGCTTTTTCTCAAGCTGAAAATTAAAGTGATTTTAATTATAAACTGAGCTTCCTAAATTGGAGTTATTGTATATGAGAAGTTATATTCTCATTACTTCAGATACCTCCTCTAGATCCACATTTCCATCTCTATTTATGTCAACCCACTTTATTATTGCATAGGAGTAAAACAACGGCTTCCTAGAAAGCCAAAGCAAAGCTGCTTCTGTCCCATACCTGTGAGTTCCCATCACATAAATCGCCCCTCCTTTTATCAGGATAATAGCATAGTCAGAATATCTCCATTCGCTTCTATAAACAGTTCCATTTACATCCATCCAGTCTCTTCCAAACCTTATCCCAGATTTTTCGGCTATGGTAGCGCTGTTAGGATTTACAAAGGGTCCTCCTACAATTATGTAGGAATAGAACACCTTATACTTCGAATATGGCTCAAATCTAGCTGAGGGGAAGTAGAGCTCGACTAGATGCCTATCCACACCATAAGCATCAAAGCATAGAGATCCCATAACTACGGAAAGGCTTGTAGGAAGTGCCTTCATTCCCTCATCTATCCTCTTCTCCGGAATATTGTAACCAGCCATCCGGAAAAGCCAAGCTAGGTTTTCTCTGGCTAGATAAGAGTATAAGGTAACCATGATCTCATTCGCGTTAAAGCCTTTTCTCATAAGATAGTCTTTAATAGTGCTGTTCGCCCATAGCTGTATAAACCGCTTATGAATATCGGACCCATAAGTCCTATGCAAATAGAAGAAGACAAATTGCATACGTTCTATTTCTGGAACGTTCTTATCACCAGCGATGTAGTCGAAAAAGCCCGGATGAGTACCCCAGTCCGGTGAGAAGGCCTTAACATACGCTCCTCCTATTGGAGCATCCCTTTCATCTCTTACATATATTGTAACACTGTGTAGTTTAAAATCAAATAGATGGGTAACATTATTTATTAAGGTCGCCTGTTCATAGTACTGCACAAGCTCATTTCCACCAAAAATAAGGCTACCTATGGCTTGCTCTGTATTGACGAACCTTTCATCCGGAGTTTTTGTCTTTCTCATCTCACTGCTTTCCATCCAGAATTTTGTTGATGCATACACTTGTACAGCGATTATTGAGATAGAGATCGCTAGAAGGATCAATGTTATGACAGCAAATACCCTCATGCTTATCAGTTCATTCAGATTATCTTTCATAATAAAATTTTTTCTTCTCTTATCTTACCTTTAAAGTTCTCTGGAACAAGAGCAAAATATAGGGCTCAATGAATCTCCTGAGAATGTATTCCTTAAAGCCCTGCTCTCAGCTTCTCCAGCTCTGATTGAAGGTGAAGGGTGATCCACCTGACCTTCTTTGACTCCACCAGATCCCTTATCCTTCTCTCCCTTGTGGTCAGCTCGGTGCTCTTGCCGCTTTTCACCTCAACAAACCATATCTCCTCCGGATTCTCATTTGAGAGCCCTTTAAACACAATGTAATCAACAGGAGTCCCAAGAAACCTCATATCCTTGGGATTGACACCGTACTCCTGCCATATTAGCAGAGGGGCAAGACTTTCCCCGACCTTACCGAGAATTGTGGATATCGACCTGCTTATCGCATCCCTCCTTATGTTCTCCTCCTCTATTTCCTTCCACTTCTCAAGCTCCGGCTTAAGCCTCATCTCCACCTGTTTCTCAAGCTCTCTTTCCTTCCACTCATTGAAAAGATCTGTTGCCCTCCTCATCGCAATTTCAGAAATCCTCCCCCGGTAGTATGCCCATACGAGGAAGATAAGAAAGAGCAGAAATACTACAACCCACTCTAACATGAGGGCACCTCTAAAGACAGCTTGGGAGCTATAAAATTAAACATTTTAGGAGAGAAAGAGCTTATTTCTCATAAGCTACTTTTTGGGTTCTTGAAGGAGCCACTTCCAGAGAGGTACCAAAAATATCCTGCAGTTCCCTGCCTTTTCCTCCCCCTCTGCATCCCATGTGACTATAGTTGCCTCATCAACCCCCAGTTCCCTCGCTGTCTCAGCCACCTTTCCCGTATGTTTCTCCCAGTCCTCAAGGGCCACCTCAACCACAGTTCTCTCCCTCATTGTGACGAAATCCACCTCCTTGCCAGTTTTAGTTACATAATAGCACGGCTCATATCCCCTCCTGACCAGCTCTAAAAAAACTAAATTCTCAGCCCTTCTCCCTCTGTCCATCGGCTTCTCCAGAAGTGTGGCTATCCCCGGATCCACAAGATATATCTTCTTAGGCGATGCCATAGCCTCTCTCTCAGAAAAAGTGAACCTTTTAACAGGAAATAGCAGGTTTGCCTGCCTCATGTATTCCACATAGCTCATCACTGTCTTCACATCAACATTGACGCCTGTAGCTCTCATGGCCTTGCGAAGCGAGTGCCATGTTACAGGACATGAATAGCTTGATATCGCCAGACGGGCAAGCTCCAGGAAAACAGCGGTCTCCCTTATCCTGTGCCTCTCCATCACATCCCTGTAGAACATCGTCTCAAGAAGGGAGACTAGTTTCTCCCTGCTTCTGTAAATCCACACCTCAGGAAATCCTCCCCATGTCATATAATCGTTAAGCAATGCCTTGATAGCACCCCTCTCCCTGAAGGTTGTTATGTCAATTTTCTCCTTAGAAGAAACCTCGCGGAATGAGAATGGCAAAAGGAGAACTGAGGTATAGCGCCCTCTCAGCCTGCTTGGTATCTCGGAGGACTGAAGTGCGGAGGAGGATCCTGTCACATACAAAAAGAAGTCCTTAACATCATGGAGCCAGCGAAGCTTGCTGTCCCAGTTCTCCCATTCCTGAACTTCATCCAGAAACAGATGGATCTCACCTCTGGGATATTCTTCTCTAGCCATCTCAGCCAGCTTTCTGGCATCAATCCTTCTTATCTGAAGCTCATCGAAGGAAATGTAGAGAGCCTGCTTTCCCGAGTCCAGCAGGTTTTTAACGGATTTTAACATCAAAAAAGTCTTTCCGGCTCTTCTTGGTCCAACTAGCGCCACTATATCCCTGCTGGTGGGAAGTTTTACATCCCTTGGAACCTCCTTCACATACTGAAGTGCACCCAGATATTCCTCAGTTATCTCCCTCAGGAATCCCATGTGGAATATAAATCCACAGATGCTTATAAAGTCTGTGGAATTGCAGGCAACAGTATAATAAAAGGAAAGTGAGTGGCAATGTCATTCATCTGAACAACTTAATTAAAGCTTAAATAATAATGAGCTCAAAATAGGAATATGTGCGAGCTTCTGGGGATGTCCTTTAATCTGCCCGTAAACCCTCGTATCTCGTTTAGGGGATTCCGTCTCAGAGGAAAATATAATCGGGATGGCTGGGGCCTAGCTTTCTACCCTGATGAATCAGCCCAGATTTTCAAGGAGCCTATAAAAGCAGGGGAAAGTGCTCTTTCAGAGTTTCTGAAGAATTATACAGAGATAAGATCGAAGATCTTCATCGGACATGTGAGATACGCATCTAGGGGAGGAATATCCCACAAAAACACCCATCCATTTAGCAGGGAGCTTTTTGGGAGGGAATATGTGTTCGCTCACAATGGGAATCTTGAATACAAAGATCTGGAGCTGGGATCCTTCAAGCCGATAGGAGAAACCGATTCAGAGCATGCTTTCTGCCATCTGCTTCACTGCATAAAGCAAAGGAAGGTAGTTGACTGGAAAGAGGAGGACTTTGAGTGGCTTGCAGAGAAACTGATTGAGATAAACAAATATGGAAGTTTTAACTGCATATTCTCCGATGGAACGCATCTTTTCTGCTATTCAGATAAAAATGGATACAATAACCTGCGCTTTGTCCACAGAAAGCCTCCATATGGAAAAATAAAGCTTCTGGATGATGACTGGGATATAGAACTTGATAAAGATAATTTCATAGACCTGTCGAAGGAGAAGGAACCGGAGCAGACAGGCTACATAATCGCAACCAGAGAGCTGACTGATGAGAAGTGGCTAAAATTTGAGCAAGGAGAGTTAATTGTATTCAAAGACGGCAGGATTATCTACTCAAACAAAAGACCGAGTGAAGGCATGGAGATGAATATCCTAATAGCTATCAGGAGAAGTCCCCATAGGATAAGCCTCAGGGAGATATCAAACAAAACAGGAAGGTCGATGGAAGAGGTAACAAGAGCAGTTCGCTCTTTGCTGAAAAAGAAATACATAAGACAGGATAGGAGGGATGTTGTGGAGTGGTATGAGGAGAGCGCAACATTCTACACAGAGCCATCGAGAAGAAGGGAGATAGATGAGCTGATGAGCTCCTATTCAGGGGACTAGCTGGGCTGCGTCGAACTTTATAATAAAGAAAATAAAATATTTATACAAAAAGAGGTTCAATATTATTTATCCAATATTACAATTTTGTAAGAGTATTGTTGATAGTATCTAAGTATTTATCTAAGATTGTTATGAGGTTTGAACGTAAGTTTTCTAATTGTTGCGCCCCAAAGGAGTACAGTTGAATGTATTTTCCCGAGGACTTATAGACCATCTTTACCGCTATCTGCGCTTCCTTTATACCCTCATCAGTCCAGAAAGTAAAAGTATTATCCCCTCCAAAGTCCTTTACTCTGATTACAAGTCCGAGAACATCATATTCAAACGTACCTAGAGGATATAGATCCTTTACGCTCCAAGTAACAGACATCGACGAGCCAAAAATAGATTTTGTGTTGTATGTAAGTGATCGATTCACTAAGCAGGCACCAGGACGAGAGGTTAGTGGCTTTTCGTCTTTTTGGCATTGGAAAGAGGAGGGATAATAGTAATAATAGGGATATATTTCTATTTCGTAGGATGGATCCGTTATCCAGAATTCCCAGAAGTTTTTAGCCGGTTTCGGCACCTGTTCTATGGAGATTTCCACAGTCTCACAAGGATAGGGCGGGGATGGTAGTTCATATTTAAGGACATCACCTTCTACAACTTTTTTATAATCATTTAAGACTACTTCTGGTGAAGGATTCCTAAATACAGATAAAATATTCTCGATTTTTTCATTAACCGTCGCCTTTAACTTTATTAGTTGATCTTTTTCTCTATTGAGAATATTCTTAAGATGATCAATATCACATTTTCCTTTAGTAATGCCTTCCCAGCAATTCGCTTCTTCATCATAGAGATCTGCGGCTTTATTCATCTCCTCGGCAACAGCTTTCAGATCGCTTTTAAGAGGTTCGTTTGTCCAGATCACATACCAGAAGTTTACATCTGCTGATTCCATAAAAGCATAAGCTGTCACAGTGGATATCTTACCCAAGGCATCTGCCGTGTCTATAACACCATTAGGATCAATAATTTTCAGTAAAAAGTCTTTTAATGCTTTTTTAGAGGCCTCCTCTACATTTTCCGGTGGTTTTCCAAGAAACTCCCCTAAATTCCTTAAATCGCTGGCAAACTGATCTAAATACTTTCTAGGATCTGTCTTTTTATCTATAAATTCTGCTAGGCTCCTAAAGAAAGCGGATTTTCCTCTTGCTAGTTCGGACAGCTTTTCAGCACCCTCCTTAGGAATCTCCTCTTTTTGCTTAGCTTTCACTTCAAGCGTCTCAGTTACCCATTTAGACCATGCTCCCTTGTCATCCTTCACCCTGAAGTATATCGTATATTTTCCTGGAGGAAGGGATGTGCTGAAGGAGCATGAGCTGCTCAGCACCCTTCCATCAGCCCTCCAATCGCACTCAGCTATCTTCCCATCTGGATCGTATCCATGCCCGCTGAAGGATATTGTTTGGCCCTCATATGCTGGATTGGGGGATATAGAATCTATGTACGCAGTTGGAGGCTTGTTCTCAGCCTCAACTTTCACGCTCAGGGTTTTTGTCGTTGACAGGCCATCTGATTGATATGCTGTCACCGTTATCGTGTACGTGCCAGCACTGCTGTATGTGTGAGACGCTGGGAACCAGTGATCCTCCTTACTACCATCCCCCCAATCCCAGTGTATTCTGGTGATGCTTGCTCCTTCGTATCCCGGATTAGCAACTCCGTTTACTGTAACTGTTAATCCACTGACCTGGGGCTCAAATAAGGTGAGGATTGGTGGTTTGTTTGCAGAAACTGCATAGAATTTTGTCTCATCTTTTGCTGTCTGACCTGATTTGTAGGCATATGCTTTTAGCACCCTCTCTCCTGCCGGCTCTCCAACCTTCCCATGAAACTCATACGTTCCTGCTTTTGCACTTCCCTCAAACAGAACAGTGGTTCCATTGGGCTTCTCTACCCATACCTTTAGGAAGTCCACATCCGCGTTCACGGAGCAGTACAGTGTTATGTCATCCCCTATGCTGTAAGTTCCTCCGTTGTAATTTCCTACTCCTTTTCCTCCTTTATCAGTCCAAACGTCAACGCTAACTTGCTCTGGAGGCGGTGTAGTACCTTGAACAACTATCCTTATCGCCCTTCCGGGCTGATTATATTTTGTTGCGCTGCCAGTGGAGATTATCGATTCCCAGTCGCTCTGACTCATGTCCCAGACATCATCCCCATCGTTGAACTGAGGAGGATGGTCATTTGATGCAACCTCAGCGCAACTGTACATCCAGCCAGCAAATATCCCTATGTAATAGGTTCCGGGAGTTTCAGGAGCCTTAAGATAGAAGTGATAGGACTGAATGCTCTCACCGCTCGGGGCATCGGAAGTAATACATTGAAAGTCTCCTCTGGTCCAGCTAGCAGTTCCTATAACAGGAGTTATCCAAGCTCCTCCCCTGATGTTAACAACTTTGACATCGAAAAAGCCCTCTATGCTATCGCCTGGATTTACATAGACCGTCTGGGAGGGATCATATATCTTCACTCCATTTACCTCAGCAAAATAGAAACCCGGAGCTATTGGATACTCAACCCTGAGATAGTACTGAGCTGAGGAAATGTAAACAGGAAGGATGAGGATCACAAGAATGAACAGCATTACCTTTCTGCTGAACATTCTTAGCCCCCTAGATGGCAGTAAGTAAATAATAAAAAACTTTCCTTAGGGTTGTGGATTTTTCTTGAGTTATTAGAGTTAAAGCTGTCTCTGAATACTGTTAAACAAAAGATTCCATCTCGGGGAAAGATCTATCTTGTTTACTCTTGGAGAAGAAAGCCAATTTCTAGGAGAGTAATAAGTAGCTGGAAAGTATCGGGAATCTGGAAGTATACATAGCACTTAATTGCTGTATAATACACTGCTTTTTCCATTTAACATTGTTTAGGCATTACTTGAATAGTAGATAAGTTTTTAAGGAAAATATGGGGAAAAATGTAGACCAGCGTGGCTAGGAGGAGATCTAGGAAGGCAAAGAAGGAGAGCTGGCTGAAGAAAAACGAGTGGGCAATTGTG
>Ga0209225_1005135_pt1 | contig 9967 bp, 9 predicted proteins | sample WasSprMetagenome_FD_184732 | JGI IMG/M metagenome (GOLD analysis project Ga0209225, IMG submission 184732) | Sulfidic aquatic microbial communities from Washburn Spring, Yellowstone National Park, USA - WS (SPAdes) (version 3) | ecosystem: Environmental > Aquatic > Thermal springs > Hot (42-90C) >...
CTCTTGCGGCTCTTATGGTGGTGTTGAAGATTTTTTCTTAAACTGGGAGTTGAATATACTGGACACGATTTTCTTAAATACGGTTTATGAAAAAAGCTTCTGCTCACAATGAGGTTTGTTAAAAATGGGAATGACAGAAATATCCAGAGAAGAGATAAGAAGAATAGTGCTGGAGATCCTTCAAGAAGAGCTCGGCATAGACAGAACTAAATACATTGACGTCCTTGAACGTCTGGCCAGGCTCGAAGAAGGACAAAAGATGATCATAGAAATAATGAACAAACGCTTTGAGGACATAAATAAGCGGTTCGAGGACATAAACAAACGCTTTGAAGACATAAATTCCCGGTTTACAATGATTACCACCTTCATGGCTGTGGGATTCAGCACTCTTGCAGCTCTTACGGTGGTGCTGAAGATTTTTTCTTAAAGAACAGACAGAGATGACCGGTTGGTAGCAAAACAGAAAACATGAATGGGTTCGCCAAATGGTTACGAAAAGAATCTGGCAATATCGAGATCTTCTACTAGTCTTTGCATGGCGGGAGTTTGTCATTAGATACAGGCAGTCCGTCATTGGAATTATCTGGGCGATTTTTCAGCCTCTGAGCATGATGGTTCTTTTTACCTTCGTATTTTCGTGGATTCTCGACATGAAAATTTCCGACATCCCCTACCCTGTCTTCTTCTACGCCGGAGCTCTTCCATGGACGTTCTTCGCATCTTCTCTCAACTATGCCATCCCAAGCCTTACAAATCATTACGGGCTCATCACAAAAATCTACTTCCCCAGAGAGATTCTTCCTCTATCTTATGTTACCGTGGCACTTGTAGATTTTCTCATAGCATCTACATGCCTTCTGGGGCTTATGATTCTCTACCGCATCCATATAACCTGGACCGCCCTGTGGTTTCTGCCCCTTTTCGTTATTCTTGTGATATTTACCGCCTCGGTTGCAGTCTTTCTTGCCGGGCTTAACGTCTATTATCGTGACGTGAGAGCCGCCACCGGATTTCTCATCCAGCTCTGGTTTTTCGCATCGCCGGTTATGTACTCGGTCGATAAAGTCAATATAAAACTCAAGTTACTGTTGTTCCTTAATCCTCTCACCTTCATAATAGAAAACATGAGGCGATGCCTTCTGGAGGGGCGTGATGTGGTCTGGTGGCAGTTTCTGGCGGTAAGCCTTATCGTTGTAACCTGGGCTGTGATAGTTTACCGATTCTTTATGCACATAGAAAGGTCCTTTGCCGATGTCATCTAGAGGGTCGCTTGCGGTAGCTCTTCGAGATGTATGGAAAAAATACTCGCTTAGAGAAATATTCCATCGTTCTTTACGAGAAGACATAATGCGTATGATTCGTGGAAATGGGCAACCCCTCGAAAAAGACGAATTCTGGGCTTTACAGGGCATTACGCTGGAGGTTCCAAAGGGGGAGTGTGTAGGTATCTACGGACCAAACGGAGCCGGCAAATCCACCATATTAAAACTGATTGCTTCGGTCACCTACCCAACAAAGGGATCGGTGGAAGTGTTCGGCAGAGTGGCTCCACTGATTGAAGTGGGAGCAGGATTTCATCCCGATCTTACAGGTCGGGAAAACATCTTTGTAAACGGCACAATCATCGGCATGAGCATTAAAGAAATCAAAGAAAAGCTAGATGACATTATTGCCTTTTCAGAGCTGGGTCGGTTTATAGATACTCCCGTAAAGAAATACTCTTCCGGTATGTACCTGAAACTCGGCATGGCGATAGCCGTCCACAGCGGAGCCGATGTTTTGCTTATAGACGAAATTCTTTCCGTAGGAGACGAAACATTTCGCAATAAGTGCATTGATACCATTCAAGGACTTTTATACCAGGGAAAGACAATTATCATGGTCTCACACGATAAATCTTTGCTTGAACAAATAGCACACCGGATTGTTTATATAGATCAAGGTATCATAATCAAAAGCCAAGCCACAACAAGCACAGCAACGCGCAGAGAAAATATTTATCTTAGACTTACCAATAACCAACAAGAAGAGGATCTTAGAGAGGAGGATCTTAGCTATGATAAGAAATTTTCTAAAACTGTTCTTTCACCCAATTGTATTAAGTCGATATTTTAAAGAGACTTTATTATTTTGTAATAAGTTAGATATCAAATACAAAGAATTTGCTAGATATTTTCTTCAGTTTATGATGAATAGCAAGGACTTCTTTATGTATCGCAATAATATGATTTCACTAGCTCTTAAAATGTCTAACTATGATGACAGATTGGGGGGCTGGATAGATGATTCATGCGGAATCATAATATACATAATAGTAAGGCATGTAAAACCAGAAATAGTTGTGGAAACTGGAGTAGGTCCTGGTGGAACTACTTCGTTTATACTAAAAGCTCTCGAAGATAATCAAAAAGGGGAATTATTAAGTATAGATCTGCCTGGATACGATGACTTAGTCTATCCTTATATTGGTAAATGTGGCAATCTTCATATACCCAAAGGGTTGGAAGTAGGGTGGCTTGTTCCACCATGGTTAAAACATAGACACAAACTAATCATTGGTAATTCCAAGGAAAAGCTTCCTGAACTCTTAAGCAATCTGGGTACAAGTGTTGATATATTTATGCATGACAGTTTACATACAGATGAACATATTCTATTTGAACTTAATACTGTGTTACCACACATGACAAACAATGGTATTATGCTTTGTGATGACGTTAACGACTACTGGAGTTTTGCCTTTGTAGAATTTTGCAAAATTCAAGGGTTCAGTTATCTGGTTTTTAATAACCGACTTGGTATATGCAGAGTGTGTAACAATTAGAGGAAACATTTCTATGGGGGATCTATAATGAAAAATAGAGTCTGTGCCATAGTTCCCACATACAACAGGAAAGAGTTGCTCACCAATTGCCTGAAGGCTATGCTAAGAGGTACAGTGGTTCCGGAAACTATAATTGTGGTAGATAATGCCTCCACTGACGGAACAAAAGAGCATATTGAGTCTCTGTTTGCGAAAGAAATAGAACAAAAGAAAATCATCTATATTTCCCTTGAGCAGAACCTGGGAGGTGCTGGTGGATTTACCGCAGGCTTTAGGAAAGGCATGGAAATGGATGTGGACTTCTTCTGGCTCATGGATGACGATACAGAACCAACGGAAAATGCCTTGTTAGAGCTTCTAAAAAGAGCGGATCAAAAAACATGTCTCGCTTCCATCGCAACAGATAGAAACAAACAAGAACTATCATGGGGGTTGGGAATTAGAATCGATAATAAAGTTAAAATCTTTCAGTTTCTTTCTGAGATTCCAGAACACTACATCCTAGAAACATTATCTGCTCCGTTTCTGGGAATGTTTGTTCCCGCAAACATAGTTTCTAATGTTGGATTTCCTAGAACGGACTATTTTATTTGGGGCGATGATGTGGAGTATGTCCATCGCATGCGGAAAAATGGATATAAGGTTAAATATGTTCGAGAAAGCATCGTATTTCATCCTATACGCAAGAAAGTCTCTGTTGATTTTCTATGGAGAAAAAATATTGTCATAATAGATGAAGCAGACTGGAAACAATACTACGCTATCAGAAATATTATTTATCTGTATTCAAGACACAAAGATTGGAGAAATTTTATTAGATCAGTCATTTATTATTTTCTGGTTTGGAAAACAAGAGGTTGCAAATTGAACACATTACACTTCTACATAAAAGGATTATGGCACGGCATTATAGGAAAACTTGGAAGATGCGACGAAATAATGCCAAGAACCTAAATAAAATAAGCAAACTACACAAAGATGAGTCTTTAATGCAGGATCGTAGAAGCTATGTCACAGTTTATGCATATGACGGAAGAATCTTACCAACAAGATGCCTAAAACAAGCTATCTCAAATGGAAAAACACTTCCAAAATTACCATATTGCCTTAAAATAGCCACACGGATAAAACACAGGAGTAGAAAATGAATCTTGTAAATAGATTTCGCATCAAAAAGGGCTATAGTCACGCTCCCAAATACTCTAAAGATATCATGCTAGACACTACTTATCATCCACATGTATATCCATTTGCAAAGCATTTAGCTCAGATGTTTGATTGTGAATATGTGATTGATTTTGGTTGCGGCACAGCCAGTAAATTAGTCACACTTTCGCCACCTTTTAAGATAATTGGAATTGACATCGGGGAAAATATCCGTTTCTGCCAGAAAAGCTATCCAACGCATTCATGGATTGAGTGTAATTTAGAAGAACCTGAACATCTGGCTTTTCCAGAAGAATTACTAAAAAAGGCGATTTTAGTATGCGCAGATGTTATCGAACACCTTCGCAATCCATTACCACTTCTCCAGAAGTTGAAAAATTTCCTTGATTATTCTCCGGTCTGTATTTTAACAACTCCTGAGCGTGATCTTGTTCGCGGTGCAAACGATCTTGGGCATCCTGCTAATCCACACCATGTGCGAGAGTGGAATATGTCTGAATTGCATAATTTGCTGTCCTTTGTAGGATTTAATATTGAATTTATGGGACTTACAGCAAGTGATACTAAAAGTTTAAAGAAAAACACCATCATAGCAATATTGGGAAAAAATGCAGATAACGTTAGTAAACAACAGGATAGCGCGCCTGATAATTTTAGCATTGTAGCAATTATGGCTGTTTACAATGAAGCAGATATCATAATTCCAACGATCGAGAAGCTTGTCAATGAAGGAATCTTAATACATGTAATCGATAATTGGTCCACGGATGGAACTTATGAATTGGTCCGTAACATGGTTGGTAAGGGCGTTATAGGATTAGAAAGGTTTCCTAGCAGTGGGCCAACCCCCTACTATGAATGGGCAAAGATTCTCGGTCGTAAAGAAGAATTAGCTCGCGAACTCGATGCCGACTGGTTTACGCACTTCGACGCTGACGAAGTGCGTAAAGCACCATGGCAAGGCATGCGACTTAAAGATGCTATATGGAAAGTCGATCAACTTGGTTATAACGCAATAGATTTTACAGTGGTGGAATTTCATCCAACCAATGAAAACTTTGAACCTGGGTCTGACTTTGAACGCACTTTTCTATATTGGGAGTTTAGCAGAAAACCAGGAAACTTTGTACAGATAAAGGCATGGAAAAATTGTGGTGTCCCCGTTTTATTGTCTGAATCAGGGGGACATGAAGCGGTTTTTGAAGGGCGACGAGTATATCCTTATAAGTTTTTGCTAAAACATTATCCTATACGCGGACAATCTCACGGTGAAAAAAAAGTCTTTAGAGAAAGGAAAGCTCGCTATTTTGTTGATGAACTTGTTGCTGGATGGCATACTCATTACAATAGCGTGCGAAAGAAATATTGTTTTCTTAGGGATCCTTCTGAACTGCAATTTTGGGATGAATCTTCATTCTATAAAGAATTTTTGGTTGAACGTCTCTCAGGAATTGGAATACCGCAAGAATCAAAATCTACCATGAAAAGATTGATAGATGATTTCATTGAGTATCTTTCAAAAATCGAAATATTGCGAGATTTAATGGTTACCATCAGAAAAGTTAGGTTCAGACTTGCAAAACGTCTTTTCTATAAAATGGACACAGATTGATGACATTTGTAATACAATCGGGGAGAACATAACTATGCAAAACAATAGAGTCTGCGCCATAGTTCCCACATACAACAGGAAAGAGTTGCTCACCAATTGCCTGAAAGCTATGCTAAGCGGCATAGTGGCTCCGGAAATTATTATTATAGTCGATAACGCTTCTACTGACGGCACAAAAGAACATATCGAATCTTTATTCCCGAACGAGATAGAACAAGGAAAAGTTGTTTATATTTCCCTTGAAGAAAATCTGGGAAGCGCAGGTGGATTCGCTACAGGACTTCAAAAAGGCATGGAAATGGACACAGATTATTTCTGGCTGATGGACAATGACGCGGAACCAACAGAAAATGCTTTATGGGAACTTTTGAAAAGAGCAAATCAGAAAACATGTGTTGCTTCTATCCTAATAGATAAAAACGGGCAAGAATTATCTTGGCCACTGATAGTTAAAGTCGATGGTAAAATCAGAGAGTTTCAGTTTCTATATGAGATCCCAAGCAATTGTATATTAGAAGCACCATTTTACGTCCAATTTGCGGGAATGTTCATTCCTAAGAACATCGTTTCAACTATCGGTTTTCCAAGAACAGACTATTTTACATGGGCTGACGATGTGGAGTATGGTCATCGTATGTGGGCGAAAGGCTACAAAGTTATATATGTCCAAGAAAGTATTGTATTTCACCCCGCGTACAAGAAAATTATCGTTAATTTTCTCTGGAGAAAAAACATCGTCCTGATAGACGCTCCTGACTGGAGGCAATATTATGGCTTAAGAAATCGTGTTTATCTACTGACAAGATGTAGTCAATGGATGGACACAATTAGAAGTATTGTCTATTTCTTTCTTGTCTGGAAGGCAAAGGGTGCAAAATTGAATACACTGCATTTCTATGTAAAAGGATTATGGCACGGTATTATAGGAAAGCTGGGAAGGTGTGATGAAATAATGCCACGGAATTAAACCAGGGAGTAGCAATATGCTAAAAGTTCTTCATGTGGGTTGGTGGACATTGGAATACAGAAAAATTGGGGGTATACCTATTCATGTAGAAACCCTTATGAAATACCTCCACAAGCACGGATGCGAAAATGTTTATTTCTGCGGAGGTAGATATAATCTTTTGAGCAAGTCGGTATATTTGAAAAAATGGACAAAGCCTTACACCAAAATATATGAGCTGGTTAACTCACCAAACATTGTTTGTTCTTATGAGTCCACTCCAACCCATATTCAGTGTGAACCGATTGAAAAGTTATTTAACAAAGTGCTGGAAATAGAAAAGCCAGATGTTATACATTTCCACGAGCTTGAGTCTCTTACAGGTTCACTGCTAACCATTGCTCGGCTAAAAAATATTCCTTCGATTGTGGGGGTTCACAATTATTGGTATCTATGCCCCCAGATAGAGTTAATAGATGTTAATCGACAAAAATGTAACGATTTTCTAAATGGTGAAAAATGCGTCTCATGTGTAGTTATTCCTCTTAATTCAAGGTTCGGGCGAATATACGGAATGTATGGAGGATATTTTAGAAATACGTTTATTGGAAAGATCTTTGAACCCATTGCTATCAAACTTTACAAGTTGGTGAACAAGTGGTATTATCCTTTGTTCAATACGGCTGAACCAGAGAAGAAATTGCCGTCTTCGATATTTTTAAGACGACGGCAACTCTTCGTGGATGAGTTAAATAAGGCTCAGGCCATTATATTTCCAAGTGAAAGAGTTAAAGAAATCTATGCCGAACATCAAGTAACAAACAAAAACTCAATAGTAATGCATCCGATTAACATAAACTACTTACGGATCAAACCAAAGGATCCATCCTTACATCCAAAGCCTGGTAAAATAATCTTTGGATACATAGGAAGAATAGTCAAAGAAAAAGGTGTCCATGTAATTGTTGATGCTGCTCGCATGCTGGAGAACTACAAAAACCGTTTTCGAGTATTAATTTTCGGTGGAGGTGATGAATTATACATATCGGAATACATATCGCAGTCAAAGGAAGAGATTGTTAAAAGCAACATTGAATTCAAAGGTAGATACAGTCCAGGCGAAATCCAGAAGGTGCTTTCTTCTATAGATGTTGCTATTGTGCCTTCTATATGGGAAGACTGCGCGCCTATTGTTCTAAACGAATTGAGACTCTCAAAGACGCCTATCATAGCCAGCCGTATTGGGGGAATACCTGAAGCTGTAGAGCATGGAGTAAACGGTTTTCTGTTTGAACCAGGAAATGCAGAGGAACTTGCACATTACATGAAGTACTTTATCGAAAATCCACAAGAAGTCTCTAAATTCATGGAAAGAACCAACTGGTCATTCGACATAGACAAATACGCCGAGGAAACTATAGAGATTTACAAAACAGCAATAGCAAAGCTTCATGGTAGTTAGACAATCCTTTCTCTTCGTAAGAATCTCACATTCAAGTTGCAAGATTTAACGACAGCAAAATGTAACCTCCCAGCCCAGGAGGAGGCCAGCTATGGACTTCAATAAATTTCTGGAAGCATTGGGCGGGAAGAGAAAATTGATTTTCCTGTCGCAGGAAGTTAGCCACAAATATAGAGGTGAAACAATAAAGATCATCTTTGATCAGTATTACAAGCATATCACGCTTAAGATACCTTTCCAGGGAAATCTGACGGCAAGTGCGGTTAAAGATGATTATTCAGACGATGCTACGATGGAATCGAGCAGCGAAGACCTAATCAGCTTACCGGAAGTTAGAAAGATACTAAACGAACTTTTCGAAGAGCATTTCATATCACTGGAAATAAGAAAACCCTACATCAGACTAAGGATTGACGTTCGAGATATAATTAAGGAAGGCAACTATGATGTAGTTAGAAAAATTTGCGATACGCTTTTCAGACTGCGTGATGCCATAACTCCCTACAGCGAGGCACTGCCAGAAACGTATAGCAGGAAAGGATTCTACCTAATTTATGCCATTCCTATTGTAGCTACGATCCTGCAAGTCTTTATTGGATTTTATTTACGTTATCTTGCAAGGAACGAATTTAGCACTCTGGGCTTGCCTCTTCTAGCAGTAGTCTATGCACTTCCAATTGTAGTCCTGTATGTTCTGTGGGCTGTGAGATATCTAAAAAGAATGGGGTTATCTCTCATTTATAAGATATATGTTATCGCTATCGGTTGGATCTGGCTTCTGGCTTTCATTCTCCCTATTACAGCCGTAAATGGTTATTTCGATAGGTCAGCCGAACGAGAACACGACTTCACCATAACGGGCAAATATACCCGTTTGTCTAAAAATTCATCAACATATTACATCATACTCGGCAATGAAAAAGACAAGATATGTGATGCTTATCCGGCTTTATGTGGTATCGTCAGAAAACGAATTCCCGTAAAAAGAGCTGAATATGATAAAGTCATACCGGGTAAAAGCAAAGTTAAAATTTACCTGAAAGACGGAAGCCTCGGGATCAAGTGGTACAACAGATATATGGTTTACTAGTACTGTTTTATCTCGTTTCCTGGTGCGGTTGTAATCAGCAGTAAAGCATATAAGGAAAATCTGAGCCGCATCCTACGTTTGGAAAGGCGGGACGATCCTTCGTAAAAACGTGTTATTTCTTCTCACTCTGTGTTCTCTTTGCTCTCTGTGGTAAAAACAAAAAATCTCACCACGGAGAACACAGAGAAATTTATAACATTCCAAATCTTCTGGGTGGGTGTTAGAAAATTGCCCCTACTACCATTCATAGCTTTGAACCACTATTATTCCTCTTTCTTCTGCCTTCTTCAAAATACTCTTTGTGGCAAAATGGGTCACCAGCAACCTCACCACTTCCACATCCCCGTACTCACTCTTTACAGCTTCCACTTTCTCTTCCAATTCTTCAAAAGCGTCTTCTCTCTTCTTTGTGTCATCAAGCCTCATCTTAACTTCACCTACTATGTACACTTCCTTACCGTTCTTTCTGGCTCTACCGAAAAAGTTTATTTCCTTCCCTCCTACCTCCGCCCTTATTATCTTCTCCTCTACTTCAATCCCATACTTTGCCAATACTCCCGGTAACATTCTATACGCTTCGTTCTCAAATCCGTAACTAACACTTCGTGCCAGTCCTCCCAGCTCCTCCCTCGTCCTGTTTAACCCTTTCGCAAGCTTCCCAACCTCTTCCTCTGTCCTCTTCTGAGCCTCGGCGAGTTCTTCAAGTCTAAGTTCCGTCTTCTTCTGAGCTTCTGCAAGTTCTTCAAGCCTAAGTTCTGTCCCTTTCTGGGCTTCGGCGAGCTCTTCAAGTCTAATCTCTGTTCTTTTCTGGGCTTCGGCGAGCTCCTCAAGTCTAATCTCCGTCCTCTTCTGGGCTTCGGCGA